>OGDF01004229.1_pt1 | contig 16552 bp, 14 predicted proteins | sample 1570141 | NCBI WGS metagenome assembly OGDF01 (sample SAMEA4370581, study PRJEB24528) | human gut metagenome | reverse complement strand
TTCAATAGGTGAAATGCGGAAATCGCCTTTGCCAACCCCCGACCAGAGAAGAGGAATATTATCGAGGCAGTAGGTGGGGTCTTCTTCGGTATACATCACCTGGCTGCCATAGGGCATAGTACGGCGGGCTGCCAAGGCCGCTGCGTCTTCTATGGATACCGGCATGCCGTAATGCAGCAGTTCCACATGACCGTACTTTGTAATTTGAAGCAGCATAGCAGTATGAGCGGTGGAAAGCAGAAAGGTATTTTCCTGCTGAGTGATATGTCTCATAGCCTACACCTCCCGCAGAATGAGTGCTTCATAAGGAGAAAGGCAGGCGGGACTTTCCTGCCGACCGTAGTTGGAAAGGACAACGGTGCCTGAAACGGGATTGGGTCGTTCCTTTGTTGAAAGGCTGATAACAACAATAAGGCTTTCGACATTTAGACTGCGGCGGTAAGCATAAACTCCATCCTTGCGATATAATTCGGAAAAATCACCTGCTTGTAGAATCTCACTGCCATTACGGAAAGCAATCAACTGCCGGTAATAAGTAAGGACCGAATGCGGGTCATTTTCCTGCTTTGCCGCATTGATGCAAGGGTAGTTGCCATTGACCGAAAGCCACGGCGTACCAGTAGTAAAGCCTGCATTGGGGCTATCATTCCACTGCATGGGGGTGCGGGCATTATCCCGGCTCTTGGTTTTTATCATGCGCCAGCGCAGCGAATGCGGCAGATGCAGCTGCTTGCCCATATTCCAGATATTGATGGATTCGACATCGCGCACCTTCTGCATATCTGGAAAATCAAAATTGGTCATGCCGATCTCCTGCCCTTCATACAGAAACGGTGTTCCCCTCAAGGTAAGAACGAGCGTGGCAAGTGCCTTGGCGCTTTCATCATGATATTGGGTATCATTACCGAAGCGAGAAACCGAGCGGGGCTGATCGTGGTTTTCAAGATAAACGGTATTCCACGGCAGAGCCTTCTGCCACTTGGTCAAGCAGGCAAAGAATCGATCCGGACTAAAACGGCGCAGAAACCATTTGATTTTATAGCAGTCGGTTTCCATGTGCTCAAAGGCAAATACCGTGGAAAGTTCCTCACGGGCGGGATTGACTAGGTCATCCGCCATTTTAGGCGTAACAAAAACCGTCTCCCCTACCGTAAAGGCATCATACTTGGCGAGCACATCTTCATGGAGACGGTGCAGCACCCGATGGCAGCCGGGGGTGGAGAGATAATACTCGCTGCCGGTGAGGGCAGGACGCCACTTACCGTTTTTGATGGCTTCCTTGTAGATGATATTGATGACATCGCAACGGAAGCCTGCCACACCCCGCTCCAGCCAAAAATGCATGGCTTCTTCAATCGCTTCGATGACTGCTTCATTGTGATAGTTGAGGTCAGGCTGTTCCTTAGCGAAAAGATGAAGATAATATTCCCCACGCAGGTCATCGTACTCCCAGCAATCTCCACCGAAGAAATTACCCCAGTTGGTGGGCTTTTTGCCCTTTTCCCCTTTCCGCCAGATGTAATAATCGGTGTAGGGTTCTATGCGGCGGCGGCTCTTCTGGAACCATTCATGCTGATCGCTGGTGTGGTTGATAACAAGATCCATAATAATGCGGATGTCCCGCTTTTTTGCTTCTGCAATGAGGGTATCCATATCCTGCAGCGTACCATAATTGGGGTGGATATTGCAGTAATCGCTGATATCATAGCCGTTATCCTTATTGGGAGAAGGATAAACCGGCGAAAGCCACAGGGCGCCGACACCGAGCTTTTGTAGATAATCCAGCCGGGAAATGATACCCGGTAGGTCGCCAATACCATCACCATTGCTATCGCAAAAGCTCATGGGATAGATCTGATAAATAACTTTTTGCTTCCACCAAGGGGTATCAGCCATTGGGATAGACCTCCTTTTCCACCTCTGCCGCCATTTCTCCGGTGATACCATGCTCCGCAATCATACGGGCATAGAACTCTCCGCTCTTTTTGATGGTGCGGGCATGAGTATCGGTATCGAAATGCACAAGACCAAAGCGGGCAGTAAAGCCCTCCAGCCATTCGAAGTTATCCACAAAGCACCAGTGGTAATAGCGGGTGACGGGCAGACCACTTTCCGAAAGAACCTTGAGATGCTCATAAAGATAACGACGGCGGAACGCATCATTATTATCGGCCGTACCGTTTTCGGTGATGTAAATGGGCAATTCCGGCAGAAGGGCGTGGAGTTTTTGGCAGCACTCCACAATGCCGGCCGGGTAGATCTCCCAGCCTAGATCATTCACCGGAACATTCGGCAAAGTACCATCCCCCAAGCCGGAGGTAGCAGTACGAGCATAATAATTGAGGCCCAAAAAATCGGCGTAGGGGCCCTCGGGGCCCAGCATATAGGTCTTGTTCAACTTGGTCTGGAAGTTGTATTCCGAGATGCGGCAAGCAATGCGATGCCACAAATTTTTCGCATTGTACGGCACAAAGGCGCGCATATGCATGGCTAGGCCAACCTTGGGTTCGGCATAGCCCAGTTCTTCGTGGATATTATGAATTAACCGGTAAGCCCGACGGTGGCATTCGCCCATCACCTTCATTACCCGCAGAGCATGGGAGATATTGAATTCCCCAGGGGGGAAGCCTGCCCCCAAATAACCGCAGACCGCATAGACATTTGGTTCATTGATGGTAACATATTCATCCACCAGATCACCAAGGTGGCGCACAGCAAATTCCACCATGGCAAGGTACCTCTTTACGGCATTTTTGCCCAAAAAGCCGCCCTGATGCTCAAACCACAGAGGATTGGAGAAATGATGCAGGGTAAGCAGCACATGAATGCCATTTTGGTGCAGCAGCGTAATTTCCTCTCGCACCTTTTCAATCTCTTCCTGCGAAAACTGGCCCTCCTGCGGCTCCAGCCGGGCCCACTCCAGCCCAAAGCGGTAGTGACGAATTCCCATTTCCGCCATTAGGCGGGTATCTTCCTCCAAATGGCCGCGATGGTCAGTTGCGATATTGGGATCGCTGTTATCCTTTATCTTTCCATTTTTGTACCACTCATACCAGTTGCTTTCCTTGCAGTCGCCATCAATTTGGGTAGCAGCGGAAGCTGCCCCAAGAGCAAAGCCCTTTGGAAAATGAACAGCACTCATTCAGTTTCCTCCTCTCGGTTGGCGGTGTGGGTCCCAATGATAATGTGTAGAACAGGGTTTTCTTTTTCTGCCTCAAAAAATGTCATCAGCAAACGGCAGCCATATTCCCGCAGGGCAGAAAACATAGCGCCTGGATGACGGACTGTAATAACCGTCTCCTCTCCTATTTCGATCAGGCAATCCCACAGAGCATCCAAATTGGCACCATAATACTCCGGCAAGGATAGCTTATCCTTGATCTCTGCATGCGCCGCGGCACGGTCGGTCATCAGCCGGCCCTCTAGATAAACTTCTCTCATGGTGTTTCCTCCTCGCCATAAACCAGGGTAAAGCTCGCATAATGATCATCGGTATAGTAGATCAGTCCATCACTGGAATAGAGCAGCCGCTCCGCCCCGCGGAAGCCGCCCATATAGTTCACATCACACTCGTACCAGGTGCGTCCATCAGCTTCCGGCAACAGACCCTCGCGGTTGCCAAAGCGATCACCGCCAATGGATTTTCCTTCGGCTACTTCCCACAGGTTCCCCTGGGAAGCAACCCACCCCAGTGCTTTCGCTTCCTGCTTGGTTAAATAGTTCTGTGGCAGATGGCCATAAAAATGCAGGTATTCCGCCACCTTCTCTGGCGTAGAATAGGAGCCATCCTCAACCAGCAGCGTGCCGTTTTCCTGCACCAGCGGGTCATCTTCTCCCATCGGCCGGGTTGTCATACCGCCGCAGGCAGGCAGCAGCGCCAGCATCAGTACCGTCAGCAGAGCCAATAGAACCGCCGGAAAACGGCGGAAAAGAAGTTGTTTTTTCACTGTGTGCTCCTCCTTATAAAAATACAGTTTAATTGTACCATACCGTGGGGAAAAATGATAGGCGCAGAGTAACAGAGATTTATCCGCAAAAGATGTGAAATATGCCCGCCCACTCCGTTCATAAATTGTTTTCATCTTAGCTTTAATCTTGTGAAGTTTGACGATTGCAATGACTATATAACTGCGCTATAATTGTTAGCATCCTAACAAGATAGAAGGAGCCAATATGAAGATAAAGCGCCCGTCTATATGCATGAAGATTAAAGGAATCTCCAACTTGATTCACCAAGAATTGGGCACCAATCGTGATACAGTCCACCCCGGAACCATGATGCAGAAAATGTTTTTGGGTTATTTAGAAGTACACGAGGACCAGCCAGTCTTTCAAAAGGACTTGGAGTCAGCATTTCATATCCGGCGCAGCACCGCAACCGGCATATTGCAGATTATGGTGCGGGACGGATTGATCGTGCGGGAACCCGTGGAGGGCGATGCCCGCCTTAAACGACTGGTCCTAACACCGATCGCCATAGAACAGCTGGCGCAAATGCAGCAGGATATCCTGCGGGTAGAGCAGAAAGCGACTGCCGGATTAACCGGCGAAGAGTTGAAGGCCCTTTATGTCCTGCTAGATAAAGTGATAGAAAACTTGACCCCTGGCAAGGAGGAACGAACCATTGATTAAACGACTGTCCCAATGCATACGGGAATATAAAAAAGACGCGATTCTCTCCCCTCTTTATGTGCTAGTGGAATCGCTTTTGGATGTGGCCATCCCCTTTGTAATGGCTGGCCTAATTGATAAGGGCATAGAAGCCGGCAACATGAGCATGATCCTGCGATATGGTGCCATTCTAGTGGGTTTTGCACTGGTAGCGCTTACTTTTGGTGCACTGAGCGGCCGGAGCTGTGCACGCGCCACGGCAGGCTTTGCTCGCAATCTGCGGCATGATATGTTTCATCATCTGCAGGTATACTCCTTCTCCAATATTGATAAATTCAGCAGCGCTGGTCTGGTCACCCGTCTGACTACCGATGTGAGCAATGTGCAGAATGCTTTTATGATGATCATTCGTACCCTTATCCGCTGCCCTGCCATGCTCATCTTCGCCATGGTCATGTCCTTTCGCATTAATCACGATATTTCTCTCATTTTCCTGGCCGTCATTCCCATCCTTGGTGTGGGGCTTTACCTTATCATCAAACATGTTCACCCCGTGTTTGAACGGGTCTTTAAGACCTATGACCGACTGAATGGCGTAGTGCAGGAGAATCTTTCCGGTATCCGTGTGGTAAAAAACTTTGTGCGCGAGGACCACGAGATCGAAAAGTTTGATACCATCTCCGGCACCATTTATAATGATTTTTCACTTGCCGAGCGCATCTTGGCCCTCAACTCCCCACTGATGCAAGGCTGTGTGTATGCCTGTATGATTTTGGTCTCCTGGCTGGGTGCCAAACAGATCGTCATTGGAAATATGTCTACCGGAAACCTAATGAGCTTCTTCACCTACATCATGCAGATCCTTTCCAGTCTGATGATGCTTTCGATGGTATTTGTTATGATTACCATGTCCCGTGCCTCCGCCGAGCGCATCGTGGAAGTGCTGGATGAGGAAAGTGATATCACCAACTGTGATAACCCTGTGTACGAGGTCAAAGACGGCAGTGTGGAATTCACTGATGTGAGCTTCAGCTATGCCAAGCGTCCCGATAAAACGGTGCTGGATGACATTGACCTGATTATCCCCTCTGGACAGACGGTTGGTATTATCGGCGGCACCGGATCTTCCAAAAGCAGCCTAGTGCAGCTCATCCCTCGTCTGTACGATGTGACTGGCGGCTGTGTAAAGGTAGGCGGCGTGGATGTGCGGAACTATGACCTGCAAACACTTCGGCACAATGTGGCGATGGTATTGCAGAAGAATACCTTGTTCAGCGGGACGATAAAGGAGAACCTGCGCTGGGGCAACCCCGACGCGACCGACGAGGAGCTGGTACACGCCTGTCGTCTGGCGCAGGCCGATGACTTTATCCGCACCTTCCCCGATGGGTATGATACCTATATCGAGCAGGGCGGCACCAATGTTTCCGGCGGACAGAAACAACGCCTGTGCATTGCGCGCGCCATTCTGCGCAAACCGAAGATCCTTATTCTGGACGACAGCACCAGTGCCGTGGATACCAAGACTGATGCCCTGATCCGTCAGGCCTTCCGTGAGGAAATCCCCAATACCACAAAAATCATTATTGCCCAGCGCATCAGCTCGGTGATGGACGCCGACCAGATCGTTGTAATGGATAACGGCAGAATAAACGCCTGCGGCACCCACGAAGAACTGCTGGCCAATAATGAAATCTACCGTGAGGTCTATGAATCTCAACAGAAAGGGGGGCTGGAAGAATGAGTGCTTCTCCTAGAAGAGGCTTTACCGGCGGCAAGCGGGCCAAGGATGCCAGAGGAACATTGAAGCGCCTTATAGGCTACATCGCCAAAGGAAATAAAGCCCGGCTGGTATGTGTTTTTATTTTACTCATCATCAGTACAGTAGCCAGTGTTTCCGCCTCTCTTTTCCTCAAATCGCTGATCGATGATTATATCGCTCCGCTTATTGGACAGTCGGCACCAAGCTTCGCCCCGCTTCTTCAAGCTTTGACCATGATGGGGTGCATTTACCTGGCCGGTATGCTGGCTTCCTACTTGCAGACACGGCTGATGATCCCCGTGGCGCAGGGCACCCTAAAAACCATAAGGGACGATATGTTTGCCCACATGCAAACCTTGCCCATCAAGTACTTTGATACCCATACCCATGGCAATGTGATGAGCTACTACACCAACGATACCGATACCTTGCGGCAAATGATCAGCCAGAGCCTGCCCAACGCGGTCAGTTCCATCATCAGCATCACAGCAGTATTCATTGCCATGCTGAGTACCAGTGTGTGGCTTACCCTCCTCATGTTTGTCTTTTTGGGGTTGATGCTGTTCGTCGTAAAGAATGTAGGTGGCGGCAGCGCCAAATACTTTGTAAAGCAGCAGCAATCCCTTGGCAAAGTAAATGGCTTTATTGAAGAAATGATCGGCGGGCAGAAGGTTGTCAAGGTTTTCTGCCATGAAGAACAAAATCAAAAGGACTTTGATGTACTCAATAATGAGTTCTGTGAAAACGCTACAAAAGCAAACACCTATGCCAATATTATGATGCCTATTATGGGCAACCTTGGGCATTTACAGTATGTACTGGTTGCTATTGTGGGTGGTCTTTTGGCCATAGCCGCGGTACCCAATCTAACTCTGACCGGCATCGGTACAATGACACTGGGCAGCATTGCTTCTTTCCTGCAGCTCAGCCGCAGCTTTACCATGCCCATCAGCCAGGTTTCCCAGCAGATCAACTCTGTCGTCATGGCGCTGGCTGGCGCCGAGCGCATCTTTGAACTGATGGACGAACCCAGTGAGGAGGATCACGGCGTAGTAACGCTGGTGAATGCCGAGGAGAAGGACGGAGCATTGGTTGAATCCAACTGCCGCACCGGTATCTGGGCATGGAAAAAGCCTCTGCCGGAAGGCGGCTATGAGCTGATAAGGCAGCACGGCGATGTGCGCATGAAAGATGTGGATTTTTCCTATGTGGATGGAAAGCCCGTTCTGCATGATATTACTCTGTATGCCGAGCCGGGACAGAAGGTAGCTTTCGTGGGAGCAACAGGCGCGGGTAAGACTACCATCACCAACCTGATCAACCGCTTTTATGATATCGCCGACGGCAAGATCCGCTATGACGGCATCAATATCAATAAAATCAAAAAGAGTGACCTGCGCCGCAGCCTTGGCGTGGTGCTTCAGGATGTCAATCTCTTTACCGGCACCGTAATGGATAACATCCGCTATGGACGACTGGATGCCACCGATGAAGAATGCATTGCGGCAGCCAAGCTGGCCAATGCGCACTACTTCATCTCCCATCTGCCGGATGGCTATAATACTATCCTTTCCGGTGATGGCGGCAATCTTTCTCAGGGGCAGCGCCAGCTCATTTCCATCGCACGGGCGGCAGTCGCCGATCCACCCGTGATGATTCTTGATGAAGCCACCTCCAGCATTGATACCCGCACCGAGGTCATTGTACAGCGCGGCATGGACCAGCTGATGCATGGCCGGACGGTATTCGTCATCGCGCATCGTCTCTCCACCGTGCAGAATGCCGATGTCATCATGGTGCTGGAACACGGACGCATTATCGAGCGTGGTACACACGATATGCTAATCGCCCAAAAAGGGAAATACTATCAGTTGTATACCGGCGCCTTTGAGCTGGAATAACATAAAAGCAAAAGGATTCGGGTAAAGTTTTTGTTTTACCCGAATTTTTTTGAAAAAAGGTCTTTACAAACTCCCCATGATATGCTATTATAGTCAAGCAGTCCAAAAAACCGCATGGGGGCGTAGCTCACTTGGGAGAGCGCTTGACTGGCAGTCAAGAGGTAGAGAGTTCGATCCTCTTCGTCTCCACCAAAAGAGATCCGCAGGAACACAGTTTCTGCGGTCTTTTTGTATAATCGACCGACTGTTTTTGTTCCCGTTCCTCATCGACAAAGGAGACACCATGAAAAAGAAACTGACCGTAAAAGAGTACGTCTATGTTGCCAGCATGCTGTTTGGCTTGTTCTTCGGCGCAGGTAACCTCATCTTCCCCACTGCAGTGGGTCAGCTTGCCGGCCGCAATATGTGGAGCGCCATTCTGGGACTGCTGATTACCGGTGTTGGACTGCCGCTGTTGGGTGTTGCAGCTCTGGGGCTTTCCCGCAGTGATGGTCTGTTTGCGCTCAGCAGCAAGGTGAACCGTCCCTATGCCTATTTCTTCACCTGCGCGCTGTATCTCACCATCGGGCCATTCTTCGCCATTCCCCGCTGCGCCACCGTTTCCTTTACCGTCGGTCTGGAACAGATCCTTCCCCAGAACGGCAATATGAAGCTGTATCTCCTGCTGTTCACGCTGGCGTTCTTTATTGCGGCGTTGCTGTTTTCTCTGCGCCCCGGCAAGATCCTCACATGGGTCGGCAAGATCCTCAATCCCTTCTTCCTGCTGTTCCTCGGCATCCTTGTCGTGGTAACGCTGGTCTCCCCCGCCGCCGTTCCCATTTCCAGTGTGGAGCCTATGGGCGGCTACATCCAACAGCCCTTCCTCACCGGCTTTTTGGAGGGCTACAACACCATGGACGCCCTTGCAAGCCTTGCCTTCGGCATCATCGTGGTACAGGTCATCCGGGAACTGGGCGTTGATGAGCCCGGCGCCGTAGCACGCAATACCGCCAAGGCCGGTATCTTCAGCTGCCTGTTCATGGGGCTTATCTATGTTGCCGTCACCGCCATGAGCGCCAAGAGCCGCGGCGTACTGCCCGCAGCCGAAAACGGCGGTGTAGCGCTGGCGCAGATCTCTCAAACCTTCCTCGGCCGGATCGGTCTGCTGATCCTCGCCGTCACCGTAACGCTTGCCTGCCTCAAGACCGCCGTCGGCCTTATCACCAGCTGCTCCGAGACCTTTACCGGCCTGTTCCCCAAGGGTCCCGCTTACCGGGTCTGGGCGGTCATCTTCACGCTGGTTTCCCTCATTTTCGCCAATTTCGGTCTTTCCGCCATCATCGATTATGCCGTTCCGGTGCTGATGTTCCTCTACCCGCTGGCCATCGTGCTTATCCTGCTGGCGCTGTTCGGCAAGTTCTTCTCCCACGATAAGAAGGTCTATAACTGGGTCATCAGCCTTACGCTGATCTCCGCCCTTTATGACCTGCTGCGCACCCTGCCCGCCGCTCTGCGTGCCGCCTGCCACCTCGATGGCATCATCGAAGCGATCGGCAGCGTTCTGCCCCTTGCGGGCCTCGGTCTCGGCTGGATCTGCCCCGCCGCCGTCGGTCTTGTCATCGGTCTTGTGGCACACAGCACCGCCAAGGCCAAAAAACAGACCGCATAATAGATCCGTCACAGTAAAAGGCCTCCGAAGCAATCAGCTCCGGAGGTCTTTTTTCATATTCATTTTAGGATGGCTGCCCGCTTTCCCGCAGGACCTCTGCATCGGCGGCACGCTGCTCCAGTATCGCTTCCTTTAGGATCATATCCTTGACCTTCATCAAGCGAATGGTATTGGCGCGCTCGTTTTCATCCAGCTTCATGGTGATGTAGCGGATGTTCTCCTGCATCTGCGGGATCTTGACATATTCCAGTGCATTCACCCGGCGGCGGGTCTTTTCTATCTCCTCCGCCAGCAGCTGCGTAGTCTTTTCAATCTCCGCCAGGCGCAGCATATCCCGGAATACCCCGGAAAGCGATGCCACTGCGTCATCCAGTTCTCCGCTTGTCTGGACATAGCCATAGGGATAAGCGCTGCCGCCCTGATGCTCGGTAAAATGGTAACGGGGCACCTCCACTGACATGATATTCTCAAAGCTCATATCCAACTCCACACTGCGGCTGGGAATGAGCAGCGACTGCCCAAGCATCTCGGGTGTCATCAGCGCCGCCGCCACCGTAAAGGACGCATGCGCCTCGGAAAGGCCCTGTTCCACACGCTGGCGCAAAGCACGGTTTTCCCGCACCGTCTCCATAAATTGCTTCATCAGCTCATCACGCTTATCCCGCAGCAGCTTGTGACCTCGTTGGGCAGTACGCAGCTGGCGTTTCAGGCGGGTCAGCTCCATGCGGGTAGGGGTAATGATTGTTCCCGGCAAGTTGCTCCCTCCTTAGCTCTGCTGCGGCAGCTGCCCTGCGAGACATACCGCCGCTCAAACTCATCGGCAAAGCGGGCATACTGCAGATCCACCTCGGAAAGAGCGGCCTCGCCCAAAATGGACATCAGCTCCTTGTTTTCCTTGCCGGTGGCATAGGCGGCGAAGAGCTGGTTCATGGTGCCGGAATGATCCTCCCGGGTCTTCCCCGTCCCGATCCCCTTATCCTTCAGACGGGAAAGTGAGGGCAATACATCCACCGGCGGGTTAATGCCCCGGCGGAACAGCTCCCTGGAAAGGATGATCTGGCCTTCCGTAATGTACCCCGTCAGGTCGGGGATAGGGTGGGTTTTATCGTCCTCCGGCATGGTCAAAATGGGTATCATGGTAATGGAGCCTTCCTTGCCCACCTGCCGGCCGGCCCGCTCATACATAGTGGCCAAGTCGGTATACAGGTAACCGGGATAACCACGGCGTCCGGGGACTTCCTTCTTGGCGGCGGAAATTTCCCGCAGCGCTTCAGCGTAGTTGGTGATATCGGTGAGGATGACCAGCACATGCATTCCAAGGTCAAAGGCCAGGTACTCAGCGGCCGTCAGTGCCATACGCGGGGTGGCAATGCGCTCGACCGCCGGATCATTGGCCAGGTTGGTAAACAGCACCGTGCGGTCGATGGCGCCGGTACGGCGGAACTCATTGACAAAGAATTCCGATTCCTCAAAGGTGATACCGATGGCGGCGAAAACTACAGCAAAGTTGCTCTCGCCATCCAGTACCCGCGCCTGACGGGCAATCTGAGCCGCCAGCTGGGCGTGCGGTAGACCGGAGCCGGAGAAGATAGGCAGCTTCTGCCCTCTTACCAGGGTGTTCAGGCCGTCAATGGTAGAGATGCCGGTCTGGATAAACTCATTGGGGTAGTTGCGGGCGGCTGGGTTCATTGCCAGACCATTGATATCCCGGTATTCATCCGCCAAAATAGCCGGACCATCATCGATGGGCTGCCCCATGCCGTTAAAGACGCGTCCCAGCATATCGCCGGAAACAGCCAGCTGCAGGGGATGACCCAAAAACCGGATCTTGGACTCCGCCAGGTTGATGCCGGCAGAAGCCTCGAAGAGCTGCACTACGGCGGTATTGCCGTTGACCTCCAGCACCTTACAGCGGCGGGTGGTACCGTCTGTCAATTCGATCTCCGCCAATTCATCATAGGTCACGCCCTGCACATGGTCCACTACCATCAGCGGACCGGAGATCTCCCGGATCGTTTTATATTCACGGATCACAGTGTTTCCTCTCCTTTCTGTGCCAGCTCTTCCAGTTCTTCCTCCATCTGTACCAGCAGCTTATCGTATTCCTCCGCATAGCAATCGGCCGGCACACTCTTGGCACGGCCCAGCTTCTCACGGGAAGGTGTCATAAAGAGTTCCGCTACACGGCAGCCACGCTCGGCAGCACTGCGGCACAGTCCATCATACCGGCGGATCATGGAAAGCATCTTTGCCTGCCGGTCATACTCCGAGAAGGCATCAATGTCCACAAAGGAATTCTGCTGCAGGAAATCTTCCCGCACCATGCGAGCTGTTTCCAGGGTGATTTGATCCTTGGCGGAAAGGGAATCCTTGCCGACAAGCTGAACGATCTCATTGAGGCTAGCCTCCTCCTGCAGAATGGACATAGCCCATTCCCGGTTCTGCAGGAAAGCCTTGCCGAAGTGCTGCTCGTACCACGGCCGCAGCGAATCAATGTACAGCGAATAGGAATTAAGCCAGTTGATGGCCGGGAAATGCCGGCGATAGGCCAGGCCCGCGTCCAGCGCCCAGAACACCTTGACAATGCGCATCGTCGCCTGAGAGACCGGTTCGGAAAGGTCACCGCCGGGGGGCGATACCGCACCGACTGCGGTCAGCGAGCCGCGGCGTTCCTCATCGCTGCCGATGCAGGCGACGGAACCGGCACGCTCATAGAACTGCGCCAGACGGGAGGAAAGGTAGGCGGGATAGCCCTCTTCACCAGGCATTTCCTCCAGACGGCCGCTCATCTCACGCAGCGCTTCCGCCCAGCGGGAGGTGGAATCCGCAATAACGGCCACAGCATAGCCCATGTCGCGGTAATATTCAGCAATGGTGATTCCGGTATAGATAGAAGCCTCACGAGCTGCCACAGGCATATCGGAGGTATTGGCAATGAGGACGGTACGCTTCATCAACGATTCCCCGGTGCGGGGGTCAATCAGCTCCGGGAATTCCCGCAGAACATCGGTCATCTCGTTGCCGCGCTCGCCGCAGCCAATGTAGACCACCAAATCCACATCAGACCACTTGGCCAAGGCATGCTGCATTACCGTCTTGCCTGAGCCGAAGGGGCCCGGAATAGCCGCAGTACCGCCCTTTGCCACCGGGAAGAAGGTATCCACAATACGCTGGCCGGACTGCAGCGGCACGCTGGGCGGGAATTTGCGCCGATAAGGGCGGCCCACACGCACCGGCCACTTCTGCATCATCGGCAGTTCCACACGGGTACCGTCCGGCTGCTCCAGCACGGCGACCGTTTCTGTCACGGTATAGCTGCCGGATTTTATCGAAACCAGCTTTCCCTTCATCTTGGGTGGAATCATAATCTTATGCAAAATGGAGGAGGTCTCCTGCACAGTACCAATAATATCACCACCGATGACTTCATCACCAGGATGGGCAGTAGCGGTAAACTCCCACTTTTTCTCACGATCCAAGGCCGGCACTTCCACCCCGCGGGGGAGGTTATTGCCACCCACTTTTTTCATGATAGCATCCAACGGACGCTGAATTCCATCGTAGATATTTTCCACCAGTCCGGGGCCCAGCTCCACCGAAAGGGGTGAACCGGTAGTAACTACCTCCGCACCGGGTCCAAGACCCGAGGTTTCCTCGTAGACCTGGATAGAGGCGGAGCCACTGTTCATGGTCAGGATCTCGCCGATGAGGCGCTGCTCCCCTACCCGAACCACATCCGCCATATTGGCTTCCTCCAAGCCGGTGGCAACCACTAGAGGCCCGGAAACTTTAACGATTTTTCCCATGGGGCTTTCCTTCCTTTCCTCAGATGATATCGGCGCCAACAGCGCGCTCCACTGTTGTTTTTACCTGCTGCATTCCCAGGCCGAGACTGCCCTTTTTACCGGGGATGAGGATAATGGCAGGGGTGGCCGACTTGCGGTAACGGTCCAGCTCTGCGGTCAGACCCGCTGCCAGCTGCTCCGTCACATAGATAATGGCTGTATCCTCCTTGGCCAGCCGGTGCAGGATGGGACGGGCCTGCTCGGCATTTTCGGCAGGGCATACCTGCAAGCCAAGTGCCGCAAAGCCCTGTACGCTCTGGGCATCGCCCAGTACAGCTATTTGATACATTCGGCACCTCCTTATTCCGCCTGACGCAGCCGACTGCGGATCATTTCCGATGAAAGCCCCGCCTGTCGACCCGTCATAATAATGCGAATCGCTGTAATCTCATTTTCCACAGCAGCCAGGTAGCACAGCACTGTTTCCTCCCCAAAAGGGGTACGGCGGGCTGCCGAAAGATAAGCTTCAGTCGCTTCATCGCAAGCCTTTTCAAATGCCATCAGTGGGCCACCGCTAGTTGCAGCCGCTCCCAGTGCCACCGCTTTGCCAAGCGCCCCAGCACCGAACAGTTCTCCCAGCTTGACTGGATCCGTCGCCATTATGGCGTGAGGAGAAACACTGCCACCCTCCAAAAGGGCACGGGGCAGTACCTCACTGCTGCCGCTGCGGGCGGCCCGTACGGCGGTGCGCAGGTTTGCGGCGTCAATAAGCTGCCGCACATACCCCTGTAAAAAGTTGCTTTTCATTTCCTCAGCCAAAGTGCGCATTTCATCATAACAAGCAGCATCCAACCGTAGATCAGCACCTTGCGGATCATTTTCCCGCAGAAGAGCTGCTGCTTCCTGCGCCGCACGGCGGGCTGTATCACTTACCTGGAACATATGCTCCTGCTGCCATTCGCTTTGCAGCTGAGCGGCATCATACCGACCGCCTGGCAGCAGAAATGCTTCCGGCGAAATTCCTCGGCGTTCTGCCTTTAGGATCGCCTTGATATTATGGTAATCGTATTTGAGCTGGAATAGCTCAATGAGCCTTGGATCCGGCACAGCAGCCGCCAGCTCTTTGTAGAGCGTTTCCCGATGCTCCCGCAGCGCTTCCTCCAGTGTGAGAGCTTCGGCATAACCGCATTCCGTCAGCAGCTTACGGGCTTCCGTCTCACTGGCTGCTTCCAGTAGACGCTCCACCTTTTCCGGAGTCAGCAGGCGGGTCTCCATTGCATGCAGCCACGCAGAGACCGCCAAATAGTCAGTATCCTTGATGGGGGTCATCGCAGCCCCTCCTTACTGTACGGGAAAGAGGATCGCAGCGACCTCTTTCTCCAGCTTTTCCCGCTGCAGCCGCACCAGGGTATCAAAGGCGCAGTTCAGCTCTACATCACCGTGGCTGAGGATAAATCCGCCCGGAATAGAACGGGGCTCGGCACTAAGGGTCAGCTTTCCCGGTTTACCTGCTTCGCGTAAGGCGGTATTCGCCAGCAGTACAACCTCTGGTCCAATTTCACTTGCATCCTGTGGGGAAAGGATCATCTCCTCCCCTCCTTCGGCCACTTCCGCAGCTAGTGAAGCGATCAGCGCAAGATATTTTTCTCGAGGCAAGTGGCATAACTCTTCCACCGCCACCGCAAAAGCTTCATTCAATAATTCCTGTTTAGCTGCCAATTCCATCTTGCGACACTCCACCGCCGCCGAAGATGACAGGCGCTCCCGCCGTTCCTCCGCCGCACGGCGTCCGCGGGTCAGCAGCTCCAAGCTCTCCTGCTCCGCCGCCGACTTGGCTTCCGCCGTCAAGGCATTGATCTTTTCTTCATTTTCCCGCTGCATTTGGGCAATCTCCCGCTCGGCATCCTCAATGATGCGCGCGGTGATCTTTTCGATTCCTTCCATAAGGGCTCCTTTCTCCCGTTTTGCTTACGCCAGGAACAGGAAGTACAGCATCAGCATCGAAGCCAGCAGCGAAAGAATTGCATAAAACTCCACAATGCCGCACAGTACCAGACCCTTGGACCAGTCGGATGGCTTCTTGGCCAGAATATTGATGGAGGAAGCCGCTACACGCCCCTGCGCAATAGCAGAAAGCAATCCGCCCAACGCCATAGGCAAGCAGGCCGCAAAGCAGCGCAAGCGTGCCAACGATTTAAAGAAGACAGAAAAAGAAATCAGTCGCTTAGAAGCAGAAAACGATCAGTTAAAAAATGAAATGGCATTACCCGAAAACGCTACCAATGTATCAAAACTTATGGAACTCAATACTAAATTTGAAGAAAATGAATCTACCTTATTAGAACTCTATGACAAATGGGAAGAATTATCAGAATAATTTTTAATTTGTAGATTCGGTATAGACAAAAAAATAAAAAACGATATATCCCCTTTGCTCTGTAATCGCATCTGGAATATATCATTTTTTATTTTTCTGTCTACTTTAAATCCTTCGTATTAAGTTCTGTTTTAACTGATTTATGGAATTAGGTTAACATTTAATTTTTTACTGCTTTCTTTAATCACTTTTTCTAATTCGCCATCTGTAATTGCAGTTACTCGACCTGTTTCATATTCAACCCACTTCTTTACCTCGGCTACCAGTGGACTCTTCTTGTCTACTGCCTTATCTCCCTTTAAGCGATAGTACGTATTTATCCAATGGGCAATTCCAGCAAGTCCGCTTGTATTTGATACCGCTACAAGCACCGGACGGTTTAACAATTTATCTGTATCAAATATGTTATAGATTTCTTCATTTTTAAGAAGACCATCTGCATGGATTCCGGCTCTTGTCACATTAAAG
>OGDF01004228.1_pt1 | contig 16558 bp, 14 predicted proteins | sample 1570141 | NCBI WGS metagenome assembly OGDF01 (sample SAMEA4370581, study PRJEB24528) | human gut metagenome | reverse complement strand
GGCATGGAATACGTCGCGCAGAAAGCGCCAGCTGCGATCGCTGCCCAGGTGGCGGGGCTTGTCGAGCGTTTCGAGCGCGGGTTGGCGAGCGTTCCCGGGATCGTGGTGTACGGCGGGCATGCGAGCTTTGGGCGCTCGGGGATCGTCGCCTTCAACATCGGCGATGCTGATTCGGGCGAGGTCTCCGCGCGGCTCGACGCTGATTTCGGGATTTGCACGCGCCCCGGTGCCCACTGCGCGCCGCTTATGCACAAGGCGCTCGGCACGGCTGAGCAGGGCGTCGTGCGCGCGAGTTTCTCCAGCTTCAACACGCAGGACGAGGTCGATGCCGCGCTTGAGGCAGTGGAGAGTATTGCACACCGAGCGAGCTAGAGAACGCCGTGCGGCGCGGTGACGGGCGCGCGGTGGGGTTGTGTACAAAAACGACGATAATTTTCAACTATAGTATGGCCACTAATTAAAATATTCCCCAAAGTCTAGCAAAGTGGGGAATATCTCTGCGCATTCCGTTAATCGAGGCGACGAAATGAGGGAATGCGCCGCGAGGCTATTTCTTGTTTTGCAAATTATCGTCATTCTTGTACATCTAGAGTCCTAATTAATTGAACGACAGAGCACTAACTTGCAGTTTTGGGTTATAAAGGTTCCTTATAAATATGTCTTCTTGTGTTTCTCGCCCGAGAAGGCGAGCATTAGTTGTGCATATTGCATGCGCGGCATTCTCGTAAGTCCGATTTCGTACTACAGTACCATGAAAGTACGAAATCGGACCAAAGGGCAAGGATGAGAAAAGGGAAGACGGCGTCCGACGCGAATGAGGCAAACGGCACGTGCGCGCCGGGCAAGGTGGGCGCGAACATGGCGGATGCGGCGGTTTCCGGCGGTGCGGCAAACGTCACAAGTTCGGCGGACGCGGAGGGCCCAAGTAGCCCGACGGGCGCTTCTGTCCCAGGCAATATCGCGCGCGCCTACGAGGCGCTCGATAGTTTTTGGCGTGAGCAGAACCAGCTCTATCGCGACGTTGCGGCATCGTTTGGAATCTCCGAAAGCGCGTTCAATATCCTATACGCTATCTATCTTGCGGGCGAAAAGGGCATCGCGCAACGCGATATCTGCATGCAGATGTGCATCGGCAAGCAAACGGTGAACAGCTCCATCCACAAGCTCGAACGCGAGGGGGTGGTCGTGCTTGAAAGTGGCCCGGGCCGTCGCGGTCTGCTCGCGCATCTGACTCCGGTGGGCCTTGAGCTCGCCGAGCGTACCATCGTCCCTATGATCGAGGCAGAGCTTGCGGCGCTGAGGGAATTCGACGACAGGGAGCTCGAACTGGCGCTTCTTCTCGGACGGCGCTATACCGATGCTCTGCGCTCGCATTTCGCGGTTATCCCTGGGGTGCACCTGACCTTGCAAAACAACAAGGCCGCGCTTCTGGATGGCGAAGCTGCGCTCCGAGGAGTCAAGGCTGCAGCGCAAGGTGACGCTTCCGCACCTCGAAACGACGGGGCTGCCAAGCGCGGCGGGGAGGGCAAGAGTGCGCCCCCGGGCGGGTGTCTTTCCTTTCCGAATAAGAAGGTACGATAAACCATGGCGATCCAGATTTCCGATCATTTCACACTTGGGCGGCTCGCGCGATTCACCGCCCCCACCTGCGCCATGATGCTTTTCACCTCGATCTACGGCGTGATCGATGGACTGTTCGTGTCGAACTTCGTCGGCAAGGAATCTTTCGCTGCCTTAAACCTTGTCTATCCGCTGTTCATGATGCTCGGTGCGCTCGGGTACATGTTTGGTACGGGAGGCACGGCGCTCGTCGCCAAAACGATGGGGGAGGGTGACGACAAGCGTGCTCGCGGGCTGTTCTCGCTTATCGTGTACGCGACGCTCATCGTGGGCATCGCATGCGGGGTCGTGGTGTTCGTGGCCGTAGGGTCTGTCGCCGGCGCGTTAGGGGCCGAAGGCTCGCTGCTCGAGGAATGCGTCGTGTACGGCAGCATCCTGGCGTTCTCGCTTCCATTCTTCATGCTGCAGGAAACCTTCCAGAGCTTGTTGACCGCTGCAGGCAAGCCCAAGGTGGGGCTTTGCGTCATGGTGGTTGCCGGCGTCGCCAACATCGCGCTCGACGCCCTGTTCATCATCGTGTTCCAGTGGGGCTTGGCGGGCGCTGCTCTGGCGACAGCGATAAGCGAGGTCCTTGGCGGCGCGATCCCGTTCCTCTATTTTGCGCGGCCGAACTCGAGCACGCTGCGCCTGGGTCGCCCGCTTATCGACGCACGGGCTTTGGGGCGTGTCTGCGTGAACGGCTCGTCGGAGCTTGTCTCGAACCTTTCCATGTCGCTCGTGTCGATGGTCTACAACTTCCAGCTGATGGCTTATGTCGGTCCTGATGGCGTTGCGATTTACGGCGTTATCCAGTACGTTGCGTGGATCGCGGTGTCGCTTCTCATGGGATTTACAGTCGGATCCTCGCCCATCATCAGCTACCACTACGGTGCGAAGAATTCCGCCGAGCTCAAGGGCTTGTTCCGCACCTGCCTTGGCGTGATGGTGGCGGGTGGCGTGCTGATCACCGTGCTCGTACACCTCTTCGCGCACCCGCTTGCGGCGGTGTTCGTGGGATACGACCCCGCCCTGTGCGAGATGACCGTCGCCGCCCTCGGCGAGTATTCGCTCGCGTTCATCTTCGTGGGCGTGAGTATTTTTGGCTCGGCGTTCTTCACGGCGCTCAACAACGGCCTCGTCTCGGCGCTCATATCGTTTTTGCGCACGCTCGTGTTCGAGTGCGCGGCGGTGATGTTTTTGCCTGCGATCATCGGCGTCGACGGCATCTGGCTTTCCATCGTGGTCGCCGAGATCGCGTCGATGTTTCTTACCGGTGGTTTTCTCGTCGGCCTGCGCAAACACTATGACTACGCTTAGCGCTTGCCGCGTCGTGGAAGGATCGTCCCGTTGCCTAGCGCCCTCCGCGTCGTGGAAGGTGCGCCCGCTTAGCAGCCGCGCACCTGATGCTCACGCCGCCGCCCTCCGCGTCGCGGAAGGGTCGTCCCGCTTTCGCTCGCCGCGGCCTGCCCGTGCGCTTTGTGAGGATAATGCGGTGATGGGAGTGCTGTTGTATCATGGGGGCGAACAATGAGCGCCCCTTCTCGGGCGCCGCAAAAGGAGAACCTGTGGAACAAAAACCCTCATTTGACAAGCGCTTTGCGCTGCTTATCGACGCGGACAACGTCTCATCGAAGTACATCAAGCCCATTCTCGACGAGCTTTCGAAATACGGTACCATCACCTACAAGCGCATTTACGGCGACTGGACGAGCACCCTGCATGCCAAGTGGAAAGACGCGCTGCTCGACAATTCCATCACGCCGATTCAGCAGTTCAGCTACACCGTCGGCAAGAACGCCACCGACTCGGCCATGATCATCGACGCGATGGACATTCTCTATACGAACTCGGTCGAGGGCTTCTGCCTCGTGTCGAGCGACAGCGATTTCACGCGCCTGGCGAGCCGTATCCGCGAGAGCGGCCTCACGGTGATCGGGATGGGCGAGAAGAAAACGCCCACGCCGTTTCGCAAGGCGTGCGACATTTTCACCACGCTTGAGCTGCTCATCGGCGAGGCACGCCGCGACAAGGCGAACGGCTCCTCATCGAGCCTGACCATCGAGGAAGTTGAGCGCGCAGTCGTCGACATCATCACCGACAACCAGAACAACGGGAAGTCGACGGGTTTGGGCGAGGTGGGAAGCCGCCTGCTCAAGCGTTACCCCGACTTCGACGTGCGCTCGTTCGGGACAAACCTGCTCTCGAAGCTTCTCGGCGAGTTCAAGAGCGTCACCATTCGCAAGGACGGCTCGAACGTGCGGGTCGAGCTTGCGGAAGGCGCCGAGCATGAGCGCACGGCGGCTGAGAGGCATTCTGATTCCGAGGGCGTTGGCGAGCAAGCGGGCGAGCAAGCTGAAACTGCGTGCGCTTCCGAGGATTCGGAGAGCGAGGGTGGTGAGGATGCGTCCTCGCACAGCTCTAAGTCGCGCCGCCGCAGCCGCCGTCGCCGTAAATCCTCCAAGGTTTCTGGTGTTGAGCAGGGTGAATCTGCCGATACGAAGGCTGATGAGACAATCGACGGGCAGCGGGAGGCAACCTCTGAGACTGCTGAGTCGCAGATGGCATCGGCCGATCAGCGGGGTGAGTCCAGCGATTCGCCCGCAGGGGAGCAGGAGGTTGCTTCCGATGAGACTGGCGCCTCGCAGGCCGAAGAGGCCGAGGCTCAAGTTGCGGCAGCCGACGAGGCGAACCGTGCCGGCAAGGACCAGGAGCAGGCGGCAAGCGATTCCAGCGAAGACAGCAAGTCCCAGACGCCCGCGAAACGCCGCCGCAGCCGTTCGCGTAAGGCTCCTGCGGCTCCTACGGCTCCTGATGACTTCATCCGCGCGGAAGTGGCGGCGTCGGGCAAGAGCGGCATGGCCGTTGCTGAGCTTTCGAAGCGCGTGCGCACGCGCTTCAAGTCCTTCAAAGTTCGCGAACTCGGGTATCCGCATCTTGCAGGTTACCTCGCCGACGTCGAGGGCGTGCGCGTGTACAAGCAAGGCCGTGAGAACTGGGTCGCGAAGGAGTAACGGAGCCCCCCCGTCAAAGATCTACGGCACGGAGCCGGCGAACTACCTACTTCTCGCCGCTTGCTGCCGTCAGATCATGGCGCGCGACGAAGGCGGCCAGGTCGTCTTCCCAGGTGGGCATCTCGAACACGCCCGTCAGACGCGCCATCATGTTGTCGAGTTCGATGCGGTAGCCGTGCTCGGGCTTGCTCGCTCCGCGCAGGTTGCCGATCGGCTCTCCCACAAGCTCGAAGGCGCGTTCGAAGAACTCGAAGCGGCTCGTCACGCCCGTGCAGGCGGCATGGAAGGTGCCGAACTCGTTGGACTCCATAACTGCCACGACGGCCTTCGCGAACGTGTCGGCAGAGGTGGGGCACGCGAACTGGTTCGCGGGCACGTACACGGTGCGACCTTCGCGGCTCGCCTTCAAAGCGCGAGGGAGGATGTCGTCGGGTTCGGCGGTGTAGACCCACGACGAGCGCACGATGATGTGGCGGCGGTTGAGCTCGCACACGAACCGTTCGCCAGCAAGCTTTGACTTGCCGTAAACATGCGGCGGGTCGGTCGGATCGAACTCGTTGAAGGGGTGCTCGGACGTGACGGGGAACAGGTCGTCGGTCGAGAGATGCACAAGCGTTGCCCCCACGGAGGCGCTCGCTATGGCGAGGTTGCGCGCGCCGAGCGCGTTCACCTGGTAGGCGCGGTCCGGGTTGGCCTCGGCCTCGGTGCGGCTTGCGAGCGCGGCGCAGTTGATCACGAAAGAAGGTCTCTCCGACTCGGCGAAGGCGAGGCTTCGTTGCAAATCGACGATATCGAGTTCCCTGTCGGTCGTCACGACGCGATATCGGTTGTGGTCGAGTCGCGCGCTGATCGTGCGGCCCATGCGCCCGGCGGCGCCGGTGATCCATATGGTTGCCTGAGACTCAACGCTCATGGACGGATGCTCCTTCGTTGTACGGTTCGTTTTCGTTTCGCCTTCCGAAACCGCACTATCTTAACGCAAGTTTCGTGCTTGCGGTTGCGCAAGCGTTTTCATCGCTTATCATGTTTGTTTGGCTTGTACATCGAATTGCGCAAGCGAGGAAATCAACGGTTCAGGCGGGATGGCCGCCTGACATGGGGAAGGACTCTCATGAATATTGCACTACCCGATGGCTCGGTAAAAGAGCTCGCTGCCGGCGCGACCGTCGCCGACGTTGCGGCTTCCATCGGCGCGGGCCTTGCGAAGGCTGCGCTGGCTGGCAAGGTTGACGGCACACTGGTCGACCTCACAGCAACCGTGACGGATGGGGCAACCGTTGAGATCATCACCGCGAAAAGCCCCGAGGCGCTCCACATCATGCGCCACTCCTGCGCCCACATCATGGCGGAAGCCGTGCAGGAGCTCTATCCCGGCACGCAGATCGCCTTCGGCCCTGCGACCGACGACGGCTACTTCTACGATTTCGAGCTTCCTAACAATATCTCCTCCGACGACTTCGGGGCCATCGAGAAGAAGATGGCCGAAATCGTCAAGGCAGACGAGCCTTTCGTGCGCGAGGTCGTGAGCATCGACGAAGCAAAGAAAATCTTCGCTGACCAGCGCTTCAAGCTCGAGCACATCGACGATTTGACCGACCAGGAAATCTCGATTTACCGCCACGGGTCCTTCGTTGACCTGTGCGCCGGCCCGCACGTTCCCTCCGCTGGCAAGATCGGCGCTTTCAAGATGATGAAGCTCGCCGGTGCCTATTGGCGCGGCGACGCGACGCGTGAGCAGTTGCAGCGTCTCTACGGCACGGCCTTCTTCAAGAAGTCGGAGCTCGAGGAGTACCTGCACAACCTCGAGGAGGCCGAGAAGCGCGATCATCGCCGCATTGGCCGCGAGATGGACATCTTCATGATGCGCGACGAGGCGCCGGGCTTCCCGTTCTTCCTGCCCAACGGCATGATTTTGAAGAACACGCTGCTCGACTACTGGCGCGAGATCCACAAAAAGGCCGGCTACGTGGAAATCTCCACGCCGATGATCATGAACAAGCAGCTGTGGCAGACGTCGGGCCACTGGGACCACTACAAGGACAACATGTACTCGACGGTCATCGACGAAGAAGAGTACTGCGTGAAGCCGATGAACTGCCCGGGCGGCGTTCTCGTGTACGCATCCAAGCCGCATAGCTATCGCGACCTGCCCATTCGTGCGGGCGAAATCGGCCTGGTGCACCGCCACGAGATGAAGGGCGCGCTGCATGGCCTGTTCCGCGTGCGCTGCTTCAACCAGGACGATGCGCACCTGTTCGTGCGTCCCGACCAGCTGACCGAGGAAATCGTGGGCGTCGTTAAGCTCATCGACTCGGTGTACCAGCAGTTCGGGTTCACCTACCATGTCGAGCTCTCCACGCGCCCTGAGGATTCGATGGGCTCGGACGAGGATTGGGAAGCAGCTGAGGCGGGCCTCAAGACCGCGCTCGAGGAGCTCGGTATGGAATACGAGGTCAACGAAGGCGACGGCGCCTTCTACGGCCCCAAGATCGACTTCCATCTGACCGACTCGCTTGGACGCACCTGGCAGTGCGGCACCGTGCAGCTCGACTTCCAGATGCCGCAGAGCTTCGATCTGGAATACACCGATGCGGATGGCTCGAAGAAGCGCCCGGTCATGCTCCATCGCGTGTGCTACGGCTCGGTCGAGCGCTTCATCGGCATCCTGATCGAGCATTACGCGGGCAAGTTCCCCGTGTGGCTCGCGCCGATGCAGGTGAAGGTGCTTCCCGTGTCCGAGAAGAGCCGCGATTACGCGCACAAGGTCGCCGACGCGATCGAGGCCGCTGGCATCCGCGTCGTGGTGGACAACCGCGACGAGAAGATCGGCTACAAGATCCGCGAGGCGCGCTCCATCGACCGCGTGCCCTATATGGTGATCGTGGGCGAGAAGGAGGCCGAGGAGGGCACCATTTCCGTGCGCGATCGCACGAACGAGACGCATCCCTCCACGATTGAGGACTTTTGCGCGAAGGTGCGCGAGGAGATTCGCACGCGCGCATAACCTCGTGTGACCTGGTGTGATTGGCTGTTGCGGCGGGCTGTCCTGCGATGGGCGCCCGCCGTTTTTATTGATTTGGTTGGAGGCTTGGAAGATGCGCACGGCGGCATGTCGCTTGCACAAGGGTTTTTCGCTCGAGAAGCGGATGGAAGGCGCGAAGGCGGCGCTCGAGCTCGATCTGTCCGCTCGCCGAGGGGCGTGGCGCCGCTGGGCGCCCGAAGGGGGTGTGCGCCCCGATGGCGAGGCGTTTTCCCGCGTCGTACTCGATTTGGGGTGCGGCAAGGGCGAGTACACGGTGGCGCGCGCCGAGGCCGATCCTGAGACGCTTTTCGTGGGCATCGATGTTGACCCTATCTGCGTGATGCGCTCGGCCGAGGCGGCATGCGAGGCGGGCGCGGGGAACGTCGTCTTCGTACACGATGAGGACCCTGATGTCCTTGAGCTGTTCGGCGAGGGGGAGCTTGCAAGCATCCTCATCAACTTCCCGACGCCGTTTCCCAAGAAGAAGCGCGCCCCCCGTCGCTTGACCTACCTCGATCGCCTGATGAAGTACCGCCTCGTGCTTGAAGATGGCGGTACCGTGCGCATGCGCACCGATTCCACGCCGTTTCGCGACTTCTCTTTAACGCAGCTCAATCTGGCAGGCTACCAGCTCGAATGGGAAACCGACGACGTGCGCGGGATGTTCCCTGATGAGCCGTGGAGCGGCTACGAGCGCAAGCTCGTGGCGAAAGGCGCGCCGGTCGTGGGCTTTTGCGCGGTGCCGGGACCTGCCCCCGAGCATGTGGAGCAAACCGCTCCGCTCTCGCTCGTGAGCTATCTTCCCGAGGATTTGGAAAGCCTCGATTACATCCCCTTCGGCATGCAGGGCTCGATCGATAACATCGTCGGGTACAATGCGAACCGCCGCAAAAAAGGGCTGCCCGATTGGCGTCCGCCCATCGTTTAGCCAAGTTGGTAGAATCGCCCGACCCGTCCTGCGTGCTAGATGATAGCATGGGCCAAACGACACTGGTTGGGAAGGGGCGTTTCGTGGGCAGTCCATCAATTCGGGGCTATTGCGACAAAATGCGGCAGGCGAACAAGGAGGCGCGGGCGACGGTCATCGCGCTGGCCTGCATCATCGTCGTGTGGCTCGTCGGCGGCTTCGGGCTTGCCGGAGCAGATATCCAAGTGTTCCATACACCGCTTTGGATTATCGGTGGGTGCGTGGCGCCGTGGGTTGCGGCCATCGTCGCTGCGGTCGTGCTGAGCCGTCGTGTCTTCGTCGATTTCGACTTGGACGACGACGCCGCCATCTCTGGTGCGGCGTGCGAGGAGGTTGCGCGCCATGAGTAACCTTGTCGCGCTCGTCCCCCTTGTCATATTCCTCGTCCTCGCGCTTGCGGTGAGCCTCGTCGTGCGCCGTCGCACGCATGTGGCGGGCGGCGGCTTCGTGAAGGAGTACTTCATCGGCAACCGCGCTCTCGGCGGGTTCGTGCTCGCCATGACGACGATTGCCACTTACGGCTCGGTAAGCTCGTTTGTGGGCGGGCCTGGGCAGGCGTGGCTCGTCGGCTGGGGCTGGGTTTACATGGCAGTCGTGCAGGTCACGGCCCTCGTTTTGCTCTACGGTATCCTGGGGAAGAAGATGGCGCTCGTTTCGCGCAAGCTCGACGCCGTCACCGTGATCGACGTCATCCGCGCGCGCTACTCCTCGAATGCGCTCGCCAATGTGAGTGCGGTTGTGGTTGTGCTCTTCTTCGCGGCGACCATGGTCGCGCAGTTTGTGGGCGGCGCGAAACTCTTCGAGGCCGTTACCGGGTATTCGTATTTGGTGGGGCTCGTGCTCTTCGGCGTGGCGGTCGTGCTGTTCACGACTATCGGCGGTTTTCGCGGGGTTGCGGTGACTGACGCGATATGCGGCGTCGCCATGCTCATCGGCATTTTCGTGCTTGCAGCGGGCATCCTCGTTGCCGGCGGCGGCTACGAGAACATAATGGACACTATCCGCACAGACCGCCCCGAGATGCTCGAGCCCTTCGGCAGCGGCTCCATGCCCGCGACGCTCTACTTCACGCAGTGGCTGCTCGTCGGCATCTTCACGTTCGTCCTGCCGCAATCGGCGGTGCGCTGCATGGGCTTTAAGAACACGAAGGCGCTCCATGGCGCGATGATTATGGGCACGGTCATCATCGGCCTTATGATGATCGGCGTGACTTCTTTGGGCGTGCTGTCCGCGGGCGTGCTCACGGGGGACCTTGCCAGCTACGGCGGCAGCGTCGACAACATCATCCCGCAGGCCATCGCGCAGACGCTTCCGCCCTGGCTTGCCGGTGTGGCTATCATAGGCCCGATCGCGGCATCAATTTCCACGGTGTCGTCCCTGCTCATCGCCTCGTCTTCGGCGATTATCAAGGACGTTTACTTGCATCATTGCGAATCGTCTGGCAAAAAGCCCACCGAGCGCACAATTGCGCGTTCGAGCCAAGCCGTCACGCTGTGCGTCGGCGCGATCGTGTTCGTGCTGGCAATCGTTCCGCCCGATGTCATCTGGAAGATCAACATGTTTGCGTTCGGCGGCCTTGAGACGGCGTTTTTTTGGGTGCTCGTGTGCGGTCTGTTCTGGAAGCGCGCGGGGAAGTGGGGCGCGCTGCTGTCGATGATCGGCGGCAGCGCCTCGTATTGCCTGTGCATGGCGCTCGGGTTCAAGGTGATGGGTCTGCACCAAATCGTAATCGGCATCACGGTCGCGGGCGCGCTCATGACGGTGGGAAGCCTCCTCGGGCGGCGCGATGCGGCGGAGGAGAAGCGCATGCGCGAGGTGTTCTTCCCCGAGTAGAGGGTTGCGAAGGGAGCTGGCTGTTGCATAAAGAAGCCGGGCCGCGTGGGCGCAACCCGGCTTCTTTTGTTAGCGCTCCTTCTTGTCGCGATTCATCATGCGGCCGATTTCGTTTTGCCGGCGTTGGTGCTCGCGCACCGCCGCCCGAGCGAGCCTTTTGCGCCGCTCTTCGCGTTGCTGCGTCGCTTTCTCGACGATATCGCCGCGGGGTCCCTCTTCGATGAAGTGCTCGATCTCGTCTTTATGCGCAGCGAGATCCTGTGCCGCGGCATCGAGCAGCGTGTCGAGCGCTCGCTTTCGCTCGCTTTTGCGTTGCAGGGCGAAAGCAGCTTCTTGCCAGGGGATATCCTCGTCCTTCGACTCGCTTGAGCGCATGGCGAGGCGGGCGGCGGCCTCCTGGCGCACCATCATGCGCTCCATGTCCAAGTGCTCGTGCAAGATCGTGCGGATGTCGCTCGGGTGTGCGGCGATTTCCTGCACCGCGACGATCGGCTTCGCATCGACCACGCGGTAGGTGAGCGATGCCAGAAACGGCATGAGAAAAACGGTCACCGCGCCTGCGGCGACGAGCGTGCCCGCGACGTCTTGGGCCATCGCCCCCGCCTTCACGGCCACCGACGTCACCGCCACGATGAGCGGCAGCGCTGTGGTGCAGTAGAGCGCCACGGTGATCCGGTTGTGCATGGAAAGCTTGTTCTCGCCCTTGCCGAGCGAGAGTGCCACGACGATGGGCACGGCGCGCACCAATAACAGCGCGCAGATGAACAGGACAAGCAGAAGCGGGTTCTCGCCCACGCCGGCAAGGTCGATCTTCGCACCGGAGACGACGAAGAACACGGGGATAAGGAATCCGTAGCCGATCGCGTCGAGCTTCGATTCGAGCTCGTGGTCGCCTTCGGGAATAACGTAGCGCAGAATGAATCCCGCGGCGAAGGCGCCGAGCACGATATCGAGCTGGAACACCGCCGATACGGTGACGAGCCCGATCAAAAGCACCACCGTCACGCGCACGAACGCTTGCGAGGTGGTGTTGCGCTTGCTCGCGAGAAACCGGTAGATGCGATGCCCGCCGCGGCGCGCTTTGGCAGGAACGATCGCCATGATCGCGCAAACGAGGACAAACACCGCGAGGATGAGCAGCGTCTTCCACTCGCTGCGCGACGAGAGCAGAAGGGCCATGGCGAGCACGGGACACAACTCACCCCAGGTGCCGAACGAGAGGATTCCCCCGCCGACGGGGGTTCCCTCGAGGTCGCGCTCCTTGATGATCGGCATAAGCGTGCCGAGTGCCGTTGTGGTCAGCGCGATGGCGACGGCGAGCCCGTCGATGTGGCTTACGGAGAGGCTTGGTGACAACAGTACCAGGACAAGCGCAATCGCCATGCTGACGATCCAGGTGGCAAGCCCTTTCTTTCCCTGCGTTCCCGAAAGGCTCTTCGGGTCGATCTCATAGCCTGCAAGAAGGAACAAAAACGCGAGGCCGAGCTCGGAGAGCATGTCGATCGAGTCGGTCAGCTCGATGACCTCTGCCATATAGGGGCCCAATAGCGCGCCCGCCAAAAGCAGAATCACGGTTTCGGGAACGAGTCCGCGTGGAACAAGCTTGGCGATGATGGGGGCTGCCGCGGCGACAAGTGCGGCGGTGAACAGCGATATGAAATCGGTGGGCATGGGAATCTTTTCTGCTGAGGGGGTCGAGGGTGCTTGCGTGCTGAGCGCTGGTGGGGCACAGACGAGCTGCGATTAGGCGAAACGTGCGAGCGGCGGGCTGGTGGGACGCTCGCTTACAACGGGCTTGCGGGTTGTAAGCCCGACGTATTGCTAGCCCGCAAGATACTCCTGCAGCTTCGGCCACGCTTGTGCCGCAGCTGCCAGCCCCTGTTCGTACAGTGCGAGCAGCTTATCGGTGTCGTGCTCCATGGAGGCGACCGTGACGGGCTCGGGAGGGCGAATTACGAAGATGCGTCCGGCTGCCTGCTCACGTTCGATCCAGCGGTAGAGGCGGTTGTACTCGTAGTGACGATACTGCAATCGATCGAGATAGTACGGGTAGTCGGCGTAGCGCTGGCGCATGAGCGCCATGAGCTTGTTCGGCTTCTTCTTGTAGCCAGCGGCCTGGGTGAGCACGACAATGTGTTTGCTTGCGCTGGTGAGCATCGAGTGGAGAAGCGGTACGCTGTCGGAGGTGCCGCCATCGAGGAGAAGCTTGCCGTCCGCCTCGACGATCTGACTTACGAGCGGCATCGACGACGATGCGATGAGATAGGGCAGGTCATCGTGGTAATCGTGCATCTCGTGGTAGTCGGCTTCGCCGGTTTTAAGGTTGGTTGACACGGCTTCGAATCGAATAGGCGAGCGTCGAAACGCCTCATAGTCGAACGGGTCGAGCACGTCGGGAATCTCGTGGAAGGCGAATTCGCGGCCGTAGGCGTTTCCCGTGCGGACGAAGCTTTGCATCGACAAGTAGCGGTTGTCGGCAGCGTACTTCACGTTGATCAGGCTCGACCTGCCGGGCGCGCCCGCCACGTAGTTCCCGCCGCAAAGCGCACCCGCCGACACGCCGACGACGTATTCGCAGAAGAACTTCTGGTCCATGAAGAAATCGAGCACGCCTGCGGTGAACTGCCCGCGCATCGCCCCGCCTTCGAGCACGAGGTTCGCGTGGACAAGCGTCGCGCCCTCCCATGCAGGTGCGCCGTGCATGGGAGCGCCCTCGCCGCCGCCTTCGCTCGGTTCTCTGTTCTCATCTGCAGTTTTGGCTGCAAAAACTGAAAGCTGATCTTCCGTAGGTTCGCTCATGGGCCACCCTTTCTCTTGTCGGGTGCCATTATAGTTCAGTTTCATGCCGTTCCAGTAACGCCTCGTTTACGTTTCGCGGGTAAGCGATACAATACGTTGGTACAAGCGTCGGGCTTGGCGCCTGATGCGAATCCTGGTTTCAAATCACTTGTTCAGGAGGAAGGGAACATGAGCGAAATGGTAACTTCTTCGGATTTCGAAGAGAAGGTTCTGAAGTCCGACGTCCCCGTTCTTGTGGATTTCTTCGCGACATGGTGCGGCCCGTGCCGCATGCTCGGCCCTGTGGTCGAGGAAGTCGCCGCTGAGAAGGCCGGCGAGGCCAAGGTGTACAAGCTCGATATCGATCAAAGCCCCGACATTGCGCAGCGCTACGGCGTGATGAGCGTGCCGACGCTGATCTTGTTTGAGGGCGGCGCGCCGAAGCGCCAGATGGTGGGCGCGCAGCCGAAGCAGAACGTGCTCGCGCTGTTCGCGTAAAGCGTATTTTCCGAGCGCAATGGGAAGGCGCTGCGGGGCGACGTTCGCCTTGCAGCGCCTTTTTTGCGTTTCGAGGGTATACTCTGTGGGAACGGGACCCAATCGGGTGAAAGGCGGAAATGCCATGAACGAAAACGATGTGCTCGACGTGGCGGTGATCGGCGCGGGGCCCGCTGGGCTCACGGCAGGGCTCTATGCGGCGCGCGCGGGGCTCTCGGTCGCCATCTACGAGAGGATTTCCCCTGGTGGACAGCTTGCGCAAACTGAGCGGGTGGAAAACTACCCGGGCTTTGCCGAGGGGGCCGACGGCTTCGAGCTCGCTTGGGCGATGAAGGAGCAGGCGGAGCGCTTCGGCGCGATTATCGTGAGCGAGGAAGTGACGGCGGTCGACTTTTCAGGCGAGGTGAAGACGCTCGCGACGCCTTTCGGCCAACATAAGGCGAGAAGCGTCATCGTGGCGACGGGCGCGCGGCCGCGCAAGATGGGCCTTGCGGGGGAGGAGCGGCTCGCAGGCCGCGGCGTGTCGTATTGCGCGACCTGCGACGGCAACTTCTTCCGTGGGAAAAGCGTATGCGTGCTCGGCGGCGGGAACACGGCGGCGGCGGACGCGAAATACCTTGCGCGCATCTGCGAGCGCGTCTATCTCGTCCATCGTCGCGATACCCTGCGCGCCTCGGCGATCGATCGGGAGCGCCTCTCCTCGCTTCCCAACGTCGAGTTCGTGTGGAACTCGCGCATTGCCGATCTGCACTCGGAGGAGGGTCGTCTTACCGCTGTGGAAGTCGAGGATGTGGCGACGGGTGCGCGGAGGACGCTTCCTGTCGAAGGTCTGTTCGTTGCTATCGGAACGATTCCCAACGCTGATTTCCTCGAGGGCGTGCTTCCTGTTGACAAGGGCGGCTACATCGTGGCCGACGAGTCGGGCGCTACGAGCGTGCCCGGCGTGTTCGCGGCGGGCGATGTGCGCGCGAAGGGCCTGCGCCAGGTGGTGACGGCCGTCTCCGACGGGGCAATAGCCGCCGAGAGCGCCGCCGCATACGTTGCCTCGCGATAGGCGGGTGAGCAGGAACGCGGGTGCGCCAGCTTGGCTTGGGCGCTCGACGCGGGCGTTATGGACGGTCGGGAGATCGATGGTACGCGTTACCTCGACCCGCAAGGTTCGGCCTGGCGCTCTGCCGTCGGCAAGATGACCGCAACGCTTGAGCGTGACGTGTTGCAGTAAAACGAAGCTTCTAACCTGCAAGGTTTCGCTTTCGCCGACGATTTCGCCTCCATGAGCGTATTTCCTGCGAAAGTCCAAGGGCGTCTCTCACACGAGGGGCGCCCTTTTGGTATCATTGTTCAGCTACGGATAACGCAATTCGCATAAAGGAACGCACGCAATGCAAGATAACGACATGCGCGAGAAGCTTGAGAAGATCATTTCCGCCTACGAGGAGCTCCAGGCGAAGATGAGCGACCCTGCAGTTCTCGCCGATCAAAAGGCATACAACCACCTCGCCAAGGAATACGCGAACCAAGGCCCGCTCACCGCGAAGGCGCGCGAGTACCTCGCATGCTGCAGCGACATCGACGACGCCAAAGAGATGCTCGCCGATCCCGACATGAAGGAGTTCGCACAGGAGACCATCGCCGAGGCCGAATCGAAGATGCCTGCCCTCGAAGAGGACATCAAGTTCATGCTCATTCCCTCGGACCCTGCCGACGAGAAGGACATCATCGTGGAGATCCGCGCTGCTGCCGGCGGCGACGAGGCGGCGATCTTCGCGGGCGACCTGTTCAAGATGTATGAGCGCTTCTGCTCTTCCCAGAAGTGGAAGATCGAGCTTATGGACGTTTCCCCGTCCGAGGCAGGCGGGTACAAGGAAATCCAGTTCAAGGTGAAGGGCGACAAGGTGTACTCCGTCATGAAGTACGAGTCTGGTGTGCACCGCGTGCAACGCGTGCCCAAGACGGAAAGCCAGGGCCGCATCCACACGTCCACGGCGACTGTTGCCGTGCTTCCCGAGGCCGACGAGGTTGAGGTCGACATCAATGAGAATGACCTGCGCATCGACGTGTTCCGCGCCGGCGGCCCCGGCGGACAGTGCGTCAACACGACCGACTCCGCCGTGCGCATCACGCACCTGCCGACCGGCCTTGTCGTGCAGTCTCAGGACCAGAAGTCGCAGCTGCAGAACAAGATTGCGGCGATGGCCGTTCTTCGCGCACGCCTCTACGAGAAGATGCTTGCCGAGCAGCAGGCTGCCGAAGGTGCCGAGCGTCTCGCGCAGATCGGCTCGGGCGACCGCTCCGAGAAGATTCGCACCTACAACCTTCCTCAGGACCGCGTGACCGACCACCGCATTGGCTTCAACTCCACGTACAGCTCGGTTCTCGACGGCGACGGGCTAGGCGATGTTATTACCGCACTTCAGGCGGCAGACCGCGCCCGCAAGCTCGCCGAAGCTGTTTAGTTTCGCTGTTCTGACGTGCGACGAGAAATGTGACGCTGCGAAGGGTCCCTGCCTTGCGCTTGCGCGATGATGCGGGCTCGCGTACCAAAAGAGTGCGCGTTGCCCCTGCATCCTGCGAGTTCAAGGGAGGGGCCCTTCTTGTTGGTTTTACTGCAAGCTAGTGCGATGCGAGAAGGGGATGTTACCCGATGGCGGATGACGTGTGGACGATTGAAAAGCCCATTGGGCTTTTCAACCCCGAGCACGGCGAAGCCGAGCGCAGGGGCATCAATCATCGTGTGCCTTTGGAAGGGGTTGTTTCCCTATGACGGATGACGTGTGGACGATTGAAAAGCCCAGTGGGCTTTTCAACCCCGAGCACGGCGAAGCCGAGCGCAGGGGCATCAATCATCGT
>OGDF01004221.1_pt1 | contig 16594 bp, 15 predicted proteins | sample 1570141 | NCBI WGS metagenome assembly OGDF01 (sample SAMEA4370581, study PRJEB24528) | human gut metagenome | reverse complement strand
CACCTTTCGAGGTCGTAAAAATCCTTGGATGCTCTTGACATTTTGGACATACTACGCTTATCTGACCGGTTTCCAACTGCTCTGATCGGGCTTGATTCGCTAACATAATTGATTCTTGTGATATCACAGGATATGTTTTTTTCTTCATTTGAGTACCCATAGACTACCTCCTTCATAAAATCATCCATTTCTATTAAGTGACCAAATTCTTTTGCTCTGTATATTGCATCCATTACTAAATTGCTTTTATCTTTTTCAGTAAGATTAGGTGCCGTTTTAGCAGCGGTAATACTTGCCCTGCATTCGTCCTGCCATGCCGGTGTTGTATGGTAATCTGCACTTTTTGCATAATCAGATAAGTATTCATCTCTATATGTTCTGTGTCCGTAGTATTCATGTGCTAATACTGCACCAACACTCATAAGATCTCTAGGATGTATAGAACCGTATTTTTCATCCGGGAACACATTTCTTGTAACATAAATTTTATCTTCTACAAAGTTATAACAGGTACTTGAAGATAAATGGTTTTTATTGTTGAAAATGAAAACTGACTGATCAGCACCTATTCTTTGTATTTCCGATTTGATAAATGCTATTTCTGTATCGGTTAATGGAGTTTTTGAAGTATTTCTCATTCCATTAGCCAGGTCTTTTGTATTGGCTGTAATAAGTTTAATCATTAGAAAACCTCTACCATCTGCATATTACATGATATATGTATTTTGTTTTATTGTACATCGTCAGTGTGTGATCTGCAAGTAAATGTATGGATTATTCTAGCACCGGTTTTGTCATGTATGAAATAAATGAGGGTAGGATGTCGGAGTAGTCGTAGTGTGGTAAGGGTGGTTGACACTCTCCATGCTTAAAGGCAGGGGATTCTTGCTACCTGCCACCATGTAGTGGCTAACCAGTCCATTTCTGGTAGGTCGTAGTGCAAGGTATGGGTGTGCCATCACCCATCATAGGGCAGAACATATAGTTCCCTACGCAGTATGTCTGATATTGCTATCGCCAACATACTCAGTTGAGTTACAGATGTTTATTGCGCCAAGCAAATCCCTATGGATATGGAATCCACATTTACAAGTATAGCTCCTATCATTAGCATGATGTACATGACCGCAAACGGGGCATGTCTGACTTGTATAAGCGGGATTTACGTACTCAACTTTGATGCCTGCAAGTTTGGCTTTGTATTCTATGTATTTGGCAAGTCGATAGAATGACCATGTATGCAGACTGTGATTGTTTTTACGACTTGTTCTTGTCGTAGAGCGGATATTTGCCAAACGCTCTAATTTTATGACTTTTACATTATGAGATACCGCAGTTTCTATAATGTCATGACTTAATTTATGGTCGATATCTTTCATGATACGCTGTTCTTTGTTGTTAATACGTTCTACAGCTTCAAGATGTTTATCTTTTTGGAGTTTCTTGCGAACATATTTATAGTGTCTGCGCATATATTTGTTTTTGCGACCATTACCGTAGAATTTAACGCTGCCATCAGAAATGTAGGATACCGCAGGGCACTTAATGCCAAGGTCTATACCCATGACATTACCATCATCAGAGTATTCGGGTTCTGTTACCTCATATACGATTTGAGCAACTATCTTATTGCCTTTATAAACAATACGCATGGTTCCAAGTTTGGCATTCGCAAATATCAATTTCTGATTATCCGTCATAGAAGTGCGGATAGCTATACGCCTCGATTTACCGTTAATCAGAAGCGGAAATTCAATGCAATTATCTTTAATTTTGAAATTCTGATTATTAACATAACAACACGGTCTTTTGAGAACAGGGACTGTAGGCTCTTTTATCGTGATGTTAGGTTTCTGTTTAGCAAATTTCTTATTTTTAGTAGAAACTTTACGACAGTCCTTATTGTACTTATTGACAATAGATTTGGCATCACGGATACACTGATTTGTCAGAGCCGACGGAAGACTGGCATTAACATCAGCAGTTGTGTATTTACTGATAGATGTGCCATTTACAGCAACAGAAACAAGGCTATTGACTGTACTGATGTACTCGCTCATAGCCATGACAACAAGAGCCTTCTGCTCTTTGGTCATATAGAGTTTTACTGTTTCTGATAACTGCATAAATAATACCTACACGTTTTTCTGATTTTCAATATATTGTTTGATTACAGCAAATGGAGCACCTCCAACTGTACTGACAAAATAACTGTTTGTCCAAAGGCTTGGAAGTCTTGATTTAAGCCAAGGGAACTCGGTTCTCAACACCTTGGAAGAATAACCTTTTATCTGTTTCACAGCTTTATGCACTCCGTACTGAGGATCTACTTCCATTAGTATGTGTACATGGTCTGGCATGATTTCCATTTCGATGATTTCGACGTTTAGTGAGTCGCAGGTTTCTTTAATCAACTCCTTTAAGCGAATATCAACACCGTTTATGAGAACGGAACGTCGATACTTAGGACACCATACCACATGATATTTGCAGGAATAGACTACATTGTGATTAGATTTGTATTTCATAAATAAATTATATTACTACAACCTATCTAACGCAATAGAAATTAGATAACTTTTAGCAATATAATTATGGCATTGGTTGCCTTATATCCCCATTGCTAAAGCAAGGGGCTTTACGGCAACATTTGGTAAGCTGTGGTCAAGATTGTGTGCAGCTTGTGGGTAGCTTTGCTATCCATGGGCTGTGCATGAGCTTGTCCGTCAGCTTATCCATGACGGAATATCACTTATCCTCGCTTTCCACGCTTTAAAAATTGATTTCAATTTCTTTTTTGGTCAATGGTGTTTTAATGTAATATCAAAAATTTTTTTTAGATATTGCATTTACAGATAAGAAATAGTAGAATTATAAATGTTTAAAAAGTAAACACTTAGCGAAATGTTTTGTTTTTAAAGGAGGAAGAAAATGAAATCACGTTTATTTGCGTTGCTGCTTGCTGTATCACTTTCAATGACAAGCATTCCAGTAACAGCAAGAGCAGAAGAAATGACATCTGAATCAGTTTCCGAAAATACGACAGTTGGAATTTTGGAAGATCAGACACAGAAAAATCAGGAGTGTATTGATATCTATTCACTCGACTGGAAAACGGCATCTACAAATGAGATCAACGATGCCGTGTACGCTGCAGATTTCATGGATCTGGGGAACTGGCTGAGTGCCATGCCAGAAGATGAACGGCAGGAACTTCTAAAAAAAGACACTTATCTTCACAATAAGGTGCAGGTTTTATCGGCAGATCCGGCAGGTAACGGTTATAATGAGGTCAGCGGAAACGAAGATCCGGAACTGTGGGAGTTCTCGATGGCACAGGTACAGATGGAAACAGGAGAAGATGTTTCCGTACAGACAGCAGATGCAGACGATGGGATAGCGGTGCAGTCGGAAGACGATGCCATTGATGCAGTCGGAGCAGCGGCATCTTTAGGTAGTGTTTATCGTTTTGGACAAAGTTCAGGTCATTATTCAATCGGTTTCCATGTTGTTAATGCAGATGGAAGTAGTACTTATTACGGTTATAAAATGGTAGTTTCCGGTGTGAGCAAGAAGGTGGATATTGTTTATGAATCTGATGAAGTGAATCTTGCACTTGTGATCCCTTCGGGAGTACCAGAGTGGCTAGGTTTTTCCATGACAAAAAGTGTGCCGGGCTCTACAGAAAAATTAAAAAGACCAGTTAAGCTGATGGGTAGTGGAGAAGGCTATCAGACGTTACAGGATTATTTTAAATTTACAAAACCTGTAGGATATGTCATGGAATGGTGCACTGGTGGCGGCGGTATGAAATATTCCAATTTATTTGTAAATGATAACAATAATTATGCTTCTACGCTAAAAGTATTTACAAATTCTTCAAACTCCATGAATTCTGAAACATATGGTTTAAGAGCCTGTGTAGATATTCTAGATATGGGTATCGATATTGTTAATAATGATACTGGCAAGACATCAAAGAAAAGTCCCGGAGCGGGCAGTTTTTCATTTTGGCTTGCCCCGATCAAGTATTCTGTCGGCTATCATCCGAACGGTGCAACAGGTGGAAGCGTACCGGCGCAATCCTGTGTATATGGTCAGACCTATACACCGTCTGGAAATGCATATAATAGGACATATGCAATGACATATAATGCAAACCGTGGTAACGCATCTAAAGTAAGCGAAAATGTATCTTATGACTTTTTAGGATGGGGATGGGAAAACACAGGTGTTGTCACACATACACCTTCTACAGCGTTTGCCAATCTGACATCGGTAAATGGCGGCTATGCCGGAACCTTCTATGCGGTATGGCAGCCGAAAAGCACTGTCCTTCCAACAGCAAACAGAACCGGTTATAAGTTTGCAGGATGGATCAGTCATGCAGATGGTAAGACATATGGAGGTGGAACAGCATTTACACCTGTTTGCGATACACAGATGACTGCACAGTGGACTCCGAATACATATACCTTAAAATTCAACAGCAACGGTGGAAAGGATTTGAATAACCTATCTGCAGCTTATGACAGCGAAGTGGCACTTCCGACACCGGAAAGAGCAGGATATTCATTCAAGGGTTGGACTTGCAATGGAAAGACTTATAACGGTACAGCAAAGAACCTGACAGATAAAGACGGTGAAGTCATGGAAATGACCGCCCAGTGGCAGGCGAACACTGATACACCATATAAAGTAATACATATGGTGGAAGTATCAGAAGATGCAGCGAAGGCAAATGGAGATTATAAAACAAAAGAACTAATAGACGATGATAGTAATGAAAAGAATTTACATTATTACATTGAAAAAGAAACAGAAGATTTGACAGGTACGACCGGAGAAAAAGTTGTACCAACCACAAAAAGCTATCCTAAATACAGCTTTTATATGGCAGATACAGCAGAGATTGCCGGTGATGGAAGCACGATTGTAAGATGCTATTATAATCGTGTAGATAGTGAATTTACAACTTACAGGGTTGAACATTATCTGCAAAGTAAAGAGGACACAACAAAATATATACTGGATGAAACAAAATCAAGCAGTTATCGTGTAGAAGTTGGAAGTTCTGTAACACCGGATGTAGTTACAACCTATGAGGGTTATAATATTCCAAATCCGCAGACGGTCAATGTTGCAGATGATGGAAGTACCGTCGTTAAATATTATTACACCTTAAAGGATGCTGACAAGAGCACAGGAAACAGTTCTGGATCAGGCACAAATACAGGAAGCCATGTAAAGGAAAGTTCCAGTTCCGATTCCGATAACGCTTACAGTGATAATAACAACTTTAAGAGCGGTGAGATTAAGTATTATACAGATGCAGAGGGAAACATCTATACGATCTATATTAACCCGGATGGAACAGTTACAGTTATGAATATCAAACCGGCAAAATCTGCAAGCTCCAAGCTGTCGGTTACAGGTACTATTATAGTAAACGGCTTCAAGTATCAGGTATCTGAGATCGCTCCATATGCGTTCAAGAACAACAAGAAGATCAAAACGGTCACGATCGGTAAAGGTATTACAAAGATCGGTAAGGGTGCGTTCTACGGCTGTACGAAGCTAAAGACCGTCAAAGGCTGCCAGACATTAAAGGAGATCGGCTCACTTGCATTTTACAAGTGTACATCCCTTGAGAAAATGGCATCATCCAAACCATTGGAAACGATTGGAAGCAAAGCATTTTACAACTGCAAGAAACTGAAAAAATATACGATCGGAAAGTATACAAAAAATGTTGGTTCTTATGCATTTTACAACTGTAAGAAGTTAAAGAGCATTACTGTAAGTGAATCCGTTGAAATTATCGGGAAAAGAGCATTTTATGGATGTAAGAACTTAAAGAAAGTAGATATGAAAACAACAAAGCTGCTTAAGGTTGGAAGTGCTGCATTCAAGAAATGTAATAAAAATATCAAATTTATTCTTCAGGCTAAGACAGCAAAGAAATACAAGAAACTACTAAGAAACAAAAGTTAAATCTGATATATAATATACAATTAAGTATTTTATATATACCCCTTAAAGCTCCTTTAAAAATCTCCAGACAAATATCTGGAGATTTTTACATATGGTATAAAAAGTATTATAATACTTGAAATAACATAATAACTGTATTATAATATATATATAAACCAAGAATATAAGATGCAGGAGGAAAACTTATGAAGAAGAACATTTTAAAAGGAATCGTTTGTTTTGTATTGACAGTATATGCAGCCGGGATCAGTTGTGTTTCTGTGCAGGCACAAGAGCGTGTGGTATCGACAGAAGCCATTCCAGCAGCTTACGATTCCAGACAGTACGGATATGTGACCGAAAAGAAAGAGCAGTACGGGGGAGCGTGCTGGGCTTTTGCTGCCATCGCTGCTACAGAATCCAGCCTTATCAAGAGTGGACTTGCTGACAACAGTATCGATCTGTCAGAGTTTCATTTGGTTTATTACGCACATATGGGTGGTTTTAATGATCCGTTGGGAAACTGTTCTACATACAGTGGACGAGTTTCTTCCATTTACGATGCAATCAATTATGGTGGGAGATCTTTCTATGTGGAATCACAGTTTTCAAAATGGAGTGGACCGGTATTAGAATCTGATATGCCGTATAGTGACAGAGAGTATATCAATAAGATCTATCCAGATGTATCGGAAGACTTAAGCAATAAATGTCTGTATCATCTGAGCAAATCAGTACACAGCTATTCAACAGATGATACAAAAAGACTTATCATGCAGTATGGAGCAGTAACTGGATCTCTGCATATTGGCGGTACAAATTATATCAATTACAAAGATTATGAGTATGTCACATATAATTTTCCAAATGCAGAAGATGCAGTATTAAACCATGATGTTGCGATTGTAGGATGGGATGATAATTACCCAAAGGAGAATTTTAACTATCAGCCGGAGCATGACGGAGCATGGCTGGTGAAGGATTCTGATGGGAAGAATCAGCCTTATTGGTACGTTTCTTATGAAACGATGGATAGCATTGACAGCGTAGCATATGAATTTGAGCCGGCAGATCTGTTGGAAAACAATTACATGTATGGTGGAAGAACAAAGCCTGTTTCCGGTGTCAATGTACTGAACACTGAAAACAGTGATATGAACATCTTTGAAGCAAAACGAAGTAGCGAAACGCTAGAAAAACTGGAATCTATAATGATTACGACATTAAGAGATGAAAATAGAAAAGTTACGATTTATATAAATCCTGTAATTAAAAATAATCAGATAGTTGATTATGAATATAAAAGCAACACATTTGAGTTTTATTTTGACCATGCAGGTGTTTTTAAAGTAGATCTTCCAGAAGATATTTATTTGAATAATGGTGATACATTTGGTATCGATGTTACAGATATGTCAGGGGAAAGTAAAACAGAAGATGTACATTTCGATACAGCACAGGGCTTCACGAACTCTACAGATATTCCACTGGCAGGGGATGTAACAATCGACAGAACATCAGAAGAACTTGCCATTGGTGAGAGTTTCAAGATCCATGGAAGTGTATCAGTTCCAGCAGAAGCCATGGCAGGCATCAGCTATACAAGTTCTGATCCAGATGTTGCAACGGTAGATAAGAAGGGAAATGTTACCGCCGTTGCTCCGGGAACGGCAACGATCACCGCAGCCGCAACCTACGGAAGTGACAGAAAGACTTGTACGGTAACGGTAAAACCGAATCTTGCAGCTTCACTTACTGTTGAGGAATCTGTGACCATGAAACTATACGATTTCTATACACTGCATCCAGTTGTTGATCCAAATGCGACCGACCAGAGCGTTAGTTTTCAATGTCCTGATCCGGGTATGGCAGATGTAGATAATAATGGGCGTGTGTATGCCCGGTATCCGGGAACTACGACCATTATTGTTAAAACAAATGATGGAAGCAATCTTTCAGCAGTATGTAACGTAAAGATCATTGCTCCATGGGATGATACAACTGATATTTCCGGCGGTGGTACGGATCATGCAACTGACACAGGTACGACAACTGGAACACCGACACAGAAGGTTGTACTTAACATCAGCAGAAACCGTATCTCTATTGGCGGTACTGCAACATTGACGGCTGCCACAGCTCCGGTTGTCAATCTCTCAAAGGTCAGTTACCTTGTCAGTGACAGCAGCGTGATTGCTTTAAATGGTATGACCGTCACAGGACTGCGACCGGGAACGGCAACGATTACCGCTGTTGCATCTGACAGCGGAGCATTCGCCACTGTAACTGTTACGGTAATAGATGTAAAGACTTCTTCTACAGATGGAGCATCAAAAAATACTGTACACAAGGGAAATTCTTTTGTAAGCAAAAAGATCAAGTACACAGTGACCGGATCGGCAACGGTATCTGTCACCGGAGCAGGAAGCAGGAAAATTAAATCCATCACGATTCCGGCAACGGTAAGATACAAAGGAAAGACCTACAAGGTAACTTCGATCAGCAGTAAGGCTTTTTATAAGTGCAGTAAGTTAAAGAGCATTACGATCAAGAGTAAGAGCATGAAATCAGTCGGCAAAAATGCATTCAAGGGTATCAGTAAGAATGTTAAAGTGACAGTGCCAAAGAGTAAGTACAATGCATACAGAAAGCTGTTTAAGAAGGCAGGATTTGGTTCTAAGGTGACGTGGAAGAAATCGATGTAAATAAGGAGATACTGGAAATTATCAAGGGATATCCGTTTCGAAATTTAACAAGCCGTGAGCAAGAAATCCACCACCTCTATAGGTGGTGGGATGAATTGCGATAGACACAGTATTTTTATCTCTTGACCACAGGCGGTACAACCGTAAAACTGAAAGTGAATTTTGCGATATGAAAGGAATGTATAACTGATGAAAGAAAAAAAGGTGATTAAAAAAATATATACTACTCCGAAAAAATTTGCAGAGTGTATTGATAGCATTTTCTCTAACAACTATGAGGAAATAGCGGAATTTAACAATGTTGAAGTGGATAGAAGTAAAATCACGGTAGATATGCTGATAGACTGGTTGAATGAGCGAAAACCACTATATGCTGATTATATTGGATTTTTTGATAGCTTCTATGAAGAAATGAGTGAAACAGCAAATCACCAGCCATCAAAATACTGTGATGAATGTAGTTCAGAACAATTTCTTGCTTGTGGGGATATGGAATTAGATAAGGTAAGACCTTGTGGGTACAAACCAAATAGTAAGTTAGAATAATCAGGTGAACTGGTGATTAGGATTAGTGAGGTGCGTATGGGAGCAAAAAAGATACATAAGGGTATGTATGAATACAATGGTTATCGGCTATACAACTGTGGTTACTATCATCCAGATCATTGTATCTGGTGGGAAGCTGTCAACATGGAAACAGGGTGTGCCGATTATCATGCGAACACTAAGAAAGACCTAATGGATGCTATAGATGGCAAATTGACTATATAGACAAACTAAAAAGTTTGTCAAGCAAAACACCGTAAACGGTCGTTTGCGATGTAATGATATCTGGTTAGAAAACAGTAGAATAATCAGGTTATAGTGTAAGAAGTGTTGAATAAGGAATAAAAATGGAAAAGAATGTAAAACAGTACGGATATTGCCGTATCAGTACCCCGAAACAGAGTATAGACAGGCAGGTACGGAATATTCTTAAAGAATATCCGGAGGCATATATCGTTAAAGAAGTGTATACCGGAACAAAACTGTATGGTCGTAGAGAATGGGATAAACTGTATGTATCTGTATTAAAAGAAGCAAAGAAAGGAAATAAAGTATCTATTGTATTTGATTCTGTATCCAGAATGAGCAGGGATGCAGAAGAAGGATTTACTCTGTATGAAAACCTGTTTCAGAGCGGAGTAGAACTGGTTTTCCTGAAAGAACCGCATATTAAATATGGAGCAATTATGAAAGGAACTAAAACTCGTATATGGGATTGGATTATAAGTCACAATTTTACTGAGTTAGAGAAAACAGTATTTGTTGATGATGTGTTATCCTATCTAAAATATGCAGAAGAGCGAGGTGTTACTGCATACCATATTAGTAGTTTTATAGATTAGGAGGTAAATATGAATAGTCTGAATATAAAAATCAATGGTGATATTTCAGAAGATTTATTGAATATGAAATTAACGGATATGTTTTGCAAACACGTCATCAGACATAATCCTGATGGCGTACAGATTAAAGCAGAAAAATTATACATAGAATCTTGCAAACTTGGTTATAAAATATGCAATTGGGGATTACACGTAGGACATGCCAGTGATATTCAATATCACATCAATTCAATTATACAGATGGAAAGGGACAGATATAATCCTGCAATTAGAGTTGTAATTTGCAAATATGATTTTTGTGATACACCTATTGTTTGGATAGATAATTTACACTCAGCCATTAAATACATTAGGGAATATGGCAAAGATGTTAAATTAAGAGACATACCGTTTTATGTGGTAGATATATCTGATTATGAACATCCGACCATTCATGGGTATAATGGCTCTTTAAGGGAAAAGCATGAAGATATTTTAGGAGCTGTATCTTGTGCTTATAAAAGATTTAGGCGTTCTAATTCGAAAGAACTTATTGAAATTGGATACACATTAAATGATTTTTTACGCGATAACCCTATGTTGTATACTGAATTAAATACACACTTAGGTCTAATTAATGCTTCTGATGATGCAGACACAATTTTTGATAAGAGTGCTGCATTCAATTCTTTGTATAAAGTTGAAGAATATTTATATGGACAAAGATAAAAACAGAAGAACCGTTATTTTGTCCAAAAGTAAGGCTGATTATATAAATTACAAAAAATAAGAACAGGTGAGAAATGAAGAATTTAGATACACAGCTATGCAAAGCAAAAAGCATTCGTAATGGTCAATGGGTTTATGGATATTGTGGGGAGATTTCCCTACCGCCTGAAAAGGTGGTGTAAAATTGGCACGAAAGGTTAAATGTCAAATAACTGGCGAATACGGAACTTCTGAAACTTTCTATAAAGCCGATAATGGCAAATATTATAAATCCAAAGAATTATACAATGTATGGAATAAAGAAAACGAAGATAGAAAACGTGTTATTGAAAGATTTACAACTGTACATGGGCTATGATGTGTATAATGATTTTTTGGAAATCATAGATGACATTGAAACTGGATATGCAGAACTGGAAGATTACAAAAAAGATCCGAGTGTTTTTGACGAGGAAGAAATCGAATTTTTGAATACAGAGATAAGTATTTTGCAAATGCTTATTTATACCGGGATCTGGACTGGCATAACTTATTTTGGGTTACAGTTTCGGATAAAAGAAAGACAGAAAGCTGTACGGAGTTTAAAGAAAAAATTCAAAAAACAGATTGACGTTACCATTTAGGAGGAAAATATATGGAGATACAAGCAAACAATTTTGATGGAAAAAGAAAAGCTGCTCCGGGAGAAAAAGAATACTTACAATGCTTAATGCTGGAAGCTGCGGAAGGCAATGTTGCTAAAATCATTTTCTTAGGGATACTTTTGGCTATGGCAGTATTTCCTTGGCTTGGCATTAGAGGGCTTGTAAGAGCTGTATGGAATATGTATGACATCCGATATTTGCAGTTTTCAACAGAATGTATGGCATGGATTGTATTATTCGGTATTATTGTATTATGCGGTATTGGTATTTTGGGAATTAACTTTTTTATTTATGCAATAAAAGATTATATGAATAATACATACAAGCAGGATGCCATACAGGGGTGTTTTTTAGTTGTGGATGTAGAGGTTATAGAATTTGAATGGAATATTATTTTAGATCTTATTGGATCATATGTATCTACGAAAATCACAGATTGTAATGGTAATGTGGCAGACAGAAGATTTGTTACAACAGAGTGGGACGAAATAGAGAACACAAAGAAAGGTCTGATTGTTATTTTTAAGCATGAAAATGGAAGCGAGGAAGTTTTATACCATTTGTTTCCAAAATATGATGAAACAAATTGTTTTTGTTCAAAAAAGCGGAAAAAATACGAAAAAATCAGATAACGAAAAATTAGCCTAAAGGGAGATAAATATGAAGATTAGATTTTTTATGGCTCTCACGCTTACTCCGGCTTCTGGAATATTTCTGTCATTATTATGCCTCTATGGAATACTAGATACTTGGAAGGAATTATATACCAGCATAAAAAATAAGAATATTGAGGAGAGATTTGGTTTAAAAGTACAATATGTAATTGCATATGATATTGTGCGTACTTTTATATTTATACTTATGATATTCTGTAATTTTTATGAAAACATTGTCGGTATTAGAATATAAGTAATGAAATTAAGATTCAGGGATTAGATTAAGAATTTTATTGTAGATTGTGAGGTTAAACAATATGAATAAAGGTAAAAAAAATGAAAAGACAAATATAGGTATGTGTCAAATAATTGAATTATTAGCATCTGTTGTACTTCTAGTAAATACACTTATTCTAATAATATTTCAAAATACTATAACTTATGAAAAAGTTACATTGTTTGAAAAAACGCCCAAAAGTAGTTATTTAACTATAATGCAGTACAATCCTATATTCGGAATAATATATATGACCTGTGGTATAATTTTATTGATTTGTGCAATAGATAGACTGATTAAGTATAAAAAAGTAAATTGAGAATATTATGGAGCATATCGTGCATACTTGAAAGTGTCAATGGCATATGTTATAATGCCAATAGGCAAAAATGATGTGAGTATCCAAGTGGATACGCAAAAAGCCCCGGAGTCGCAACCTCTGGGGCTTTTCTATTCCGTTGTGGCAGGGTGGCTTATACCCTAGACTGGCTACCGCTTAGTTATCTCCATCCAGCCATTTGCATATGTAGTAGGCAACTACACTTGCCAAGACAGAGAAGAAAAATGATGTGATTAAATCCAAGTGGAACCCCCCTTTCCGTACCTGTATAGGGGTGGTAGCAATAGAAGTATATCATGGATAGACAACATTCGACAAGGTTATAATACCAGTCTAAAAAAGTGTACATTTTTAGACTGGTATATATGAGTGTAAAAATAGTCTAAAAAAGTATCAAAAATAGTTTGTAAACGTCTAATAATGTATGCTATACATTTATGCCGTTAATACAATACCAGATGGAACTTTCTTAAGAAGGAAAATTCTCTTGTTTTCCTATGTATTTGTATGTATAATATAAAGTAAAAATTTATAGGCTTTTTTTTTTTTTTATGTTAAAATACGTTAAAAAAGGATAGATTATACGATTATGAGCTATTTTGGGTATCATAGAGTAAGTACAAAGGAGCAGCATCTTGATCGTGGAATAAATGAAATACAATCATATTGTGCTGCAAATAATCTGGAAATAAAAAAAATATATATGGATAAAATTTCCGGAAATAATTTTGATCGTCCCAGATATGTTGTTATGAAGGAGGATGTCCTTAGATCAGGAGATGAGCTTATCATTACAGAAATGGATCGGTTAGGAAGGACGAAAAAGGATATTCTGAAAGAACTAGAATATTTTCGTGATAATAATATCAGGGTAAGAATATTAGAGATACCAACTACTTTAATGGATTTATCAGATATGGATAGTACCATTGCAAAGTTAGTCTTGGAAACAATCAATAATATGTTACTTGAGATGTTTGCCAGCTTAGCACAGGCAGAACAGGAAAAAAGAAAGAAAAGACAAGCTGAAGGAATAGCAGCAAAAAAGGCACGAGGTGAATGGGATAATTATGGTAGACCATGTAAGTTGGATCAAAATGTTTTTAATGAAGCATATGCATTGGTCGAAAAAGGCATCGAAAAGCCTACAGATGTAATGCGGAAATTAAATTTAAACAAGGCAACTTATTATAATTATCGAAAAAAATATTTAGCAAAAAATAGTGAGAAAATCTAAAGTATGTAGTAATTAATACAAAAAAAACACACATTTGAGAACATAAAACCAAATGTATTGTTTTTGGAGAATTAATTATGGAAGAAAAGATAATATATTTTACTAATGATGAAAGAAATCGATTATTTCAATGTCTTGATGAAATGGATACTAAATTTATAATAAGAGATCGAGCACTTATAAAAGTTACATATTACTGTGCTCTGCGTGTGAGTGAAATTTCACAATTAAAATTATCAGATTTTAACTTGGAAAATAGAGAAATAACCTGTCGAAGAATACAGGGAGGAAAAGATAATGTAATAAAAATTATAGATGACGATATATATAATTCCGTAGCAGAATATTATAAACTGCGTATAAATGATAAATATTCATCTCCATATTTTTTTGTAAGTCAGAAAAATGGTGCACTTACAAGATCACGTTTACATTGTATCCTATATTCTTATTGTGAAGCTGCATATATTGACAATGAAAAAAGACATTTTCAAGCATTGCGGTACACAAGAGTAATGGATATGATAGATATGGGATGTTCTATAGATGAAATCATATGGTGGACAGGTTTGACAGTAGCAAAAACATCTACAATATATGAATTATGTTTACAAAGAATGTATGCTATTCAAAGTGATAGATCAATTAGAGAAGAACAATATAAAGAAATGTATAAAAAATTAGAAAGAGGTCAAAATGGCAGCAAAAAGGAAAATTCAGAATAGAAGAAAAGTAAATTTACTCTTAGAACAGGAAACGTATGATAACTTAGAAAAATTGGCTGCATTGCGTGGTGGGAGTACAACTGTTTCAGATATTATAAGAGAATCCATAGACTATAATCTGACAGCAAATTATTGTGTAGAAAATATAGATCTGATTACAAAAATTATGCGTGAAGAATTACAGGATATTCTTAAGCCAGCATTAGACAGAATAGCTGCATTATCAAGTAAGTCTTGTGTACAAGCGGCAACAGCGTCATATCTGAATGCAGAAGCATTGAGTAGATTTGTACCGGAAAAAGAAAGAATGGACGTAAAAGAAGCATATGATGCCGCCAGAAAGAAAGGTGTTGCATATGTAAAAGGGAAAACGATTAGTGGTTAGGGGTGATACTGTATGTTGAAGAAACCTATTGTATCAAAAATCAGAGTAAACAATCCCAACCTATATAATTCCAGAGTAAAAAACCGGAATCACTTAGTATATATCGGGACTAGAGACGGAGTAGATATATCCGAACCTTTTTTTGAAGAAGAACTGCCCAGTGAAGAAGCATCAAATGAATTGTATTTAAAATATATACATGAAAGACCTAATTCACATGGTCTGTTTGGCAATGTAGATGTATCTGACATTGTTAAACTTGGAAATCATTTGGCAAATGAAACGGCAAATGGAAAATGTATTTACAGAGGGATATTGTCTTTTTCAGAGGAAGATGCACTGGAACTTGGATATGACCAAAAGAAAAAATGGATGGAACTAATGCCACGTATTATGCCTTATATTGCAGAAGAATTTAATATACCGGTTTCTCATCTGCAATATTGCGCTGCAATACATAAGGAGCAAAGACATCCGCATTGTCATTATATGTTCTGGGATGACCGGAATGGAAAAATCCAGTCACCGTATATACATACATCGAAACAAAACCGTATTCGTGAGAAAATATCTGGAATTATAAATGAAGAATCTATTCGTCAAGATATACTGAATAAAACCCTGCAGCGTGATCTGATATTGGATCTGAATAGAGAAATGCTGGAAAATGAGTTTAATAGTATTATTGCGAATCAGGATAAAATATCAGGAAGAATCAGAGCCAAAGATATTGATATGATTGCCTATAAAATACTAAAACTGACGGAAGTATTACCGGAGCATGGACGTATAGTATATCAGTATATGCCGAAAGAAGTAAAACAAAAGATCAATCTATTAGTCGATGATGTACTAAAAATTCCAGCAATTAAGAAAGAATATGATAAATATATCGAATACGTTAATAACCTATCAAAAGGATATTCTGCATCAGAGAAACACACAGATTATACGGAAGATAAAAATATTGAAGATATCAGAAAGCGAATTGCAAACCAAATACTTAAAACGTGTGATAAAGCACGCAGCATTTCAGATATCATTGATAAAGTTACAGATGAAGTGGATCTGACTGGATCGGAAGAACCAAATGTAGAGGATGAATTTGTATTTCCTGATTATGATATATCAGAAAATGATGATAATATCAAAAATACAGACTTTAAAATGGAATGGAATCAGGAATATAAATCTGCTATAAAAAATTTGTATGACCCAAATATAGAGAACATTGAACACATTCTGAATATATTAGAGCAACAGGCATCTAATGGAAATGTGTTAGCCATATATGAACTTGGAAGAATCTATGACAGGGGTATTAAGATAGAGAAAAATCCTGATATTGCAAAAAAATATTATACAGATGCGTTTAAGGGATTTCAATATTTAAAAAATATACCATCTGAAACACCCAGAAAAACAGAATGGAAAAAATCATACTGTAATTACCGACTCGGGAAGATGTATGAATCCGGAATTGGAACGGAACAGGATCAAAAAAAGGCTATTGAATATTATAAAATGTCATCGAATAAGTATGCACAGTACTCTCT
>OGDF01004216.1_pt1 | contig 16608 bp, 18 predicted proteins | sample 1570141 | NCBI WGS metagenome assembly OGDF01 (sample SAMEA4370581, study PRJEB24528) | human gut metagenome | reverse complement strand
CGGCGGCAACACCCTCCTTGCCCACGAGGTGGGCGCGGGCAAGACCTTTGAGATGGCGGCATCCGCGATGGAGGCGAAGCGGCTGGGGCTGTGCCAGAAGTCCCTCTTTGTCGTGCCGAACCACCTGACCCTCCAGTGGGCCAGCGAGTTCCTGCGGCTCTACCCCAGCGCGAAGATACTGGTCGCCACGAAAAAAGACTTTGAGACGGCCAACCGCAAGAAATTCTGTGCGAGGATAGCGACCGGGGACTATGACGCCGTTATCATCGGCCACAGCCAGTTCGAGAAGATACCCATATCCGCCGAGCGGCAGGAACGCATCTTGCAGGAGCAGATCAACGAGATCACAGACGCCATAGCGGAGATGAAAGCTATGCGGGGCGAGAGCTTCACCATCAAGCAGTTGGAAAAGACCCGCCGCTCTCTGGAGGCGAGGATGGAGAAGCTGCAAGCCGCCGAACGCAAGGACGATGTGATAACCTTTGAGCAGTTGGGCGTTGACCGGCTCTTTGTGGACGAGGCACACGCTTTTAAGAATTTGTTCCTTTACACGAAAATGCGGAATGTGGCGGGGCTTTCCACCTCCGAGGCGCAGAAGTCCTCGGATATGTTCATGAAGTGCCAGTATATGGACGAGCTGACCGGCGGGAAGGGTACGGTCTTTGCCACGGGAACGCCCGTGTCGAACAGTATGACAGAGCTTTATACCATGATGCGCTATCTGCAGCATGGTACGCTCCGGCAGAAGGGGCTGACCCATTTCGACCAGTGGGCCTCCACCTTCGGCGAGACCACCACGGCCATTGAGCTGGCCCCGGAGGGGACGGGCTACCGGGCGCGGACGAGGTTTGCCAAGTTCTTCAACCTCCCGGAGCTGATGAGTATGTTCAAGGAGGTCGCTGACATCAAGACCGCCGACCAGCTCCACCTCCCTGTGCCGGAGGCAAAGTTTGAGACCGTGGTGGTGCAGCCCTCGGAGATACAGAAGGAGATGGTGGCCGACCTGTCCGAACGGGCCGCTGCCGTCCACGGGGGCAGCGTGGACCCCTCGGTCGATAATATGCTCAAGATCACCTCGGACGGGCGCAAGATCGGCCTCGACCAGCGGCTGATGAACCCGCTCCTGCCCGATGACCAGGGCAGCAAGCTGAACGCCTGCGTCCAGAATGTCCTCCGCATCTGGGAGGAGGGGCAGGCGGACAAGCTGACCCAGTTATTGTTCTGCGACCTCTCCACGCCCAAGGGGGACGGCACGTTCAATGTCTATGAGGACATCCGGGACAAACTGGTAGCGGCTGGCGTTCCCCGCGAGGAGGTCGCCTTTATCCACGATGCCGACACTGAGGCGAAAAAGAAGGAGCTGTTCGGCAAGGTGCGGACCGGCGAGGTGCGCGTCCTGCTCGGCTCCACCCAGAAGATGGGCGCCGGGACCAATGTGCAGGACCGTCTTGTGGCGGTCCACCACCTGGATGTGGGCTGGCGCCCCGCCGATATGACCCAGCGCAACGGGCGCATCATCCGGCAGGGCAACCGCAACAAACAGGTGCAGATTTTCCAGTATGTGACGGAGGGGACCTTTGACGCCTACCTCTACCAGACTTTGGAGAACAAGCAGAAATTCATCAGCCAGATCATGACGAGCAAGTCCCCCGTCCGAAGCTGTGACGATGTGGACGAGCAGGCGCTCTCCTATGCGGAGATCAAGGCCCTGTGCGCCGGCAATCCGCTGATCCGGGAGAAGATGGACCTTGACGTGGATGTGGCGAAGCTGAAAGTCCTCCGGGCCGACTACCAGAGCAAGCACTTCCGGCTGGAGGACCAGCTTTTGAAATACTTCCCCGCCGAGATCGAGGCACAGCAGAGCCGCAACCGTGGCTTTGAGGCGGACATGAAAACGGTGGAGGCACACCCGCTCCCGGAGGAGGGCTTTGTGGGGATGGAGGTCGGCGGCAGGCATTACGCGGAAAAGGCGGACGCCGGGGACGCCATCCTTGCCCTGTGCAAGGAGATCAAAAGCACCGAGGGCATCCCCATCGGCAGCTACCGGGGCTTCCAGATGGAGCTTTCCTACAACACCTTTGAGAAGCAGTTCCAGATCACCTTGAAGGGCGAGATGAGCCACCGTGTCAGCCTGGGGACGGACGCCAGGGGCAACCTGACCCGGCTGGACAACGCCCTGGCCGGTATCCCTGAACGGCTGGAGCGGGGGCGGGAACAGTTGGAGAACCTGCGGAACCAGCAGTCCGCCGCACAGGTGGAATTGACGAAGCCCTTCCCCCAGGAGGCGGAGCTTGCCGAAAAGAGCGCGAGGCTTGCGGAGCTGGACGCCGCCCTGAGCATGGACGAGAGCATCTCCCAGGACGAGGCGGAGGTCGGTGAGCAGGACCTTCCTGTGCGAGAAGTCGGCGGGGGTGAGCGGCCCTCCGTCCTGGAGGACCTGAAAAAACGGGCGGCGGAGATACCCCCGGACAAAAAGCCCGGAAAGGAGCCGGAGCGAGGATGAAGAAAGAGGTGGAACTGAAGGTGCGTATCTCCCCCGAAGATAAGGAGCGTATCCGTTCCAAGATGGAGGAGGCCGGCATCCTGAACATGAGCGCCTATGTCCGCAAGATGGCTTTGGACGGTATCTGTGTGAGGCTGGACTTGACGGATGTGCGCCAGCTCATCGTCCTGCTCCAGCGGTGCAGCACCAACCTGAACCAGTATGCGAAAAGGGCGAATGAGACTGGGAGCGTCTACGCCGCCGACATTGAGGACCTGCGCTCCCGGCTGGATGAGATATGGGAGCTGTCCAGACAGTCCCTTGCCTGCCTTGCCAATATCCGATAGCGGCTGGGGCTTCAAAAGTTTTGCAAAAGGGCGCGGAGCGATCTGCGCCCGCTACATAGACGGCATCCTTGCCGGATCGCCGTCCGGCGCGGTAAACTGTACTCAGAAAGCAGGAAAGGACGGGATACGATATGAGGCTTCTGAAACTCCCTTTGAAACTGCTGGCGCTCCCCGTGATGCTGGCGCTCTACACGCTCCATATCATCGGTAAGCTGGCGTCCAACCTCTCCGCCTATGTGGTCGGGCTGTTCATGCTGGTAGTGCTGGCCTGCGGCATCTATCAGGTGTGCGTCCGGGAATGGCTGAATGTGGCGATCCTGTTCGGTGTGGAGGCGGTCTGTGTGGCGCTCCAGTTCTCCGCCATGCTCCTGGTGGAGCTGGCCGGCGAGTGGGCCGGCAGCCTTGGGGCTTTCCTCCACTCATAAATCTTTGAAAGGATGTGCGAAGATGGATTTCCCGAAGAATGAGATACAAGCCCTGCTTGACTGGATGCGGGAGCAGATGTACGGCGATACCGTGACCGAGTGGACCTATGGGAACGAGCATGACCGCATGAGCGAGGCGGCGGATTTTTTGGGCGGTCTGCTTTCACGGGAAGGTGGCGATACGGAGATTTACGGATAAGACAATTCCATAACCGGCGCACAGGAAGGAACGGCGATTGCCGCTCCTTCTTTTTTCGCCCCTTTTACATACCGGGAAAGGGGGCATGACAATGAATTTATTTGAAGCGGTCAAGGACGCCGTACCAACGATAGCGGCGGCGGAGCATTACGGGATCGATGTCAAGCGCAACGGTATGGCCTGCTGTCCGTTCCATGATGACAGGACGCCCAGCATGAAGGTGGATAAGCGGTTCCACTGCTTCGGCTGTCAGGAGGACGGGGATGTGATCGACTTTGTGGGCAAGCTGTTCGATCTCTCCCCCAAGAGAGCCGCCGAGAAGCTGGCGGAGGATTTCGGGGTGCGGTATGAGGGCCTGCAAGCATGGCAGCCCCAGAGGAGGCCGTCCGTCATTTCCAAACTGGCGGCGGCGCAGGAGTACCGTAAAAAGGAAAACCGCTGTTACCGTGTACTGTGCGAGTACCTCCATCTGCTCCGTGACTGGAAGGAGCAATACGCACCAAGGTCGGAGGACGAGGACTGGCATCCCCTGTTCTGTGAAGCCTTGCAGAAGATGGACTATGTGGAGTATCTGCTGGACGAGCTGATCTCCGGCACTCTGGAGGAGCGCACCGCCATCGTGAAGGAAAAGGAGAAAGAACTGGACGGTCTGGAAAAGAAGATCGCCGCTTTCGACCACAGGGGGACAGCCGACCCGCAGAGGGACAGCATCCACGGAAAGGTGCGGAGTGTAAGGCTCCCGGAGGAACTGGCAATGTAAGTTTTTGAACGAGGGAGGTGAGCTATGGCGGCGACACGGCTGATCGCGCTCCACATCAACAAGGGCAAGACTATCGCCCAGACGCTGGCGGACAGGACGGACTATTCCAAGAATGAGGAAAAGACCGAGGGCGGAAAATATATCTCCAGCTATGAGTGTGACGCCCGGACAGCGGATGAGCAGTTCCTTCTGTCAAAGCGGCAGTATGAACACATGACGGGCCGCCGCCAGAAGCATGATGTCATCGCCTACCAGATACGCCAGTCCTTCAAACCGGGCGAGGTCACGCCGGAGGAGGCCAACCGTATCGGCTATGAGCTGGGGATGCGCTTCACCAAAGGGAGACACGCCTTTATCGTTGCCACCCACACCGACCGGGCGCATATCCACAATCACATCATCTTCAATTCCACCTCCCTGGACTGCACCCGGAAGTTCAGGGATTTCCATTTGTCCGGGCTGGCCCTGCAACGGGTCAGTGACCGGCTGTGTCTGGAGTATGGGCTTTCTGTCATAGTGCCGCGTCCCTGCCGGGAACGGAAAAAGCGCACCGAGTACCCCAAGCGGACTTCCAACCGTGATGATCTGCGGGCAGCCATTGACGCGGCTATGCAGAGAAATCCGAAAGACTTCGAGGAACTGATCTCCTTCCTGGTGGAGGCCGGATGCGAGTACAAACCGGGCAAGCGGCCTTCCGTCCGATGCAAGGGGCAGGACCGTTTTGCCCGGTTCAGTTCGCTGGGCGATGGCTACACGGTGGACGATCTGAAAGACGCTATTGCCGGGAAACGCCGGGAGCGGCCTACCGGGAAAAGCCAGCAAGTCCACGACAAGAAGTTTTCCCTTCTCATTGATATTCAGGCGAAGCTGAACGAGGGGAAGGGCGCCGGATACCAGAGGTGGGCGACCCTCTTTAACCTGAAACAGATGGCGCAGGTCATGTGCTTTTTGCAGGAGAACGAGATCGACAGCTTTGACGAACTGGCGGCGAGGGCGGATGCGGCAGTCACCCAATTCAATGGTCTGGGGGACTCCATCAAGGCAGCGGAACAGCGGATGCAGGAGATCGCCGCTCTGAAAAAACACATCATCAACTACTCCAAGACCAGAGAGGTCTATGTGGCCTACCGCAAGGCAGGGTACAGTAAAAAATTCCTTGAAGGGCATCGGGAGGCCATCACGCTCCACAAGGCGGCGAAGGAGGCTTTTGAACAGCTCGGCTTGAAAAAGCTCCCCCGTGTCAAGGAATTGAACGCCGAGTATGCCCAGCTTCTGGAACAGAAACGGGCGGCGTACCCGGCGTACCGAAAGGCAAGGACGGAGATGCAGGAGTATCTTGTGGCGCAGAAAGTGGCGGCTGTCCTTCTGGAAAAGGAGAAGGAACAGGCGGCTATGGAGGAGCGGCGCAAGGAAGAACAGCGCACCGATCCGCACAGATGATCTTGGCGGGGCTGGCTTACAGGAATGTAGGTCAGCCCCGCTTTTTTCTTTTTCCCGGAAACGACCGCCTCGGTGTTTCCGGCTCCACGCGGGGCGCAAGCCCCGCCTGTCCCTGCGGAGCAGGGACAACAGCGTTCGGTTCCCGAACGCGCAGCCAGCCCCGGCTATGGGGCTGTTCAAGGGGTTTGGGGTGCTACCCCAACAAGCAGAGAAACAGACATCCGGCGGCAACGCCGGATGTCTGTTTCGAGCATTTGTGGGAACAAATGCCCTGCTTGCCAAGTAGCGTACCCCCGTAAAATCCCCTACTGCCACAGCTTCGTTCTCTGGCAGGCCGCAGTATGGCAGGAAAGGTTTTGCGGCGATCCGGGCTGACTTATCGCAGGAAAACTGTCAGGAGGTCACAGGCCGGAGTGGTGCTAACAGCGGCTCTCGGCCATCAGCACCATTTCTATTTTCCCAGTAGCGGTGCCGGTGGTGTCCTGCACAAAATAGCCGGAAACGGTGAGGTCAGTGTCGCCCCTGGGTCGCTGCGTCATGCAGGCCGAATTGAGAAGATCAAGCATCGAGGAAGAAATCAAGCAGCTTGAAAACAAGAAAAAGCGGCTTATCCAGGAGCAGAAAGAGCAGGAGCGCAAGGACAGGACGAACCGCCTCTGCAAGCGTATGGGGTTTATCGAGAAGCTGCTGCCCGACACCATCCCTCTGACCGAGGAACAGTTCAAGACCTTTGTGGAGCAGACCATCGCCACCGACCACAGCCGCCGCATCCTGGACGGATTGACCGCTCAGAACGCCGCCACAGCCCCAGCACAGGGCGCGGAAACGGCGGCGAGGGGTAATATACCCAGCCCACCGCCAGAACCGCCCACACAGCGCAGGAGGGCGGCACAGACGGGAGCGCGGCGCAGGGGTAACGGGCTTGCAGCGAGGCCGGGAGGGGGGTACACTTCTCCCGGCCTCATTGGGCGTAATTGTGCCGCTGATTTATCAGTGGGCAAGATTACGGAGAAAAGTTAAAAAGACTATCCTCCGCCTCAACCAGTTCCATCAGCTTTTCTATGTTCTTCTTTGGGTCCTCAAAAGGCTTGTATTTCCCGTCCTCGATTAACTCTGTATGCTCTCCCGGAAAGAGGGCTTGACAGCCGCAAAGCAGTACACAAAGAACCATAGGAAAAAATATTCCCAAACGTCTAATGTCGCCCACCTCTGCAATAAATCCACTTACTGTCACCATACCGATCCCTTTGATCTCCAGCAGCTTATCTATATAAAGAAGACATTTTAGCCTGCAGAAAGAAGGATTACCAGTGGGATGTACTGGTTGCCGACAGAGAGAAAGCTGCGCGCAGATATAAAGATTTTGTCATAGATAACGCAACTATTGACGATATACTTCTGTTGTATGTAAAGGGGGATGTCCTGTCATGAAGAGTCTGATTTTAAAAGATATATACAATATCATGCATAATATGAAAGCCCTGGTCCTGATGCTCTTTATCTTTCTGTTCATTACAATCCCGCAGGGCGGCGCCGCGGCCTATGTCATCACATGCTGCATCCTCTGCGCCATGATGGTTGTCACCACATTCAGCTTCGATGAGAACGCCAAATGGGAAAAATACGCCATGATCATGCCAATCTCAAGAAAAGACCTGGTCCTCAGCAAATTTGTGATCCTTCTTTGCTTCTGTCTGTTTGGCACGGTATTCGGCGGTGTCCTGGGAATCGCAGGCAGCGCCATAATCGGCAGATTTCATATCACCTCCGCATCTGAATGGCAGGAACTGCTGGCAGTCTGCCTTGCGGGCGTGGCGATTTCCTTCTTTCTCGGCAGTCTTGTCATTCCCCTGCTTTTTAAATTCGGAGCGGAAAAAGCCCGCACACTTATGCTCGCCGCCTTTCTGCTTCCCGTACTGCTCTGCCTGGGACTGTATTATCTTCTGAGAAGTTTTGGTATTGAGCTTACAGACAGCGTTGTCCTTCTGCTCACCTGCATTTCTCCTCTTATCCTCCTTCTGTGGACGGCAGCCATGTACCGGATAAGCTTCGGCATCTTTAAAAAAGCAGAATTCTGACATACCATATCCCCCGAAAACCGGCTGTATTCTACCGGCTTTCAGGGGATTTTTTTAATTCAGAGATATTTTGCCGTAACACTGGCAGCACAGGCTTTCATGGCCTCCGGCGTTCCCTCAAAAATCACAAATCCGCCCTTTTCCCCGCCTTCCGGCCCAAGGTCGATCACCCAGTCACTGTTTCTGATGAGCTGCTGGTTATGCTCCACCACAACGACAGTATTCCCGGCATCTGTCAGCCGGTCTAAAAGTACCAAAAAATGTTCGATATCTCTCGGATGAAGCCCAGTAGTAGGCTCATCCATTAAATACAGACACCGGTTATTCCCACGGTTTTCGATCAGCTCCTTAGCCAGCTTCAGCCGCTGCCCTTCGCCGCCGGACAAGGTGGTCAGCGACTGCCCAAGCTGCAGATAACCAAGCCCCACATCCTGCAGCAGCGCCAATATCCTTAAGATTTTTTTATGGTCTGCAAAGACATGGCGCGCCTCATCTACGGACATATCCAGAATATCCTTAATGGAGTATCCCCGGTAAGTCACAGCCAGCACATCCTTGTCAAACCGGTTGCCGTTACACACCGGGCAGACCACTTCCGTGTTAGCAAAAAACAGCATGTTATTCTCCACATATCCCATCCCTTCGCAGTTTTCACATCTGCCTCCAGGTGTGTTAAAGGAAAAATGTTTTGCTGAGAAACCGGCCTTTTTTGCATCCTCCGTGCCGGCGAAAACATTCCTGATCTCTGTATAAACCTCTGAAAATGTTGCCACATTGGACCGTTTCATCCTGGCAAGTGCCGACTGGTCCGTCTCCACGATCCTGTCAAACCGCTCAAGCCCTGTGACACGGTTCTGCTGCGCATCGGTTCTCCCCTTTGCAAGCACCTGAAAGATAAGCGTGGATTTTCCCGAACCTGAAGGGCCGGTGACGGAGACAAGGCACCCTGTGGGAATATCCACAGACACATGTTTCAGATTAAAAATATCCGCATTCTCAATCCGGACAGCTCCGTCAGGCGCCCTGAATTTTACCTTCCCGGGCTGGGGGTTCTGCAGATAGGTTCCGGTCACAGAGGCGCTCTGCTGCATGATCTCAGCGAGAGTACCTGCGGCAATCACCTCCCCGCCGTATTTTCCTGATCCGGGTCCCATATCCATCACATAGTCCGCGCCTGCCATAACATCCACATCATGTTCTATGACAAGCACCGTATTTCCCATATCACGGAGCCTTTTCAGGATTGCCAGCAGCCCCTCTGTATCTCTCGGATGCAGTCCTGCAGTGGGTTCATCCAGAATGTATAGAATACCGGACAGCTCCGAATCCAGCGCTGCAGCCAGCCGGAGACGCTGCATCTCCCCTCCGGACAGTGTAAGGATCTGCCTGTCTAAGGACAGGTATCCAAGCCCCACCTTCATAAAACGTCCAAGCTTTGTCTCTATATCAAGCAGATAGGCATCTACGAATTCTTTTTCATGCTCTGTCAGTAAACTCCGCAGCTCCTGCACCCATCCGTATAATTTTTCCAGGGAAAAGAGGGAAAGCTCCGGCAGACGGATGCCCCGCACAGTCACCTTCCGGCTGATCTCTCCAAGCCTTTCTCCTTTACACCGTGGACACTCCACCACGTCAAAATATTCCCCGAGCTGCTTTGTATCCCCGTTTTTTTCTGCCAGACGTCTCCACAAAATAGGGTAAATCCCCTCAAACCTGCCCTGCGTAACACTTTTCGGCGGTTCACGGTCCGGAAAAAGCGCTTTTACCGCGCTGCTGTCAGCTCCCTCGTACAAAACCGCTTTCTGTTCCCGGCTAAACCGCTCTACAGGTACACTTAAGTCCTGGTCAAGCCCATAGTGGGCAAAGGCCTTTTTCAGTACAGAGCACTGGTATTTTCCATATTGTTTTTCAAAAAAACGTACCGCTCCGTCCTCCAGGGACAGGGACTCGTCTGTCACCCGTTCCTTTTTTATGGAATGTATCTTCCCCAGGCCTTCGCAGGCCGGGCATGCGCCCTCCCTGGTGTTAAAAGAAAAATAAGTGCGTGTGATCTTATCCATCCTTCTGCCGCACGTACTGCAGTACATATAAACATAAAAATCATTTCCTTTTTTCTCAGTCTCCTCCTTACATGAAGAGGAGGAGATCACGCTGCCGCAGTGGGGACAAGTCCTGACCCCCAGCTTCTCATAGATCATCCGCAGGTCAGTATAGACATCTGTCATGGTTCCCACTGTGGAGCGCGGATTGCGGTTTGAGGCTGTCTGCTGTATCACAATGGCGGGGGACGCGCCCTGTATGCGCTCCACTTTCGGTTTGTTTATTCCCTGAAAGGCCATGGCTTCCAGATACTGTCTCTGACATTCATTGTACAGGACGTCGATCAGCAGCGTGGATTTTCCGGATCCTGACAATCCGGTGAAAACCACCAGTTTATTCTTCGGTATTTCCAGGGAAATGTTTTTCAGGCAGCCCTCCCAGGCGCCTGTTATCTTGATCGTATTCATGAATACCTCCTACTATTATATAAAGTCATAGTCTTTCTTTACCTTTTCTACAGGTTTGACTATGCTATTTTAAGATACTGTGGATTGGTTATCACCTCCTACCACTTGATGGTTTAAAAAAGGCTCCAACCACAGTCTCTTTGTTTATTTGTTAATCAGTTAGTTACCGCATGACGGTTTATCAAGAAGTTATTTCAGAAAATCGCTCCTGAACTCCTGCTCCCGGAAGGAGTACCCCTGCCGGTTCAGCTCCGCCACTTTGAGCGCCACAAGGTTGATGTCGGAGTCCATCGCCCTTGCGATCTGCCCCACATCATACCCCCGGTAGATATATTCCAGTATCTCATCATCAGGGAGCGAGATCTGCGCCGCAAAGATGTTGGCCTCATACTCCATGCGCCGGTTCCCCATATCGAAGATATTGAACTCCTGAAAGCCCCCGGTGCTGACCGCCTCGTCCCGGTGCAGCGTGTCATGGCCGATCTCATGCAGCAGGACAATATCGTGCATCACCGGATGCAGGTCCTCCTTGATGAAGATGAAGCGGTTCCGCTCGATCACCTTGTAGGCGCCCTTCTGCTTCACGAAGGGCCTCTCCATCACGATGATGCCCATCTCCTGCGCCAGCCTGTCCGGGCTGCGCGTCCCGTAACGCCGGAGGACCCTGACCGCCATACGCACCGCGTCCTCAGTTTTAATCATCATCCTATCGCCCCCTTATACCCAAAGAACAGGATACCACAAACGCTGTCCCAAAATATGGACAGTCACTCCGCACTCTTGGCACTCCTGCGGTACTTTTTGGGGGTGTATTTTTTGTTGTTCTTTTTGGCGATGACATACGCCTCCTGTATGGCAAGCATCATCTCGTCCATGTCCTCCTCGGCCATCTCGCCGCCGGCGAACAGCCCGGTCAGCTCCTCGACCAGCTTCTCCGCGCCCTTTTTGCCCCGGTAGCCGTACTCCCGCTGGGCCATGGCGATAAACTCCTCGTTCTCGCTCCGCAGATAGTCCGCCTCACAGCCGAGTATCCCCGCCAGTGTTGCGTAGACCTCCCGGTTCTGCGGATAGGTCGAGCCGCTCTCATAATTGGTGATGGTCTTGAGGCCCAGGCCGGCCTTTTTCGCCAGCTCCGCCTGTGTCATACCGCATTTCTTGCGTAGTTCCCTGACCTTTTCCCCAAACTTCATTGTGAAACCTCCTGCTGTTCTGAGTGGGACAAGCAAATTATTTACGCTTGTCCTATTGACAAGAGCAAACCGCTTGCGTATAATAGAAGCGTAATCGGATTACGCATAAATCATACCGTATTTTACGCATTTCGTCAAGGGGGTGGGTGAAAAAAGTCGAAAATATAAATTACTACCGAGTCACCAGCGTTTTTGCCATCAGCCCGGAGGGGCTGGCGGCCTGTCATCCAAGAAGGAGTTAGAAATGATCCTATCCCATACACAGATCGAAGAGATCGCGGCAGCCGTGACCAAGGACTTCAACGAGTTTTTCTTTGGGAAACACGCTGCCTTTGAAACATATTATGCCCAGGCCACGCCCATCGACCAGCTTGCCGGGGACTACCTCGGCCTGCGGGTGTCCTTTGCCCATCTTTCGGATGATGGGAGCATCTGCGGCCTGACCGCCTATACCGACACGGAGTACGCCGCGACCTGCCGGGGTGTCACCCGGCTCATCCCGCTGAAAGCCAATGAGGTGCTGCTGGACAGCAGCTTCGTGGAGCCGGGGCAGGTCAGGGCGCGGTGCGGCAAGCGGCGGTTCACCCTTGCCCACGAATGCGCCCACCAGCTCCTGTTCCAGATGGAGTCTGATGAGGCGCAGCGGTCCCATAAGGAGACATACTCCCCCCGGACGGCCTACTCCCTCCGCGACTTGAAAACACGGGAGGACTGGAACGAGTGGCAGGCGAACGCCCTGGGCGCGGCACTCCTGATGCCCCAGCGGGAGATCGACCGGGCGATGCGGTATCTTACCCAGGGCAGGAAGCTCATAAACTACGGGGGCTGTTTCAACTATGGGGACCGCACGACCCTTAGCCAGCTCTGCCAGACCCTCGGTGTCTCCAAAAGCGCCGCCGTCATCCGGCTGAGGCAGATGGGCTACCTGGAGGACCGCCCCTATGAGGAGTACACCGACCCGTTGGAGGTGTGGCCATGAGCAGGGGCATCCGTGTGTCTGAGCCGTCTGCCGAGATGCAGGTGAAGATCATCCGGGCGAGGGAGGCCATCGCCCAGCAGAAGCCGCGCTACATCCGCTGCCCCTACTGCCAGCACAATGCCCTGGCGGTGTATGAGGACACCAGGGGCCATGTGGAGACCAAGTGCAAGAAGTGCGGGAAAGTGACCGTATTTGATGTCCTGAGCATGAGAAGGACAAGGTTTCACCCTCAATAAGAGGTTGAGATAGATGAAAACTGAATAACACATAGCTGAGCTGTGGAGCCGCTGATTGGCGTAGTCATCCTGATGCCGCATGGGACAGAGTTTCTGAAAAGAAGCCCTGTTTTATCGGTATCGAGGATCGGCTACACCGTCATGCGGCTCTTTTTATGTCCTTTCCGCTGGCCTCCGCACCGGCGGAAAGGACAAGACAATGAAAGACCTTATGTATTACGACACTTGCAGGAGCGGGAGGCGCATCCAGGAACTCCGCAAAGCTCATGAAATGACACAGGCACAACTGGCGGAGGCCCTGAACATCAGCCTGGACCATCTGAGGAAGATCGAGGGCGGGCAGCGGGGATGCTCTGTCGATCTGCTGATCGCCCTCGCCGCGGCATTTGATGTGAGCCTGGACTTCCTTGTCCTGGGCCGCGGCGGTTCCGTTGCTGTGGCGCGGGACAAGCTCCAGGCATTGATCGACGAGCTTACAGCCCTGAAAGAGGGGCTGTAAGGGCGGGATGCCCTCAAAGGGTCGCTTTCCGGGAGGGAGATGCCCTGCCCGTCCCTCTGAAAAGGAGCGGATTTCCCCTAAAATTAAATCATCAGCCGGGGCGACCCGCTGATGTGGACTTTGAAAACTGAATATGCAGTCATCAGGAAGTCTTGGAGACAAGACCACGTTACTGTCTGGAATAGCCTGTGCAGCGGAGCGCCACGATCCCCGGTTCTGGGGGGAGCGATCCATCCGACTGAAAATGCCGAGTTGCTCTCGGTTTGGCGATGACAACAGACAGCGACCATGATACTTCCGTAACTCGCGGCCCGGCCACAAAGAAGGCGGGGAGGTTAGACGCCTATGAGAGCAGCTTCGCAAGCTGACGAGCCTGATGATCTCCCGTGATTCCGGGGTGTCGGGGACAAATAGGGATCAAAAACACGCTTTATGAAATTTTCATGGGGCGGTCTGGATGCGGCGCCTGCCACCCTGGGCCGCCCTTTACATACCAGAAGAAGGAGGTAGATACCATATGGAACACAACTTTCACGATTTCCACCGCGGCGAGATATACTATGCCGCCCTGGACCCGGTCTACGGCCATGAGCAGGGCGGGACCCGCCCGGTGCTGGTACTCCAGAACGATGTGGGCAACTACTATTCCCCCACGCTGATCGTCACGGCGGCGACCCGCAGGACCTTCAAGAAGCCCACCCAGCCGACCCATGTGGTGCTGGACGACGCGGAGGGGCTGGACCCGTCCCTGTTCATGCTGGAGGTCATCCGCACCATCGACAAGCGGCGGGTGCGGGGCTATGTGGGGAAGCTCACCGGGGAGCAGATGGAGCAGATCGACGCCGCCCTGCGGGTCAGCCTCCATCTGGACGAGGACGCCTTCCTCCCCACGGAACTGGAGGCGCCCTGATGGACAGGCTCATCATCGACCCGGAGTTCCGGGACAAGATACCGCCGCTGACGGAGGACGAGTTCACCCTTTTGGAGGAGAACATCCTGTCGGACGGGGCGGTCTTTTCGCCGCTCATCGTCTGGGACGGCACGATCCTGGACGGCCACAACCGCTATGAGATCATCCAGAAGCACCCGGAGCTGACCTACGCGGTCCATAAGCTGACCTTCGCCAACCGCTATGAAGCCCTTTCGTGGATATGCAAAAATCAGCTCGGCAGGCGGAACTTAACGCCCCAGCAGAAGAAATACCTGATCGGGCAGCGGTATGAGGCGGAGAAACAGGCGGATGCCTTTCATGGAAACCAGCATACTGCATCTGATGAAAGTGGTGCGGACAGAAAATGTCCGCACCAGAATAGCCGCCATGTTACACAATCCCGCATTGCAAAAGAGACAAACACTTCCGCAAGTTATGTGAGGGAGGCCGGGACTTTTGCTAAAGGTGTGGATGCTGCCGAAGAAGCCCTTCCCGGCATCAAGCAGGAGATACTCACAGGCACGATCAAGCCGACAGCATCGGCGGTAGCCGCTGTTGCAAAAGCTGACCCGGAGGAGCGCCCCAAACTTGCCGCTGCCCTGAAAAAGCCCAGGGAAAGCGGCAAGTCCGCATCCGGGAAGCCCCAGCCCGTTTACCACAAATCCGCACCAGCAAGCCCCAGGCAATCCACGCTGAAGCAGATACGGGAAATATCGGCGGAGATGGAGCGTCCCAAGGCTCCGGCCACGGAGGAGTCCCTGCTCCATTCCATAGAGGCGGAGGTCGTCTCGTTCACCGAGCTATGTGACCACTTCTTCCGGGAGTACCCAAGGCTCTTATCGGATGCCCGCTATAAGCAGGAGGTCATCCGTATCATGCAGACAATGAAACAGTATATCTCAAAGATCGAGGGAGGATACACAGAATGAACACGAAAAATCTCTTTTGCCGGGAAGTCGTGCTGGACAGCCGGGAGCTGGTGATCCCCCGCACTACTTACCAGCGCACTTTGAACGAGGACCGGGTCCGCAGGATCGCCGCCGAGTTCGATGAGCGCATCGCCAACGAGCCGAAGGTCAGCAGCCGGGGCGGGCGCTACTATGTCTTTGACGGCCAGCACACCATCGCTGCCCGGAAGTTCCTGAACGGCGGGAAGGACCTGCTCATCCGCTGCAAGGTGTTCTACGGCCTGACCGAGAGCGATGAGGCGCTGCTGTTCGCCCAGCAGACGGGGGCGTCCGCCAGCCTGACCGCCGGGGCGCGGTTCCGGGCGCTCATCTTCGGCGGGGATGAGGACGCTATGGCGTTCCTGAAAGCAACGGAGGCCGTGGGCCTCTGCGTGGACTATAAACAGACCAGGGGCGCGAAGCGGCTGGCCTGCATCAGCACCGCTTTCGGCCTGTTCCAGAAGGTCGGGGATGGGGTGTACCAGGAGGCGATGCAGGCCATCGTGGACGCATGGAAGGGCGACCCGGACTCCCTCCGGGCGGAGACGGTGCAGGGCGTGGTGGAGTTCGTGGACCTCTATCACGGGGAGTACAGCGGCAGGCGGCTGGTGACTCGGCTGCGCCAGGTTGACCCGGTGGTGATCTTCCGGGAGGGCCGGGCCATGACGAGCCTGCCCGGATACAAGCGGTATCTCTACCAGGTGTACCGCATCTACAACGGCTCCAGCGCAAAGACCGCCCTGCCCATGAAGTTCTGAGACAGTTGATGGGAGCGTCTGCCCTCCGGGCGGGCGCTTTTCCCTGTTCTACAAAAGTTTGTCCCACCCATAAGATGTTGAAAGGGACCATAGGCCGCAATGCCCGGAGGGTGGAAAGCCTTTTCGGGCATCGGGCTTTTTTCGGAGGATCGGAGGTTTGCCATGACCGAAACAGTGAGAGCGATGAAGGATGTTGACCTCCGCAAGGTGGATAAGGCAGCGCTCCGTGACCGCAGTACGGTCCGTATCGACCCGGAGGCTCCCACCGAGGAGCGCATCCGGGCGTGGATCGAGCAGCTCGGCAATCCCTATGTCTATCTGGACAGCGGGGTGGTCGTGAAGCTGAGCTTTGCGGACAGGGGCGAGACCATCGAGGAACGCATCAACTCCCTTTACCTTGCCGGGGCCTGACATCCTTGTGCATTTGGGGGACCCGGCGCTATGATCTTTGCAGAGCCGGGGACCCCGCCGGGGGCGGGGCTGGCTGACTAAAAAAGAGAGGAGGCTCCCCATGCCCCAAAGGATTTACAAGACCGGGATTTACGCCCGGTTATCCAGAGAGGATGCTGACCGAATGGAGTCCAACAGCATCCAGAGCCAGCGGGCCATCTGTCTGGCTTACATAGAGAGCCACGACGACCTGGAGCTGGTGGACACCTACATTGATGACGGTGAGACCGGCAGCAACACGGACCGTCCCGGCTTTCAGAGGATGATCCAGGATATGCGTTCCGGGCGCATCGACTGTGCCGTCAGTAAGGACCTGAGCAGGTTTTCACGGAACTATATCGACGCCGGGAACTACCTGGAGAAGATTTTCCCGGCGATGG
>OGDF01004187.1_pt1 | contig 16708 bp, 18 predicted proteins | sample 1570141 | NCBI WGS metagenome assembly OGDF01 (sample SAMEA4370581, study PRJEB24528) | human gut metagenome | reverse complement strand
TGCCACATCGCATTACCATGTTCTTATCAATCGTACTTTGATGCTCAATACTAAGAAGACAATAGACACCATCAACATCTGTTTTTACGACAATATCTCTTCTTCTTTTTTTATCTTCTGTACTCTTTGTATCATCAATAATAAGTGACATATCATTTTCATAACGTACAAGTCTTTCAGGATGAATGACTTGTTTGCCATCAAACAAGATGGCATTGGAAAAAGAAACAAAACTGATATCATTACTTAAGAAGGTACGACAGGCACTATCAGGTGTTAAGTTATTTGTTAGGATCAATTATTATTACCTGCTTTCTTTTTGATTTGAGGTAACTTATCTAGATTTGTTACAAATAAATTGTATCATATGTCCTTCTCTATTTTGTCTCGAATTTGTTTCATATTTGTCTCAATTTTATCTCAAATTTAATTCACAAATACTTCTTTTCTACTATTATTATATACTTTATTTTATTTTAATTCATTGGACAGATTGTCCAATGAATAACTATTCATGAATACAATAAAAGCCTGTCAACAAATTATTTTGTCAACAGGCTAAAATACATATTACTAGTCTAAATCAGCACCGTTTGATTCGAATGCTTTTTTGATCCATTGATATGATTTTTTAGGAATACGTTTCATATCTCTTAAATCTTTATTTGTTCTATTTACATAAACAAATCCATAACGTTTATCCATGTTACACATACTTGCTAGAATATCAATTGGTCCCCAAGTAATATATCCTAAACAATCTACACCATCTTCAAAGATTGCATTTTCCATTTCTTTGATATGATCTCTATGATAATTAATACGATAATCATCTTCAATTGTACGACCTTCAGCTAACATTTGATCTACTTCTTCTTGACTCATATCTTCACGCCAACCAATACCATTTTCAAGAACGAATACTGGAAGACCTGTTCTATGATGTAAATCATTTAAAGTCCATCTAAATCCAACTGGATCGATTTCCCAATCCCATTCATTTGCTTCACAATGAGGGTTTTTAATTTGTTTTTCATTTACACATTCATGAGCTGGTCTTTCATAATCAAATTCACCTGTTTTAACAGTGTTTGAACGATAATAAGAGAAAGCAATATAATCAACAGTATATTTTAATAATTCTTCGTCACCTTCTTCAAAAGTAGGCATCCATCCTCTATTTTCAAGATAAGCATTCCAATAATCAGGATATTTACCTTGAGCAAATGTATCAACTAAGAAACCATTTAATAAATTATATCCTTTAGTAGCAAAGAAATTATTTTCTGGACTATTTTCATAAGCATAAATATTAGTAATAGCACCCATTCCACAGAATTTAGCATCTGGTTGCATTTGTCTTAAAGCACGAACAGCTTTACAGTGAGCCATCATAACATTGTGGTTTACTTGATATAAGTGTTTTGGATAACTAACGCCTTCAGGAATAACTTCAGCATTAGATACACGTAACATCATACTGTGTAAGTTTTGTTCATTGAATGACATCCAATGTTTAACACGATCTCCAAATCTTTCAATACAAACTTTAGCATATCTTTCAAAACAATCTACAACATAACGAGATGCAAATCCATTATATTCTTTTACTAAATGATAAGGCATATCAAAATGAACTAATGTAATCATTGGTTCGATACCAGCAGCTAATAACTTATCAATTAAATCACTATAGAATTTAACTCCTTCTTCATTAACTGGTTCATCTAATGTTCCATTAGGAATAATACGAGACCAACAAATAGAGAAACGATAAAAGTTGAATCCCATACCTTTCATTAATGCAATATCTTCATCATAACGAGTATATTCATCAATAGCATCGTTCCAATCAGAAAATTCAGGATTCATAGGTCTTACATCATAAACACATAAACCTTTTCCTCCTTCATTTCTATGTCCTTCTGTTTGGAATGATGAAACTGATCCACCCCAATAAAAATCTTTTGGTAATTTTCTTTCCATAAAATGTTCTCCTTCTTTTATATCCACATAACATTTTAATCATCTCATCTCGAAAGTAAATATCTTCAACTTTCCTTTTTATAATGTTTCATATTTAATTTAAATAAAAGCCATTTCATGAAACTTTGTTTCATGTTATACTATAAATGGTGATATAAAATGAGTATAATGACACAACTAGAATTTGAGCTTGATTTCTCCCATTCAGAAAAAGAAATCGCCCATTATATATTAAACGAGGGAGAAAAAGTTTTAAATCTTTCAATTAAAGAACTTGCTAAAAAAACCTATACTTCTCCAGCCACGATTGTAAGACTTTGCCATAAATTAGGATTAGAAGGCTATGGTGATTTTAAAATCAAATATTCTGCTGAATTACAATTTGATTTAGCTCATACAGATCGTATAGATGTTAATTTTCCCTTTAATGAAGAAGATAATGATTCCATGATTGCTTATAAACTAGCTAGTTTAAATCAAGAAGTCATCGCGGAAACCATCCAATTGATTGATTTTGAACAACTTCATCAAATAATTGAACTACTTGATCAAAACAAAGATATTGATATTTATGGAACAGGAAATTCATTACTTGCAGCTATGTCTTTCCAACATAAAATGATGCGAATACAAAGAAACGTTAATCTCAAAATGCTTGCTGGAGAACAAGTCTTTATGTCTTATAATTCCAATGAAAACAAAATAGCAATGATTATTTCTTATTCAGGTGAAACCAATGAACTTATTAAAATAGCAAAAATATTAAAAGAAAAGAAAACACCTATCATTATTTTAACTTCAATTGGTGACAATCGTCTTTCTCATTATGCTAACTATATTTTAAATATTGGATCACGTGAAAAGATTTTTACCAAGATTGCCCCTTTTGCATCACAAACATCAATTGAATATATTTTAAATGTGATTTTTTCTTGTTTATTCAAAAAAGATTATCAAACAAACATCCAAAATAAAATAAGCTATGATAAAGAAAATGACGTTCGTCATCCTCTTCATAGCCCAGTTAATGATATTATCGATTAAAGCACACTATCTTTAATTCTCTATAATTAACATAAAATTAAAATACAAAAATAGCCAATGGTCTTTCCATTGGCTATAATTTGTTTATTTGTTTTTTCTTTTCTTCATCAGAACTTTTATAATTTTATGGAAGAGATAGTTTCATAGATTGAACACCTAATAACTCCATAACAATATGTATATCCATACAACTTCTTAAACATCTTTCCTTATACATATTCCTTAAATCCTTAAAAGTCGTCTTAAAACCTAAAATATGTCCTATACGATCTAAACCTCTTTGTAACTTAGTAAAATCACTCACTACATCTTGACAAGAAGTTAAATAGCAATCTTTATCAACATAATCTAAATATTCTTGTAAATAAAAAAACAACTCCTTTGGAATTGTAATATCTCTTAAAATAGGCCATTCAACTTCATAAATATCATAAACAGTTTTAGATCCCTCTTCATCATTTTTAATCCTTTGTGTTCTTTTACTTATATGAATCAATTGTTTATCTAAATCTATATCACTTACTTTTAAAGCACACATTTCTCCTATCATCATACCTGTATCCATAGCAAGTAAGATACTTAAACATATATCATTCTTTTCTTTCATACAGTATTGATGTAATTGATTAAATTGTTTATCTGTTAGATATTCATTTTCTTTTTTATCTTGTTCTATTTTAACTAATGAAAAATCAATATGGTTTAAACCATATTGATCTTCATAGGTGATATAGATTACTTTTAAGACATTCTTAATACTTTGTACAATACTTGATGACAATCCTTTATTAATGAGTTTCATCAAGTATTGTTTGATTATTTCTATATTTAATTGTTCTAATTCAAACATACACATGTGGAAGAAAGTATAAGTGTTGCGGTGACGCTTGAACATTGGAAAGAAGAAATACTCAACTCTTTTACATGGATAAATGACAGACGTATATCTAATGGACCATGTGAAGGTAAAAACAATTATGTAAAGAAGATCTTATCCAATGCAAATGGTATGTCCAATTTTCAACGTGCAAGAAACAGAATCCTATATTCTCAAAACAAATATGAAACTTACACAATGAATGAACATACAGACAGAATAAAACGTATAGGAAATCCTAGAGGAGCCTACAAAAAATAAAATAAAAATAGAAAACAAATAAAAGGAGGAAAACCAGGACCAGACATCATCCTAATTTTCCTCTTAAAAAAGCACTGAATATTTTAGAGGGAATACTGATTCCACATCAATATCCCCCTAATAATTTAGAGCGAATTTCGCTAAAGCACTCGATTAATTAGAGCGCCGAAAAAACCTCATGTTATCTAATTAGCTTCGTTTTAAAAATATCATGTTATTTCATAAAGCCGCTATTCCTAAGTGATGTATATTTAACTGTTTTCTGCTTTAACAATATAACAGTATTTCTTATAAAAGGATATCCCATATCCTTTTACATGTAAATAACCATCATTAATAATTTCATCTTCATATTTATTATCAATGATTTGCTTTGCCACTTCTTTTGCGTCACTTACAAGTTCTTTAACACTCTTAGAATGTTTGCATTCTAAGATAAGCGCCGTTTGAAAGATTTGTTTAGGTAAAATACATAAATCAAATCTTCCATTCATGGCTTCTCTATTTGATTTGATCTTCTTACCACTAAAGAGTCCTACTAAAAATCCATGATAGAAAGATTCTTGATTATCAAAATAACTGATACTTCTTGATAAGATATCCCCTAGTATTTCATTAGCTTGATCAACATCTTCTCTAACAAGACATTGATAAAGGTCTTCTTTTCTTACAAAAGTATAATCTTCAAAATAACTCATAAAAGATTGCTTATAGATTTCATAGACTTCTTTATTTGGTATAACCAGTTTATATTTGTTTTCTCCTAAATCTTCAATAACTCTTAAATAACCTGTAAGTAAAAGAAAACTATAAATATTATTGATATGATCCATTTCTCGATAAGTGAGTTCTGGCTTGATGTATTTTTCTAAGGATTTGCCTTGAATCAATTGTTCAAATTCTTCATGGAGTTCATCACTACCATTTTGGATATAATTGACTACAAGATCATTACCACTAGTATTTGCCCAAAAGGAAGTAGGTTTATATGAAGAAAAATGTGATTTTTTATCAACATACATGAGTGTACTCCAAGGATTATAGATTTCTATATTTCCAAATAGATAACCATCATACCATTCTTTGACTTCATCCATATAAGATGATAATTGATAATCTTCTAATAACTGTTTGACTTCATTTTCATTAAAGCCAAAATATTCTTCATTCATTTCATCTAATAATGAATAAGTTTTAAAGTTGTTTAAACCAGTAAAGATACTTTCTTTAGATATTCTAAGACATCCTGTCATAATTCCTTTTTCTAGAGCATCATTTGTTTTAAGCGCTGAAGAAAAGACACTTCTTAAAAAATCAACCATTTCATCATAATAATTATTTTGATAAGCTGATTGTAATGGAACATCATATTCATCAATAAGAATAATGACTTTTTGATGATAGTAAGTATATAAGGCATTAGATATAATCCTTAATGAAAATTTTAAATCTTCAATTGATGTTGTTTCATCATGCAAACTATTTAGTTTTTTCTTTGTCGCATCAGTTAATTGAGAAGCTGATAATATTTCTAAGTTTTTTTCTAATAATTCGTAAATGATACTCGAAAAAGATGAAATTTGTGCATCAAAAGTTAAATTTTTCATTTCTTTTAAAGAAATGAAAATTGTTGGATACTTGTTTTGATGTTCTAAAGCTTCCTTATTTTTTGAAATATATAAATCATTGAATAAATAAGCATTTTCTTTTTCTTTGATAGAAAAGAAATAATACAGCATAGACATATTAAGTGTCTTACCAAATCTTCGAGGTCTTGTATATAAAACAACTTGTTCATTTAAGATATCTGCAATTAGATTTGTTTTATCTACATAATATGCATTTTTATCAATCATCGTTTTAAAATTTTCAATTCCTGTAGGTATTAACTTCATACAATCAACTCACTTCCTAATCTGTATTATTATGTACTACTAAAAGTATTATACATGATATAAACCTTGATTTCTATTGGATTATTTGTCCAATAAAAAAGAAGTTTCATCAAGAAACCTCTTTTTACTATTATTATTCATCACCAAATGAAATACCAATTGCTTTAGCCGCTTTAACAAGTTCTCCATTTGGATCAACATGTTTTTGTTGACCAACCTTAGCAGCACCAATTACTTCTTCTAATGAAGTATATCCCATCTTATCACCATTGATTGTAACAACATTACCAAACTTACCTTCATTAATAAGTTCAACTGCAGCCACACCATAACGAATTGATAAAATACGATCATATGCTGTAATATCTCCACCACGAATAATATGTCCTGGATTGACAGAACGTACTTCATGATTTGGAATTACTTTTTCAAGATCATCAGCTACTTTAGCAGCTAATCCTGAATAACGTACTGGATCTGGACTATCTTCTACGATTTTACCAATAACTTTTGTTCCATCAGCATATTTTGCTCCTTCAGCAACAGCTACTACTGTATAAGGTAATCCCATTTCATCACGTTTCTTAATTGCTTTAGCAATATTTTCAATGGTAAATGGAATTTCTGGAATTAAACATACTCCAGCATTTCCTGCTAGACCTGCGTATAAAGTAATCCATCCAGCATCTCTGCCCATTAATTCACAACAAATAACACGATGATGTGATTTTGCTGTTGTTTGTAAACGATCAATAAATTCTGTACCTACAGACATTGCTGAAATAAATCCATAAGTAACATCTGTACTTGCTAAATCATTATCCATTGTTTTAGGTACACCAATAACATTGACACCTTTTCTTGAAAAATCACGTGCACTTGTAAGCGTTCCATCTCCACCTAAAATAACTAAAACATCAACACCATCTTTTTTCAAGTTTTCAACAGCCACATCAGAAACATCTTTTTTTACTTTTCCACCATGCCCATCATCTACTAAATAATCAAATAAATTATCTTTATTAGAACTATATAAAATAGTTCCTCCTTCTTTATAAATATCTTCTACCGATTCTTCAGTAAGTTCTACATAATTATTATGGTATAAACCTCTATAACCATAAACAAATCCAATCACTTCATAACCATATTTAGAGATTGCAGTTTTAGTAATTGTACGGATAACAGCGTTTAACCCTGGACAATCACCTCCACCAGATAATAATGCAATTTTTTTGACAGTACTTCCCATAATTTTCTTCCTCCATACTATATAATTATAAATTCACCTAGAGGAAAAAACAATACTTTTTGTAAGCGTTTACAGTTATTTTATTATTTGCTTTGTTTTTGCATCATTTGGTAGATATCTTCTAAAGAAATAACTTGTTGAACAGGTTTAATATTTGCTCTTTCTTCTACTGTATTTCCATAATCAACTTCCATCAAAACACCTGAAGCATAAGTTGCCATTTCACTATTCAAAAACACTATAGGACCAGCCATTTCTTTTGAATATGCTAAACGATTAGCATATCCACAATGTAATAATAATCCTTCTTCACCATGCGCCATTTCTGTAAATTCACTTTTCATACCTGTATCTGTCGATCCAGGTAATACAGCATTCACTCTGATTTTCTTACTAGCAAAAGATTTTTGTAAATATGCTGTATAATAGTTCATTGCTAATTTAGAATAAGGATAGCCTAACGTACCTGGTAAATATTGGAATCCGGTTTTCATAATCGCCTCTACTGTTGCATTCCAACCTGATGCTAAAATAGCATCTATATAATATTTTTTATTTTCTTCCTTTTCCCAACCATTTCCACCAGTTGAAGTCATAAAAGCAATTGTTCCATTTTCAGTCATAGAATGAATAAGATATTTTTCACAAATATATTTATTCGCAATAAAATCAATACTTACCGTTGTCATAAAATCATTTTTCATACCAGAAACTCCAGCTATACCAAAAAATGAATCAATATGTTTTGGTAAATCCTTCATCGCTTGATCGATTGAATCTTTTTTTGATAAATCTACATGCACAAATTTTTCTACACCCTTTACATCACAAATATTCCAATCGAGCGCATATACTTTTGCTCCTAAATCCACCAACATCTCTGCTGTTGCTTTTCCCATTCCAGAACTAGCTCCTGTAACAATAACAACTTTTTCTTGATAACCAAAATAATCTTTCATTTCAGCATTCCTCCTTAATTTCATTATATTTTAAAATGTATTTTTCACAAATAAATACGAACATTTTTAGACAATATGTAAAGATTATGTTATAAAAAAAAGAGAGGTGATTTTTTTTGAATAAAGCTATCAAAACAAAAAATCAAATATCGAAAGCACTTATTGAATTGTTAAACAACAAACCACTTGATTTAATTACAATAAAAGAGCTTGCTAAAAAAGCTGAAATTAGCCGTACTGCTTTTTATAATAATTTCAATAATCTAGATGATGTTCTTAAATATATTTACCAAAGAGCACATAAACAGATTTTTAAAGAAAAATATTCTCAATTAGAATATGTTCATAGTGATGAACATATTCTAGACATGATTTCTTTCTTTGATAAAAATAGTAAATTATTACTTGTTCTTATAAAATGGAATCTTATAGAACTTATTGCAAAATATAATACAGAAATCGTACTCGGCTATACACAGCACTATAAAAATAAATTTATACGCGAACATGCTTTTTATTTTATTAGTTATTATCATGGTTCTTTGTTTAATATTTGTACCTATTGGATTACAAATGGTAAACAAGAATCTATAGAAACTCTTTTTAAAATAATTAAAGAATTTGAAAAAATAAAATTTATACAAAAAGCAATCTAAAATAAGTAAACTACAATTTAAACTTATTATAGATTGCCAACCTCTCATACTTTATTATTGAATTGGTAGTTCATAAGTCACTTTATTTCCAAAATAATCTAAATCAACAACTAGTTTAATTTTAGAACTTTGTTGTTTTAAACCATAAGCTTCTTCCCCTTCACTTTTTGTCCCGGCAGGGGCCATTTGAGGATACGTATTAATGGATGCAGGGTAGGTTTCACAGACATTACCTCCTTCATCAATCACTTTAAAATTAACACTTGAAAAATAAACATCTTCTTCACTGGCTATATTTTCATAAGAATAATGAATGATAATGACTTGTTCTGGTTGACTATCCGCAAATTCATTGCGATCACTGGTATTACTTACTGAATTTACAGTGAAGTGAACACGTTCTTGACCGTCTTTTTTATATGTTGTTGTTTCTCCAACACCATAGATTTTTTCTTCTGTTTTTGTCTGGTTATTTGTTTCTTTTCTTTCTTCACTACTACAGGCGCATAAAGAAAACGATGTTAATATAACCAGACAGAGACTTAATATCTTTTTCATCTTAATAACCTCTCTTTCTTAGTTTTACAACTGAAACAATCGCAAGTCCCATATTAATAAAACACCAACCAGCCCAAATATTTAAATCGCTATAGCTTCCTGCCATACTAAAGCCTAAGAAAGCTCCTAAACCAAATAAAATACCTAAAGCAATATTTCCTGTAGTTTTTTCGCTATTTCTTATGACAATTGAAACAATACCCCCTGAAAGCATAAAGATAGAAACAAATAAACCGGCACTTCCCCCTACTTCTCCATTTGACGAAAGTGTATTTGCAGTTCCAACAAGCATTGATTGAAAAAAGACAATCACACTAAAAATAATTGATAAAATTCCTGCTACTAATTTCCAAATTTTCATATTTCCCCTTCCTTTCTTTAGAAGTCTATTTCTCTAATTTTTCTATTTTTTCATACAAGATACATAATTCATTAATTCCTAGTTGCAAATCATTTAAAATCGTAAACATCTGTGATTCCACTCCTGTAAGTTCATCCATTTCATTTAAGATTTTTAAATGATCCTTAATACCTTTAAATAAAGATGCTAAATAAAGAATTTTTCCTGATATATCTTTTTCTTGATAATCTTCTATATCCATAACTTTCCTCCTTTATAAGAAATAGACTACATCTATAATGTATCTTATAAGACATAAAAAAAGGTGCCCCCTCGGGGCACAATCAAAGATACATTAAAAGAGTTCCAATAATAATAGAGATAAATAATAAAATAAGCCAAGAAATAATCGTTGTTAAAACTTTAACAACAATCCCATGATTTTTATAATAAGGTAAATAGTCCCTAACAGATAAATAGTTTGTAGAAAATAAAAGTGTTATAATAAACCAAAAAATTAAAATCAAGCGATAAACAAAATACTGATACTGACTTATTGGTTGATTTTCAATCTTAAAACTTATTAAAATCCATATAAATAAAAGATAACCCATAATCGCTACAATCATCTTCCAAAGCTTACCACTTCTAAATCCCGGTAAAGCATTAGGATGTTTGATTTTCTTTTCTTTCTTTTTTTCAATATGAAATAATTGATCTAAATCTTTAATAATTTCTTTTACATCTTGATATCTGCCTTGAGGATCAATAGCAATCATCTTATCAATTATTCTCTTTTCTATCCCTTGTAAGTCATAATCTCTAGGCAACTTATTAGTAAGTAAAACATGATATAAAACTCCCAAAGAATAAATATCACTTCTTATATCTGTTTGATAAAAACCAAATTGTTCAGGAGCTGCATAACCTTGACTTCCTAACACCGCAGTATCTCTTTTTTGATTTTCAATATAATTTCTAGCTATATCAAAATCAAAAAGATAGACTTGTTTTCCATCATAAAAGATATTTTCGGGTTTAATATCACGATGAATAATTTGTGGATCTTGTTGATGCAATACATCTAAAATAATACATAATTGTCTTATAATTTGATAAGCTTCTAAATTTGAAAAAGTATGTTCATCTAAAATATCAGATAATGTTTGACAAGCTAAATATTCTTCGATGATTTCTAAACCGTCTTCATTTTCTTCTATTGAATAAATATGTGGTATTCCTTCTATATCTAATTGTTTTAACTTTTCCCAAATTGTTTTATTATATGTTTTCAATTCTTTTTTTATATAAATATTTCTTTTATCTAATTCTCTTACTAATGTAATTCTTTTTTGGGGTGTTTCTTTAATAACTTCTAATTCTAAAACTATCATATCTTGTCTCTCCGTAAAATATAGTATATCATATTTTTAGGTGATGATATGATTTTAACAGAAGAAATAGAAAACTCTTTAAAAAACGAAGCAGATATTGATGATCTTTTAAAACAAATTCATGATATGGATTTTTCTGAATATATCCATCATTTGTTTAAAAAGTATCATTTAAAAGAAGCAGATATTATACGAAAATCAGGATTAGAAAGAACTTATGCTTATAAAATTATCCGTGGCGAAAAAGGAAAAAATGCAAAGGATAAAATCTATCGATTAGCTCTTGCTATGAATTTAACCCAAAAAGAAACAAATCACTTATTATCTTTGAATAATGCAGGTGACTTATATCCTCATAATGCCAGAGATCTTATTTTATTAAATGGCTTATTAAAAAAACAAACCGTGGAAGAAGTCAACATTGAGCTTTATAATCATGATTTAGAGCCATTAAAAGACTAATAGGATTCCTAATGGAATCCTATTTTTCTTCATTATAGAAAAAACTTAACGATTTCTCGTTAAGCTTCTAAATATTTAATGACTTTATACATTGGCATTCCAATGACATTTTCTAAATCCCCATCAATCTTTTCTACAAACTTTGAAGCAACTCCTTGGATTGCATAAGCACCCGCTTTGCCTTGCCATTCATTTGTATCAAGATAATCTTCAATTTCTTGATCAGATAATTTTTTAAATGTAACAGTTGTTGCATCTGTAAATGTTGTGCTTTGTTGATCTTTAATGATACATACTGCTGTAATAACAACTTGTTTATTATTCGATAACAACTCAAGCATTCTTTTAGCGTCTTCTCTATTTTTTGGTTTTCCTAACATTTCATCTTGGAAGGTGACCATGGTATCTGCTGAGACAATGATATTGTTTGGATATTTTATTTGAAGTGGTTTGGCTTTTTGTAAAGCAATGTTTTCTAGTCTTTTAAAAAGTGTTAAACTTTCGTCTAACACTTCTTCTGTTTCTACAAAATCTACTGTGTAGTCTATTCCATATTTATCGAAAAGTTCTTTTCTTCTTGGAGAACTACTTGCAAGTATGATTTTATTTTTCATTTTTTTCATTTTTTTCTTCTTTTTTAACTGGTTTTGGAAGTAAAGCTTTTCTAGAAACATTTACTTTGCCTTTATCATCAACTTTAGTTACTTTAACTTTGATGACATCTCCTACCTTACATACATCTTGCATTTTGCTTGTTCTTTCATAAGACCAATCAGAAATATGTAAGAATCCATCAGTTCCTTCAAATAAAGTAACGAATGCATAATTATCATTTACACGTGCAATTGTTCCATCATAGATTTCACCAACTTCAGCTTTTTTAACAATTCTTTCAATTAAAGAAACAGCTGTGTCGATTGCTTCTTGATCACTATGGTAGATAACCACTGTACCGTCTTGATCAATATCAATTTTAACATCATTTGATTTTTCAATGATTTCATTAATTGTTTCTCCACCACGTCCAATAACATCTCTAATTTGTTCTGGATCAATATGCATAACATGCATTTTTGGTGCGTATTTAGATAAATGATCACGTGGTGCAGGAATAGCTCCTAACATACAGTCCATGATTTGAGCACGTCCTACTTTTGCTTGTGCTAAAGCTTCTTGTAAGATTTCTTTTGTAATACCATCAATTTTGATATCCATTTGTAAAGCACAAATACCATTTTTAGTACCAGCTACTTTGAAATCCATATCTCCTAAGTGATCTTCCATACCTTGGATATCAGTTAAGATTGTATAATCGTCACCTTTTTTAACAAGTCCCATCGCAACCCCAGAAACTGGATTTGAAATTGGTACACCAGCAGCCATTAATGCCATTGATGATGCACAGATTGAAGCTTGTGAACTTGAACCATTTGATTCTAAGACTTCAGAAACAACACGGATTGTATATGGGAAGTCTTTTTCACTTGGAATAACTTGTGCTAAAGCTCTTTCTCCTAAAGCACCATGTCCAATTTCACGACGTCCAGGAGCACCCATTCTTCCTGTTTCACCAACTGAATATGGTGGGAAGTTATAATGATGCATGAAACGTTTTTGATCTTCTAATCCTAAACCATCGATTTTTTGAACTTCTCCCATAGCTCCTAATGTACATACAGATAAAACTTGTGTTTCACCTCTTGTAAATAAAGCAGAACCATGAACTCTTGGTAATAAATCAACTTGTGCATTTAATGGACGCACTTCATCAATTTTACGACCATCTGGTCTAATTTTTTCTTCCGTAATTAAACGTCTTACTTCATTTTTTTCTAAGTCATGTAAGATAATTCCAACTTGTTTCATCACAGATTCTTTTGTTTCTTCATCTGCATATTCTTTTTCATCATATTGTGCAGTTACACGATCCATGATTTCATCAATGGCTGCATATCTTTCAAGTTTTCCTGGAATAGATACAGCAGCAACCATTTCATCATTACATAAATCTGTAATTTCTTGAACTAAAGCTTCATCTAATTCAAATAATGGAATTTCAATTTTTTCTTTACCACATGCTTCAACAACTTTTTCTTCAAAAGCAATTAATTCTTTAATAGCTTCATGTCCAAACATTAAAGCATTTAACATTGTATCTTCATCAACTTCTTTAGCATCTGCTTCAACCATATTGATGGCATCTTTTGTACCAGCTACTTCTAAATTGATTAAACTTCTTTCCATTTCTTCTGGACCAGCATTGATGGTAAATTCTCCATCAATTAAACCAACATTAACACCTGCGATTGGTCCATTGAAAGGAATATCAGAAACACATAATGCAAGAGAAGCCCCTAACATTGCTGCCATTTCTGGAGAAGCTTGTTGATCTACTGATAAAACAGTATTAACAACTTGTACTTCATTTCTAAATCCGTCTGCAAATAATGGACGAATTGGTCTATCAATCATTCTTGCAGTTAAAGTTCCATGTTCACTTGGACGTCCTTCTCTTTTTAGAAATCCTCCAGGAATTTTACCTACAGAATATAATTTTTCTTCATATGTAACTGTTAGTGGAAAGAAATCTACACTTTTTGGTTCTTTTCCTGCAACAGCTGTTGATAAGATGACTGTATCATCATATCTTACTAAAACACTACCATTAGCTTGTTTAGCTAATTCTCCTACTTCTACTGTCAGATTTTTCCCGTAAAAATCTGTACTAAACACTTGTTTACTCATTTTTTCACCTCTTAATTTTCTGCATTATTATAGCATATAAAAAATGTTTTTAAAAACATTTTATGTTATTCATGATAAATAAATGATATAATAATGCATGAGGTGAATTTTATGAACGAAAACGAATTAAAAAGTATTGAAAGATATTTCAATAAATTCAATGAAGATGCTGCTTCTTTCAATGAATTTGAAGCAAATGATTTTATTAAATTATTAAAAAACAATGGTAGAAATGATGATGCAATTGAAGTAGGAAATACATTTTTACAAATGGCTCCTTCTTTAAAAGGATATATTAATCAATATGGGTATGCTTTATATAATAAGTTTATTAATATTGATGATGAAAAAATAAAAGAAAAAGAAAGTTTATTCTTTGATATCCTTGAAGATATTTTAGGTATTTGTAAACAAGAAAAATATTCTCCTGTTGAACCAGCGATTAATAGAGCAATTAAATATGCATTAAATCAAACTCCAATCAATTATGATTTAATGATCAAAATGCTTAATAAATTAGATGTTAGATTATTATCTGATAAACCTTTTGTTAATAACGAAGGTAGAGAATTTGAATCTTTCAAAGAAAGATACTTTAGATTAAAAGTACGTGCTTTATTTGAAACAAAACAATATAAAGCATGTGTAGAATGTGCAAATCAAGCATTAGCTACACCACTTAAATGGCATTATAACGCTTTACAATGGATCAAATATTATAGAGGATGTGCTTTATTAGAATTAAAAGAATATGATGAAGCTAATAGAGAATTTATTTCTTTACATAATCGTATTAAAGGAGTTAACTTCTACGAAGTTTTATATAAAACAAATGCTACTGTTGGTAAAGTAAAAGAAGCAAATGCTTATTTACTTTATGAATTCTTTGAAAACGGTTATGCCCTTGAACAACTTCCTTTATATCAAAGATTAAATGAAGCTGTTGAAAATAGTGGTAATGAATTATTAATTAAAGTGGTTCATTCATTTATTAAAGCATTATGTAATGAAAATCAAAAAGAATGTGACTTTACAATCGATGTAAAATATCAAGGTAAAGATTCAAGTAGTTTATATGATGAAATGTATGATTTAATCATGTCACATCTTGATAGTTTAGTTACTCGTAAATCAGGTAAAGTTGTTTATTACAATGAACAAAATCAATTTGGTAATATTTCTGTTTATGATCATGATCCTATCTTCTTTAGACAAGCAGATTTTGCTTACGATGAAGAAGTAGAAAGAAATATTCGTGTTAATTATACTGTTTTACCTACTTATGATAGTAAAAAACAAAGATTAACTGAAAAAGCAATTTTAGTAACTATTGATGATAGTGACTATGACTTTATTAATAGATAAGCCTAGATGAAATGATAAGACCTTCATAGGATACTATGGAGGTCTTTTATGTTATCAAATTCACAACTTTTTTTACTTGCTTTAGTACTTTCTATTTTTAACTGGCTCATGACTTTTTTAGGGTCAAGTCTTGTTTATTTTGTTAAAAGTAAAAGTCAAAAACTTGTCAGTATTGCTTTAGGTTTAGCTGCTGGTATTATGATTGCTGCTACTTTCTTTTCATTGCTTCTTCCGGTGGAAGTCCGTTGATCGTAGATACATACAAAAGGGCACTGAACTTCTCCCCCTGCGTCTTGATCCTTGTATTTCCTGTCAGGATATCTCCTGTCTTCAGTCCAAATCGCCTGATCTGTGACGGAGCCACATACACATCCTGCTCTCCCGGAAGATAATTATCGCTGCGGATAAAGCCATATCCGTCCTGATGGAGTTCAAAAATACCCTTTGCGGTTTTTCCGCTGTCAAGCTGCTCGATATCTGACTCTTCCTTTTTTTCTTTCATTTCCTGCCGTACTTCTTCTTTTGCTTTTTCATTTGCCTGCATCTGCTTTTCCGTCTCATCCAACTTCAACATCTCATCGATCAGAGCACTTTTTTTCAGCGTTGAAACTCCTTTCATATTTCTTGCTTTTGCCAGTTCTTTTAAGGTTGCAAGCGGCAAAGATTCATATCTTTCACGTGTCATACATCTTTTCCTTTCTTTTCATAAAATCTGACGTATTCTTCAAAAAATTAATAAATGATCCTGTCAGAAACTGTCTAACTGTCCATATTCACTCTGTCCTTAAATAATACCCCGGGATTCGCGTCAGAAATGACTTGTATCGATATCTGCATTAATATTTGCATTAAAATAAATATGATGTCGGGGGCAAAAGCCCCCGACTTTGATGCCTACGGATTGCTCCGTGCTA
>OGDF01004183.1_pt1 | contig 16718 bp, 20 predicted proteins | sample 1570141 | NCBI WGS metagenome assembly OGDF01 (sample SAMEA4370581, study PRJEB24528) | human gut metagenome | reverse complement strand
CATGAGAGATCTGTGATACATGAAGCAGTGCATCTACACCTGGCTCCAGTTCTACGAATGCACCGAAATCTGTCATTCTTGCAACTTTACCAGTTACTACATTGCCTACAGCATATTTATCAGCTGCTGTCAGCCATGGATTCTGATCTTCGAACTTCAGGCTAAGTGCAATCTTAGTTCCGTTGATCTCTTTAATGAGAACAGATACTTTATCACCTACATTGAAAACTTTCTTAGGATTCTCAACACGTCCCCAGGACATCTCAGAGATATGAAGCAGACCATCTGCTCCGCCAAGGTCAATGAAAGCACCAAAGTCTGTTACATTCTTTACAACGCCTTCTACAACATCACCAACGTGGATCTTTTCGAAAAGCTCCTTCTGCATCTCAGCTTTCTTAGCAACTAACAGCTGCTTGCGATCACCGATGATTCTTCTTCTGCGAGGATTGAACTCTGTGATAACGAATTCGATTTCCTGACCAGCGAACTTTTCGAGATTCTTTTCATAAGTATCAGATACCAGACTTGCCGGAATGAATACTCTTGCTTCGTCTACTACTACACTTAATCCACCATTTAATACCTGAGCTACCGTAGCTGTCAGTACTTCATGATTCTCAAATGCCTCTTCCAGTCTCTTATTTCCTTTTTCTGCTGCCAGTCTCTTGTAGGTCAGCTGAACCTGTCCGTCACCATCATTTACTTTCAGTACTTTTACTTCCATAGTATCACCAACTTTGATGACATCACATAAATCTACATTAGAATCATTAGTATATTCGCTTCTGGTAAGAATACCATCGGCCTTATATCCGATATTTAATACGGCCTCATCTTCCTTCACAGCGATGACTGTACCTTCTACAATCTGGCCATTATGAATTGTTTTTAAAGATTCTTCTAACATCTGTTCAAAGCTCATTTCTGACATACTCTTGAACCTCCTTAATTAAATAATTTGGGGTCGATGCCCCTGCCGTAATACCTACACATTTGACAGGAGGTAGTGAATAGAGCTCCAAATCATCAAGTGTCTGAATATAATACGTATTTACGCAATTCGTTTTGCAAATCTCAAAGAGCTTCTGTGTATTCGAACTGCTTTTTCCACCGATTACTATCATAGCATCAACTTTATCAGCCAGTTCTCCTGCTTCTAATTGTCGCTCTTCGGTCGCACTGCAAATCGTATTGATAACATCAATATCATAACCCTTTTTGTCAATAATTTCAACTAAATTTTTAAATTTATTGTAGTTAAATGTCGTTTGTGATACGATGCATATTTCCTGGTCCTGAGGCAGACACAGTTCCTCTGCTGCCTTCTGATCTCCGACTACAATAGCCGGATGAACACACCATCCTTTGATGCCTTCTACTTCCGGATGGGTATCATTTCCAATGATGATAATCTGTTTGCCCTGTTCGCTTTTCTCCCTGACAATCCTGTGAATTTTTCGAACATAAGGACAGGTAGCATCTACGAGCTCCAGCCCCTGTTCTTCAATATCCCGATAAATCTCTTTTCCCACTCCATGAGAACGGATGATCACTGTTCCATGTGCCAGGTTCTGAAGGTCTTCTTTGCTCTCCAGCACCTTCACTCCTTTGGATTCCAGATCTGCCACTACTTCTTCGTTGTGAATAATCGGTCCATAGGTATAGATCTCTTTTTTCCCCTGATTTACCTGGTCATATACCTTCTCCACTGCACGCTTTACGCCAAAGCAGAAGCCTGCCGTTTTAGCCGTGATTACTTCCATATCCGTCACCTCTCTTATTTTGCAAGAGATTTGATCTTTTCCACAACCTGGTCAATGGTCAGATCCGAAGAATCCAGGTAAACAGCATCTGCTGCCTGTCTAAGCGGTGCAACTTCTCTGTGCATATCCTGATAATCTCTCTGCTCAATATCTTTTTTGATCTCTTCCAGATTAATCTCTTCACTTCTTGAATAGAAAGGATATATCTCTCCTGATATTTTCCATGCAATGCAAGGTTTTCCTTTTTGAATTCCGAAACGCTCATGTTCTACCTTTACAGTTTTCTCGTCAAATTCTATAATATCGTATTTCTTTGATAAGAATTCCGTTTTTGATAAGCCAAATCCCGTTTTTTCCATTTTCATCTTTAGCCTATCGAGAGCGTCTTTCTCATGAAGCTTTAGAAATTTGTTCCCATTAGCAATACCATAGTATGGTACAGCATAGCTATAACGACATGGTCCTGTTTTATAAAGCACTCCTTCTTCGCAAAGAATCTTTTTCCATGCAAGATTGATATCATCTTCGGTTTTAACCTTCATAACAATATCTCGAATCTTTTCGATTGCCTGGATGTATTCTTTTATGCTAATGTATGTACGTTTCATGTCAGGATAGATACAAGCTCGCATTTCTTTCAGCCAGAAAACGATTAATCTCGGATATCCTTTTTCTAACATTTCTTCTGCATTGATCTTTTTCCAGATATTGTCTCGTTTTACATATTTGCGTTTTTCTGCTTCTGTCATTTCAATTGTATCTTCAAAGATCATATTTCTTTCTTTCCAAAGATCCTTTTTTGCTCCGCCAATTTTCTCTCCAAAATCATTTATTTTTTGCATAGTATTGACCCCTTTCTCAGATTTTAGATATGATAAAAATTTTCTTCATTGGAAGCTTCAATGCATAATCTCATGTCATCGTAGCCATTATGATTCCCTTCTGTGTGTGCAACACAGTAATCTTCATGCACTTCTACGATCCTGCACTTTACGTTTTGTTCTCCCTGACTATCAAAATCTTCAAATTTCCACACAATCTCTTCATCAACTGTGAATTTTTTCTTTAAATTACTCATAATCTTTTTCTTCCTTTCTAACAAAAAAAGAGGACCGCAGTCCTCTTTCTAAATTAATTCCAATGTGCATCAGTAATAAACATCTGATGATCGTTTGTTTTTAGATATGAGATGGAAAAATCTGAATAATGTTTTTTAAAAACACCCTTTCCGAAAGTTCCATCAAGCACAAAATCTACATCAGCATCTCCGAATAAAATTTCATCATTAATCTCTGATTCCTGGAGCACAAAATTTGGCAGACTTTTTTTTGTAGCCTGTAATTTTTCAAAAATCCATTTTTCAACCATAGCAATCGTTGAAAATCTCATCCCGATAATTTTGCTGAACATATCCTCCACATCATTTTCATTGAAAGTAATCTTTAAATGATGCATTTCAATCAATGTTTTACACATTACTGATTCAAGATATGATTTCCAGTCTGGAAATTCAAATTGAACATCGTGAGAGCAATGTATATTGCAATCTCTTTCAAAACCGTCTCCATTTTCATTTTTTTTGATCTTATAAATGCAACTACGATCTACTCCTTTTTCGATGTGAAGATCATATTCTACACCAATGTCTTCAAACAAAATGCGTGCTGCATTAGGAAGAACTATATTATTTGATGGTCTTGATTCTGGAATATTACATTCAAATTTATATCTTGAATCCAACACAAAATCATATAAATCTGAATCAGGCCCACGATTTGCAAAAATGATTTGCCAGCTAATATCTTGACGTGCATAAGTTTCTTGCTCGTAATTGAATAAATCATACATGATCTTAACTTTTTTTGATTCTGAGAGCTGATCATAATTCTGATCAAGCAATTCCTCATATATCTCATCACAATCCCAACAAGTTTCGACATTTTTAATATCATGCTTGCTTGAATTCAGACTGTTTAATTTCTTTTTGAATCGAAAAGCAATATTTGAAACAGCTTCTCTTTTTTCTTTAAATGTAGACACATACGTCTTTTTATTTTCGCTATTTTTTGCAATTACATAATACATAATTTTTTCCTCTTTTCTTTCTTACTTCAAATCGTGTAATAAAATCAATACTCTACACATTTCAATCTCAAGATTTGCTTTCCATTCAGGATCCGTTGGATCAATTTCATAATGGTAAAATTCATCATGATCTGTTTCAAAATCGTCACCTGCTTTATTCATATCCATCCGGTAAATTGCACTGTAGTTTTCTCCATTTTCGATGCAGAATTCAAATTCTACACCAATATCTTCAAACCATATATACGCAGCTCCTGGAAGAGTTACTTCTCCAGAAAACATTTCTTCTGAAATATTACATTCAAATTCATAATCTGGATTCATCATTAAGTTAACTATTTCTTTTTCTTTTAAAGGATAGTTCTTAATAATCTCCCAATGAATTACTTCTGTTCTTTTAGTCTTTTCGCTATGTTTTTCTTCATTATATTCTGGAGTTAATTCATAGCAAATTGTTATTTCCATAGAACAAAAAATCCCAAATTCAAAGTTTTTGATTGATTCTTCTAATGTCTCATCATACTTATTTTTATCCCAAGTTGATGTGATTTTCTGGTATTTCTTATTGTTAGTTTTCAAACGCTTTATCGTTTTCTGATATTGATCAACCACGAAATTAATCATAGGCTGCATATCCTCAAATGGAAGCACAATAGAGCCTTCTTCTTTTTCGCTGTTATAAATATGTAAATAATACATGTTTTTCCCTTCTTTCTTTTAATAATAAAAAAGTAGAAGCAATTTCTTGCTTCTACTCATTGCACGGATGAAACTCTATCAAATGACTTTCCGGATCGATCAGACAGATTGGAATTTTGCCTTTTGCATAACGTAAGCAGCTTGCAGTTCCACTATTTCTGTCTTTTGTAAAATCCTTATTCAAAGGATATAATCCAACGATCATCTGACTATTATCAACCATTTCTTTATTCCTTTCTAAAAGTGCTTTAATTTTTCCATCGTTTGTTGATACATCCAATGTTCGAATCTTGGAAACATCTACAATCTTATCTGACATAGATTTCATCTTTCGATATTCTTTTTTGCCAAACAGACCTGTTTCATTCCAGAGTTCTTCCTGACCAACAAATGGAATATACACTTCATTTTTTAAGGAATACTTCTTCTTTAATGAATTTGCCGCCCAAAAAGCAAGCTGATCGATTCCCTGTGCTCCACCTGTAATAACTGTTAAGATTTCATCCGATTCTATTCTACAAAAACCTCGAAGGAAATCATGAATACAATCTACAAGTTTCTGATATTTTTCCTTGTTTTTGTATCCATACAGTTTATTGGGTCTTGGTCCGGTAAAGCAAATGGTTCTCATTGTACTGAAATCAGTCATTTTCTTCCTCACTTTCTGCCTTAACAGCCTTCTTAATCTCTGAAAAGCCGTCAAAGAAAGCATTATCAAATATATCTAATACAATTTCTGCTTTAGGTTTTAAACAATAATGCCCAAAATTCAAATTTTGAATTTTTTCATTCCAGCTTGTCCAGACAGCATATTCCCCTGTTTTTTTCTGTACCGCTGAAATCATATATAAATGAGCATCTTGTGGAAGATTGCTTTGTCTTGCAACACTGATTAACTCATAGTTTGGCAGCATTTTTTTGAAATATGCATTGATATTTTTTCGTACTTTGTAGCTAACCTCTAAGGTTCTCCATGTACTCATTACCAGATCTTCCGTATACATTAATATGCGGTTTTCATCACTGTTAATGTCATGGAATTCTCCATTTTTGTCATAAAACTTAATGATTATGGAACCCTTATATTGTCCTCCTACATCTTCAATGGAAGCAAGCTGTGAAGTGATCGTATCAATCTGCATAACTTCTCCATCTACTGTTAAAATGTCGCTTGGTTTTAATTCTAAATTCTTCATGGTATAAATCCATCCTTTCTAAAAATTAAAAAAGGGCATAAAAAAAGCAGACAAATTGTCTGTCTAATCTTATACCCTTATGGTTAAATGTTCTGTGTTGTTGTATATTCTTAAAAAAAGTCCTATTTATCCTATTGTGGACGAGGAATCTAATAAAAATACATTAATATTATACCATATATATTTGAAAAAAAAAAGAAGCAGACACATAAAAATACATATCTGCTTCTTAATCTGAGTAACAATTTTGTCATTGATTATAATGGAACTTCTTCATCACCAGCTACAATTTCATCTGTACCTGTTTCCGGCACTGTTTCTGTAATATCAGCTACTGCTTTTTTAGGCATAACATGCTGACTTTTCCCAGATGCTAAAAGAAATCCGCCTGCAAGCGTCATAACTGCAAGTGCCATAAATGACATTCTTTTTAATTCTTTTGTCATAATTACTTTCCTCCTTCCTGAAAAAATTATAATTAATTTCTGACCATGCAGAAATCATTATCGTTTTGATGGGTTTGTCTTGAACATTTTAACAACGCTGTCATACATAGCTTTTCCATACTTGTCTGTATTAGTTTTCATAGATGCAGCTTCGGATTTGTTGGAGATAAATCCAAACTCTGTCAAAGTAGATGCAGTTTTTGTATGACGTAATACAGCTAATCCAGTACGATCTACCAGTCCTCTGTTCGTAAATCCTGTTGCTGCCTTTGTAAAGTTATGTACATTAGCTGCCCACTTATAGGATGTAACTCCATTGGATGCTTTATATCCTTGAGAATTGTATAACGTCTCTGAACCTTTTGCTGTTGCTCCTGCAGAGTTGATGTGGCAACTAAGGAAGTAATCAGCTCCAACGTTGTTTGCCAGATCACTTCGATCTGTCAAAGATGGATAAGTATCAGTGGTTCTTGTGTAATACACTGCATAATTCTTATCCTTATCAAATTGTTTCTTTGCTGCTAAAACAATGCTTAATGTAAGGTCCTTTTCTCTTAATCTATTTCCTGTTGCTCCAGAATCAGAACCACCATGTCCGGCATCTAAAACTAAGATATTTTTATACATTGTTTTTGGTGTTCCCCATTTGATGTAAGCATATCCATTGTCAAAAGAAACAGCATATCCACGATAAGAACTAGAGGCTTTTACATAGACATATGTTCTTTTTTTCGTAGAATTATATTTGACTGTAAATCCTGACATACTGCTTTTTGCGTAGCGGTTTGAAGCATTATTAAAATGGCTTACATAATTGCCTGCACAAGACATGAATAATTGACGGCTAGTATACTTATCTTCAAGATAATAGCTTGTCACTCCGCTAGGTAACTTGATTCTTAAATTATAATTACTCTTAGAAGCTTTTACACGAGCGTTTGGTAATGTTCCCGTAACTGTATATTTTGTCGTTGTTGGCTTTGTCGCGGTAGTTGTAGTCGTTGGTTTGGCAGTTGTCGTTGTGGGTTTGGCTGTTGTAGTCGTTGTTTCAGGTTCTTTCACAAAAGCTGGTCTGTCATAGGTAAATGTATTAGAACATCCATCATATACAGATTTCATATTTTTCATATGTTCTGCAATTTCTTCTGCATAAGAAGGATTTGTTGAATACTGATGCCAGATATTATCCTTTTTCGGATTATATCTCATTTTGAATAGTGTATTCTGCTGATAAACGGTATTATGAATATAATTATCAGCAACATACTGTGCAGCTCCATTTAATGCTTTGTCTACACTTGTCCATCCCATATAATACGCATAGGAAGAACCACAAAGCTGCGGATCACTGTCATATGCCTTGATTCCATACAGATTATATACTGTTGTTTCCGGAATTGTTTTTGTAATATATTTTCCATTAACTTTCTGGAATCCTGTTACATTTCCATTGGCATCTTTTTTTACACTATCGCCTGTGATGACCTTCGTAATAGCTTTCTTACTTAATGCACTTGTTCCGTATGCAGATTCATTAATCGTCTGGGATACTAAGTACACTGGATCAATCTTTTCTTTTTTAGCAGCTGCAATGATTGCACTTGCTTTTCCTTTTAACACGCTGTTATTTTTATTTTGTAATAACTCATCCAGTTTTTTCGCAAATGCAGATTCATTTACATTATGATAAACATCAATTCTCATATACTGTTCATCATTTACTGTTGATGTAATTTTTTTCTGATATGCATTTTCATCAAACATTTGATTGTTATACTTAGGAACAGCTTTGCTCTGTTCTTTCGCATACGCAGATGCTGTCATATCATAGGATGTTGTTACTTTTTTGTTTACAACTTCCGGCTTAGTTTCTGTTGGTTTTGCCGTTGTTGTTGTGGGTTTCACTGCCGTTGTTGTAGGCTTCGTTGTAGCTGTAGTTGCATTATTAGAACCACCTGACTGACTGGCCGCTCTCATGCAGCCTGCACGTTTCGTAGCATTCCATTTATAGCTAATGCCTAAATTTTTGGCTGTCCATGATCCCGGCACCATAATGTAATTAGTTTTGTTGCCGTAGTTATATACTTTTCGTGGAGCTGTAGACATTGTTGTTTTTTTGCCATTGATATAAGCAGTCTTACTATCGACTGTCATTTTAATGGTTGTATTATATCTGCTTAATGTAAAAGTATCTCCACTTTTTTTATATAATACTTTGGGACCCTCCGCCTGTCCAAAAATCCAGTAAGCAGAATACATTGCATTGGAATCCTCATCAATGTATCCAGGCATTTTTGTACCTAGAATCTTATCATTCCATCTTGCATCCACTGCACTCTTTTTATAAGTCTTATTGTTATGCAGATACTTGATTTGTACTGTATCTCCAGCTTTGAAGGAATTTGCAGCATAAACCATGTTGACCCCTCCTCCAAATCCTGTTCCTAAGGCAGTTACCAGACTCATTGCCATTGCCATGAATCGTTTACATGTTCCTTTTTTCATAACCTATACTTCCTCCTTATTTAAAATACCTCAATAATTTGCTTATTGGCTTGTCCTGCTTTGGCTTTGTACCGAATTGTTACTTTTGTTCCAGGATTTAAATCTTCTAACTTCTTAATTAAATCCTCTTTTTCAACGATCATCACTTCATAACTTCCATCAGACATTTTCATTTCCACACTATTTGTGTCAGAAAATCCGTTATAAGTAACCGTCGCCTTAACTGCAGCTTTTTGTTCGTCTTTTTTAGTAGCAATTGGTGTTTCTGTTGTTGCTTTGGTTGTTTTTTTCGCTGTGCTTGTTGTTGTGCTTGTCGTCACTTTGGTTGTAGCTTCTGTCGTAGCTGACGATGTTATTGTCTGCTGATCTTTATTTTTTGAAATATTTTCCTTTTCCGTGGTTGATGCAACTTCTGTAGTTTTAGTAGTTGCTTTTTGTTTTTTCTTTGCAGATCCACATCCACTTAGCACCGCAAGACTTAATACCGCAATAAAAAGACCAATAACTCGTATTCTTTTTTTACTCATATCATTGTCACCTCCTCTCTGATCGACTGATTATTAACAGGTATATATATAAATAAAAGCATAAAAAAAACAGACCATTCGTCTGCTTAATCTATGCTTCTATATCAAAAATATTGAATTGTAATACATAATTTCTCTAAAGCTTTATTCCTTAAAAAAGTCCAAACTATCCCTGTTGTTTTGGAATCTAATAAATTAATTACATTATAACACATTTTAAGCTTTCAGAAAACAAAAAAAGAGCTGCACAAAAATGTGCAACTCCCTTTCCATTATTTAAATAATTTTGGCCTTTTATAAGGCGTTTTCCATTCTTACATAATCGTATCGGACATTACATCCAAAAATTTCTTATAATTTTTATTCCTTGAGCAATCTGGGATCGCAAAGATGATTTTTTCAAAAGTCCAAAATTCTTCAATCAAAAGTCTTTTGAAAATCTGTGCAACTTCTGTTGCATCCTGACCAAAAACTCCCGCTCCGTAAGCACCCAAAATAAGCGTGTCTACTTTTTCTTTTTCTGCAATATGTAAGACAAAACGAATTCTTGACTCTAATGCATTATAGTTTTCTTCATCTGATACATGACAATATTTCTGTGCTGCCGATTTGTTTGGTGCAGCACATGTAATTACATCACAAAGTGTCCCTACACTATCATTTGTAAATACAACATCAGGAGAATACAATGCTCGATTTTCATATAATGCACGATTCTTGTGCTTATCATTCCAAGCGTAATAGTCTTTGAATTCAGATAATACATTGTATAAAAACGATGCATGGCATAAACTTTCTTCCTGAGCACTGCTACCTTGTAAAAACATTCCGCCGGCATTTTTATAGCTGGCAAAGTTAAGAATTGCCGTCCTTTTTTCTTTCCTTTTGTAACGAAATATTGCAGACACCGTATCCAGATCAACAACGGAAACTTCTCTTGTCAATACTGGATTTAATTCATCAAATGTATTTGTATCATCATATAATTTTGTATTTCGAACACATTGTTCAATATGATCTGAAAAAACATAAGCCATATTTTTTGTATGGAGATAAGCTCTTTCTTTTCTTTCGTCTCTATTTTCCCAATAATGGGCATTACGATTATGATTCATTAGTATTCTTCCTTTCTCATATAATATAAATTTCTCTGTTTTCAACTTCAATACTTTATTTTACATCTCAATGGCTAATCATTACCTAAATCATCAAAATGAATTCCAAATTCATTGTAAAATTCTTCTTCATCATAACAATCAGTGAGATCTTGGATGTTTGGATGCTGCCAATCAACAAAATCAAATAAGGCTTTGGCAATGTTTTTGTATCCATTGCATTCCTTCAAGAAATCATTTCCTGTATAGCAATTTTTCAAAATATCATTCAAATTTTCCCCTGTCGCTACGACTCCAAGGTTCAATTTATTAAGATAAATATCAGGAATATAAATAATATTATCGGATACTTCAAATTCTCCTTTATAAATCAAACATTCCTGACCATCAGTAAAATCAAAAATTTCTTCAAGACATTCTCCCTGTTTTAATCTTGCTGCCAACTCTCTTTTATTAATCATATTTTTTTCTTTCGCTTCATCAGATACGATATTATCTTCTTTTTTGTCTGCCATATTTAAGACTTGTCTTCCAAATTTTAAAGCCTTTTCAATAAGCTCAAATTCCCTTTCTGCACACAAAGCATTATAATTTCCATAAATGGAATCTCTACAAAAGATGATTGTATGGGGAAATATATAATTATTTGCCACATTAAAAAAACGACGATCCATAACATCAGTATTCAAGTAATCACGAAATGTTTTCAGAATTTCTTTTTCAGCTTCCTCATCTTTTGCCTGTAAGATATACAAATCATCATTACTTGATATATCTGTATGTAAGACGCGAGTAAGAAGATAATCATTGCTAATAATTTGATCATTATTTTTATGATTTTTAATCATTAGATCACTGGTATAAATTCCATATTTTTCAAAGCATAACTTTGCCTCGGCCATTGAATCTAAATGTGCTTGATGCATATTTGCATCATAATCATCTGCAAATTCTTTTCCATCTGTTGTAACGTATTTTGTCATTGGAATTGTTACTACATCTTCCATTTTTTTAATTTTTTTGTTCATAATTTTCTCCTTAATTAATATTTTCAATTTTTGTATGATTTTATAGAACAGCGTCCGTAATAAGCTATTTTTTAAGATACTCTGCGGGAATTCTCGGCCATTCAATGTAATCTTTCATATTCAGATTGCAATTCTTCTATTTTCTTCTTCAATTTCTGCTTTTGATTCTCTTTTAAATCTTTAGAATTCTCTATACTTTTTGGAAATTTACTTTTCCATCTAGCATAATCTTCTAAAATTCTTTCCCTCTCTTCTTGCGTATCTACCAATTTACTTTCAGTTTTTTTACATATATAAGCATCATGCCATTTAGATAAATAATCATACATACGATTTTCAGAATTCGCCACAACTGCATATTTAACATTTCCATCATCATCTACAATTTTTTTAATAGTCATTCCATATTTTTCTTCCATTTCAAAGAAAAAAAACATGGTACTTAAATCATCACATGGTGTTGGATCATATAATGCAGCAGCATTAACATCCAAAGCATTTGCTATCCGAAATATCATGGAGACTTTTGGATTTCTTGCTCCATTTTCATATTTTTGAATTCGATCTGCTGTCAATCCCAGCTTTTCACCTAACTCAGATTGAGACAGACCATTTAGAATCCTAATATTTCTTATTCTTTTTCCGATTTCCGTTTTGCTCATTATAAGTAAACAAAAGAGACTTATCATCTAAGCCTCTTTTGCCCCACTGTAGAGTGAGCCTCCTTTCTTATCAAAAATTTTCACATAATAAATATGCGATTGGATTTGTTTCTTTTAATTTTTCCCATGGAATCTTACATGCACGACATTTCGCATTACGAATCTTTTCCATAATTTCCGGAACAGAATCGTAAATAGATGCAATTTTAGGACAAAGTGCCGACTCACCAATCTTAATACTTCCATCTGGTGCAATAACTGGTGTACAAACCTTGCCATTAGATAAAAGTATATTGACCAAATCCTTCAATGTTGCTTCTGGTTTCTGCTTTGTAATCAAAATGCAATTGATACATTTAGGTGCAATCGTATTCCAATATTCATCGGAATAATTCTTCAAAGCACGTCCTTGTGGATACAAACAGTGAGATTTATTGTTTTGATCCGAAGGCACCGTATCAATAATAACTCCTAACTTAGATAACCAATATTTTTCATTATCTGTTAATGGATCGGGATAAAATCTCGGATCATCTGTCACCTGGATCATAACATATCGTTTTCCACAGTGTTTCAAGAACTCTGAAACTGCATGATAAATTTTTTTGTTACGAACAAGTTCACGACCATTTGTTGCAAATGTGATTGGATACTTAATCGGTAATGTCTTCCAATATGATTCGATAAGTGACAGCATCTTCAAAATATCTGGATGTTCAAACATTTCTCCACCTGAAAAACTCCACGTTGGAATCTGATTTTTGATCATAAATTTTAATACATCTTCAAATACTTCCAGTGTCATATGTTCTCCATCCGGTTTGCAGTCTGATAAACAATGCGTACATCCCATTTTACAAGCATATGTAACTTCTACTAACATGATTTCTTTCTCCTTAATAATATCTTCAATTTAGCTTAGAGGCTTTAATCAATCACTAATCTTTTAAATTAATGGATCTTCTCCCTCTAACCACTGATGAAATTTTCCATTTTCTTCTTTGTATTTCTTCTGTTTCTCTTGATACCATCGTTTAGACAACTCGAAAATCAAATCTAAATAGCAGCGTTTGCTAGAAACATATTTTGAAGCAATCTTGCTTAATTCAGGAATCACATAAAAATCAGCTTTTTTAAGGCAATCATAAAAAATCAATAATTCCTCATCTGTATAATCTTCAAAAAGATTTTTTTCCGGAGAAATCTTCTGTTGTTTTTCTTCTGCTGCCAGAAAAATATTCAAAGCATTTGTAATATCCTCTTGCATCTCTATATCGTCAAGAAAAAGAGCTTGTGATCTCGCTTTATTAAGCATTCCAAGTCCCTCTTTGATCAAAGTCTTAATTACTTCACGTTCCTTTTCCATCCCGTCTTTAGGATTTTCAATTTCAGGACCATAAACATTTTTGAAAAGTTCTGTATATCTTTGTATCTGATATTTCCAACTAGAACAATCAAATACAATGTAAAAATACTCTCCATAATCTTCTATCGAATCGTCTGTTCGAATTAATTGGTTGTTTTGTGCAATTTCCAAAACTTTTTTCAAAATATTTGTTCTGATTCTAAAATATTTCTTTGGACCTAATTCCATTGGAATCTCATATTTTACTAATATAATAACCTGATAAATATTGTCATATAGTCCGTTTAGATCAAATTCTACTTTTGTTATTCTACTAAGCTGTAAAAAATCTTTCTCTAACTTTTGACATTTATCAAGTATGTTGAATCTTTCTGCAATTTTTATTTCCTTTTCTTCCATGTGTTTTTCTCCTTTAGTAAAAAAGCGGTATGAGATTTATACTCACACCGCTTTTAGTTATTTCTTAATATTCTTTCAAAATTCTAATTTTCTCCTGATTTTATAAGAAAATCAGTATGACAATCTGATTGAGCAATCACTGTACAACCATGATTTGATAATATTTTGTTGATACGTTCATTTTCTGCATTTTCAACTTTTTCTTCTAATTCTTCATAATCAATTTCATCTTTATGACCTGGAATCTCAATATCCAGATCTTCTAAGATTTCATTCATTGCATCATAAATAGAAATATCCGGATTATCAAGCTGTCCTCCATCAATTTCTGAATAATCAGAAGTATAAAGTGTATAATCGTAACCATCTTCTGATTTCTGAATCATAAAATAGTTATCTCCAATTTTGCAGGCCAATGAATTTTTGCATGATATAGACTTATTCTTTACATTTTTAATAGATTCCCATTGTCCTGACGATAAATTAAAATAAAACCGTTGTGAATCAATTTCATAATCATCATTTCTATCATAAAAATGAATGACCATAGCACAGGCAGCATATAGATCTCCATTTTTCTCTCTTGGAAGATTATCAATAGAAAAATTAACGCTCCATATACGATCGTCTAATTTTAGAGTTGATAACTTTTCTGCAGCCCGTTTCATCAAATAAGAAATATCTTCATTTTCAATCTTTTCAGTCATATGTATGAAATATAGCATATCATCTTCAAAAGTATAATCATAATACTGTCCATCATGCATATAAATCTTTAGAACTGATAAGTTGTATTTTATAGCCTGTTCTCTCGCAAGATTTAAAACATCTCTAGCCATTACGGCTCCTTCTGTAATAAATAATTTTGCTCCTTCCTCCGTTATTTCAATCTTCCAATTTTTAATAGTGTTCTTATTTTGCATTTTGTCCTCTTCCTTTCTAAAAAAAATCCAGTATATCCGACAATCTGTCTGAATATACTGGATCAATAATGATTCTAAGTTCTTTCTTAATTAAATGGGAGTTCATCCTCCAGTCCATCAGGGATATTCATAAAACCATCACTTGCTGTCGTGCTTGGCTGAGGTGTGCTTGGCTGTGAAGCTCCCCTATTATTGTTCTGGGATGCAGCTGCTTTGCTCTCTGCAAATTCCTGTTCTTCGATCACAACTTCTGTTGTGTAAACTTTCACACCCTCACGGTTTGTATAACTTCCTGTCTGGATTCTTCCGGAAACAGCAATCTTTGTACCCTGTTTGAAATACTTCTCTGCAAATTCTGCTGATCTTCCAAACGCTAAACAGTTAATAAAATCTGCACTCTGCTCACCATCTCTTTTGAATCGTCTGTCTACCGCTAATGTGTATCGTGCGATTGCCATAGGATTTTCTCCCTGTGAGTATCTTACATCTGGATCTCTTGTTAATCTTCCCATTAAAATTGCTTTATTCATTGTTTCTTTCTCCTTTTCTTTATAACTAATTTTTTGACTTCTTTTTAGCTAATTTTTACTTAGCTCCTGATAAAACGGTACGCTCATAAGTTCCGCACGTAATACATCATACATTTTATGTAAACGTGGGTTTACTAGACTCATCCATTTTTTTCGATCATCTTTTGCCATTGCTTCTCTCACCATAGTTGCACTGATTGGTAAATCCTGTCTGTTAACGATTAATTCAGCTGTGTTTGCAAGATCTTTTTTGTCAAACCAACCGCTTCGGCTTTCATCGTTGCCATAAATCATCAGCTCGGGATTCTTGTAGATGTATCTGTCTACATTGTTTAACAGATAACGTCCCCATTCAGGACAAATATCATTTTCGTCCGTCATGTCCGAAAGTGCATAGATCATAATCTCTGGCCGATCTCCATAAATCTCTCTTAGGATTTTGGTCCGTGTATTGATATTGAACGGATTACGTTCAGTTCCAGATTCCTGTGCAGAGCCGATTAGAATCAGTAATCGATCACACAGTAACAGACCAGTATCAACTAATTTTTCATGACCTTTATGGAAGGTCTGGAATCGTCCACACACTAATCCTACGTCATAAGGTTTCATTCATAAATAAGCGAAATTTTTATTCCTACATTAATTGTTGAAAATAATTCCGCCCTCGCCATTTGGCGAGCCTCCTTTCTAATATTTATAATATTTGTTAACTACTCCACCCATTTTAACTGCTCTAAAAGATCTGTCGCTGCTAAAATAGACTTCGTATAATAACTGTATCCATCTACTTTACGATAAAGTTCATTTAATTTTCCAAAGCTTTCTGCATAATAAGCCATAGGATCATTATCATCTGCATTTTCTTTTACAATATTGTAAATTGGTCTGCAAACTTCATCATAGAAATCTCTATTTATATCCTTAACCTCTTTACAATAAAACATCATCATCTGTGTCATATTGCGTTTTAAGAATTCTTTATTATACATCGCATTCTTATCAATTTCAGCATACATGATTGTCTGTAAGCGATTCCAGTAATTGATATCATGCTGCTCTGAATCCTTAATGTTTTCCATCGCAAAATATAACAATCTAAAATTTGTTTGAATGATGATTGTATTAGATTCTTTTGCCTGTGCCATAGTTATATTACTCCTTTCTTTATACAAATTTTATCTTTTGAACATGTGAAAATCGAAAGATTAAGAAATTCACACAATCCTGTGATTCTAAAGTTTCTGTCAAACAATAAAAACCTCTACGCAAATAAAGATCCGGATTATTTCTAAATCTTTCAGCTCCAGTTTTTTGTAGGAATCCTGTTAAGATATCTCCATCAAATAACTCGATTTGAACTTTTTCCCCTAAATATTTCTGTTCGAATTCTGCTTTTCTCATAGCTTCCTCCATTAAATTTAATCAATGATAATTGTAAAGCCATGTTTCTTTGTAGCTTCTTTATTAA
>OGDF01004174.1_pt1 | contig 16740 bp, 12 predicted proteins | sample 1570141 | NCBI WGS metagenome assembly OGDF01 (sample SAMEA4370581, study PRJEB24528) | human gut metagenome | reverse complement strand
GCAGAACTTGAAAACTCGTTTTCGAAAGTTATGCTGAGGTGCAGCCTGACTTCGCTATTGCAAAGATACAACAGGCACACCCTGAAATCCAAATTTTTTCGTCGCCTAATATCGCACCTCAAAAGTTTTCCACACCCCAAAACGTTCGTTTATCCCTTTGTTTACGGGCATTTCGGCACGTTTTCCACACCCCGAAAAAAATGAAATAGGGATATATCAATTCTTCCCGTTTCGCTTATCCAAATGTACCAATCCGCAGTATCAACCCCGTTGCATCAGACCGCAACTTTGAGCCTGCGCCCATTTTCTCCCCCTCCAACGCATTCCAACTTCCAGCTTCCCCCTTGAATTGTTGGGAAACAGCAAAAAAAAACTTACCTTTGTAGCAAAGCAAACACAAATCGCGCAGCTCATCATTTCCACTCCCAGCTTTCACGTCAACGAGTCCGAGCCGCGCCAACTACTTCTAAATATCCACATCCGTTATGGAAACAACCCAACCCATAAACGAACAGTCCGGCGAACAAACCGCCTCACAGCCCCAAGTGCAACCCACCGTAGAGCCCATAATATCTGTGCGCAATATACGCAAAACCTTCGACCGCCTCGAAGTGCTCAAAGGCATCGACCTCGACATCATGCCCCACGAAGTAGTCAGCATTGTCGGTCCCAGCGGAGCCGGCAAAACCACCCTGCTGCAAATCATGGGCACCCTCTATAAGCCCGACAGCGGCACCCTGCAGATAGCCGGTCAGCAAGTTCAAAGTTTGTCGGGCAATAAGTTAGCCGACTTCCGCTGCCACCATCTCGGCTTTGTCTTTCAGTTCCATCAGCTCCTGCCCGAGTTTACCGCCCTCGAAAACGTCATGATACCCGGTATGATAGCCGGTAATTCGCAGAGCGAAAACAAAAAACGCGCCCACGAACTGCTCGACTTCCTCGGACTCACCCACCGCGCCGACCACAAGCCCTCCGAACTCTCCGGTGGCGAAAAGCAGCGCGTAGCCGTAGCCCGTGCCCTGATGAACAAGCCCGACGTTATTTTGGCCGACGAACCCTCCGGCAGTCTCGACACCCATAATAAGGAAGAACTCCACCAGCTCTTCTTTCGTTTGCGCGACGAACTTGGCCAGACCTTCGTCATCGTCACCCACGACGAAGCGTTAGCCCGCCTCACCGACCGCACCATCCACCTGGTCGACGGTCAAGTAGCCGACATCAGCCACTAAGCCCATTTTTACCCCCTTATTCACCTTCCAACAAGCACATCACACTCATGAATTTACAAATAGGCAATTATAATACCCTGCGCATCGTCCGCTTCACCGACCACGGAGCCTACCTCGACGGCGGCCCCCTTGGCGAAATTCTCATGCCCAAAGCCTACGTGCAGCGCAGCATGCGCCCCGGCGACGAAGTCAACGTATTCGTTTATCTCGACCAAAGCGAACGTCTGGTCGGCACCCTCGAAACCCCCTTGGCCCGTGTCGGCGACTTCGCCTTTCTCAAGGTAGCCTGGGTCAACGAGTTCGGCGCCTTTCTCGACTGGGGGCTGATGAAAGACCTTTTCGTTCCCTTCCGCGAGCAAAAGCTCCCCATGCAGCAAGGCCGTTCCTATCTTGTTCACGTCCACATCGACCCCGAGAGCCAGCGCATCGTAGCTTCCGCCAAAGTCGAACGCTACCTGCAGCCCGCCACCCCCTCACATTATCATCGCGGTCAGGAAGTAGAAGTCATCATCCAGCAAAAAACGCCCCTCGGTTTTAAAGTCATAGCCGACAACCGCTGCGCCGGAATGATTTACGACAACCAAATTTTCGAAGCCGAGCCCCATGCCGGCGACGTACTCTCGGCCACAGTTGTCACCGTGCGTCTCGACGGCAAACTCGACCTCTCGCTCCAGCGCATCGGCAAATCGCGTTTCCGCGACTTCGCCGAAGTACTTTTCGACGAACTCCGCGCTGCCGGAGGCACCCTGCCATTTACCGACAGCAGCACGCCCGACGAAATCAAAGAACGCTTCGGAGTAAGCAAAAAAACTTTCAAACGCGCCATAGGCACTCTGTATAAGCAGCAAAAAATCCGTATTTCGCCCGAAAATATCAGTCTAGTTGACAGATAGAATGTTTAAAGGAAAAAAATAAAAAACATGCAGGAAAATATACGGAAAAGTTTGTAGGATAAGAATTAAATTCCTATCTTTGTAGTCGTAAACATCAAGCAATTTATTGCGATGTTCATACTGATAGTTTTTTCATCTCTATATAAGTTCTGTGAGGCAACTGTGCGTTGTGAAACGCGTAGTTGCCATTTTTTTTTGCATGCTCGCCATGAGCATTAGCTAATGGGTGAAAGCAGGTCAGTAAATTTTAAGTGACGATACGCTTATAACTTGGCATACGGAATAGAAATAATCTCTCGTCTGTAGCAAGTTCATGGAGATAAAACGCCGTATTTTCGCTTCGATAATTCTACTCTTCCCTTCAAAAATAGTGCCAGAATACTGTGTGAAATAATCTACACAATGAAGTCGTTTGAACTTTTATGAAATTCAATCTTCACCTTTCTTTTTGAGTTCTATTTGTAAATAGCTTCATTCATAAAAAATGAGGAAATATTTTGTATGTTCCACGTCTTGAAACGTATCCGCAACCTCCGTCGTCTCAGCTCATCACAGGCAGATGTCGCATTTTTTTGTTGAATTCAAAAAATAACTGCCGAAAGATTTGGTGCATTCGTCAGAAAGTACTACTTTTGCACTCGCAATACGGGATGTAGCTCAGTCCGGTTAGAGTACGCGTCTGGGGGGCGTGTGGTCGCTGGTTCGAATCCAGTCATCCCGACTTCGTTTTTTTCGCTTTCATGTTGTAAATATTCAGCATGAAAGCGTTTTTGTTTTCTATCGTTACCTTTTTTTTCAACGCACTTGCGTCAGTAGCATTCTTTCGGATTTTATCGAGAATTAGAGGTCAGTAGCAAAAAGGTGTGGGAATATGTCGACAATGTATTCAGGCTCAGTAGCAATTTCATGCGAATGCGTCCACAATGGATTCAGTATATTCTATCAAACAATTTGTAGCATACATTTCGTTATCATTCGGAAGTTTCGAGGCCGTGGAGCCCCCTATCAAAACACATATAAATTGCTAAAAATCAATGGTTTTGAGGCCTCCGCGCCCTGTAAGGGCAATGTCAGTGCAAACCGAATGCAGAGCGACGAGAGCTTGCTCTCAAGAGCTATGCTGAGGTGCAGCCTGACTTCGCCGGAGGCAATGGTATCTCAGCCCAGGGTAAAGTGAACGGAGTGAACGACACCCTGGGTCCCCCATGACTCGGGTTTAAAAGGTATCGCGCCCTGTAAGGGCAGAACGTCGAGAATAGGGCAACGCCCCCTCGACACAAACGGGCGGATTGTCGGAAAATGGCATGCATTGGTGGAACGATGGGCACATGGGAATTATGCACCCATGTAATGCGCCCAATTTACGTCCGTTTTGTCGAGGGGTGTTGCCCCTATTTCGACATATTGCCCTTACAGGCCGCCGCAGTCTCAAAATCATTGAAATACAGCGTGTTTTGTTGCGTTTCAATAAGGATGCCGCGGCCTCACCCCCATCTTCGCAAACATATCCCATAGAAACCGGCAGCCCCGAGGCCGAGCAACATCAAGTTGCTTAGCCCCGGGGCTGTTTTAGTAAGTGGAGCCTGAGGTTTCAAGGCTCAAAGGTTTCAAGGAATCAACGAATAAAGAGGGAGGGGCAGTTAAGGCACCATGACCTTGCGGCCGTTCAGCACGTAAACACCCTTGGTCAAAGGAATGCTCACGTTGCCCTGCACCTTTTCGCGGTAAATGGTGCGACCCTGCACATCGCAAACCGTAACGAGCGTTTCCTGCGGAGCCACTACGATGATTTTGCCATTGCGCACGTACACGTCCATGTTCGCATCTGCATCAGTAGCCTGACCGATTTCAGTGTTCACCTGTCCTTCTTTTTGGTAAACACGTACCCAGTCGAACTCCGTGCGGTAAGTAAAGTTCGTGTCAGCCGGTTTAGCCCACGAGCCATTACCCACGCTCTGGTTCAGAATGATGTAGAAATGCTTGTCGAAGGGCCACTGACCCTTAGCCAAGGCATCAGCATCCGTCGATTTGGCGTACGAGAACACCTTGCGGCCATCCACATACCAGCTCAGCTTATCCTCCTCCCATTCCAAACCGAAGGTGTGATACTGCGTAGATTCGCACGAAATGGTGCTCGACTTTTTAGGGTTGTTAGCCTGACCGTGGCAACCAGCTTCGCTGTTGGCCCACTCCGAGTGAATGGTATGGAACGAATTATCCTTATCGTCAATCTGTTCCCAGATGTCAATTTCGCCATCCTTCGGCCAGCCCTTCACCGTTTTCGTCGGCATCATCCAGAAGGCCGGGAAGTTACCCGTGTGCGGCGTAGTCAGAATGCGCGCCTCGATTTTGCCGTAAGTAAAGTCAAACTTATCCTTACTTTCAATCGCACCGCTAATCATGGCCTGCTGCTGTCCTTTGTCGTCCTTTTCAGCAGCCAGCGTATTAGGCTTACACAGCATCACGAGTTTACCATCTTCCATGTAACCCGTTTGCTGCTGTCCCTCCTCAGTTTGCGCCACAAAGCGTTTCCACGTAATGCCGTGTCCCACCTCCGAGCGGCTCCAGTATTTTGAATCGGGCATGCTGCCGTTAGCCGTATTGAACTCATCAGCCATCACCAGTTTGTAGTCTGCCGTAGCCGTAGGTTCAAAGTCAACCGTCATGCGCACCTCGCCATTCACGCTGTCAGCCTTCACAATGTGAACCTTCGCATCGTTCGTCGTGTACTCGCTCCACTGGCGGTTGCCGTGAATGTACTGTGCCCCGTCAAGGTTATGACCGTGGCGCACCGTCAGTTTGCCCGGCTTGTAACCATCGGCAGCCGGAACAAGCAAAGTGTTCAGCGCACGGCCGTAAGGCACCTCGGTGGGCAAACCCTTGTTGCTCTTACCCACGATTGAACCATTGGTGGTACGAATGTCGAGTTTCGAAGTTTCAGGGTGTACGTTCAGAATAAAGTCCACCACATAACCCCCGTTAGCTTCAATCTGGTTCTCCTTGCCTCCCTCGGTCCATTGTCCGGCCGGGTCAATGTTGGCCCAGTCCACCTTCAAGCGAGCGCGATAATTGCCATAGCGCAAGTTTTTGGGCAGTGTAAAGTTAGGCACTGCCAAGCCTGCGCTGGGCTGTACCGAAGCACCCTGCGAGTTTTTGTTGTTGAAGAACGAGTAGGCAAACAGCTCACCCGAAGGCGAGGGCGTACCGTCGGCATTCAGGGTATAATCAAAGTGTCCGTCCTGGTCAAGGTCCAGGTAAAGGTAGGCATGCATCGGGCCACCCTGATAGGTGATTTCCGTAGCAATTTCGTCGCCCGGAACGGCCGACACCTCCTCGCCAGTCAGGTTGCGGAACACCAACTCCTTGCCCGAGTGCGGCACAACGAGCGTCGAAGTACCTCCCTTCGTATCCGTAAACTTCACGCGGTTCAATCGGCGGTCGGTGCGGCTGATAGTCAAATCCTCGGGGAAGTTGATGGGGTAATCCTTACCCTGCACCTGTCCGTCGGTCGACTTGAAGAACGGAATGAGTTCCACGTCGCCATCAATGTATTTGGCCGGAATGGTGTAGCAGCTGTCGGCATCGAGTTCGCGAGCCACCGCCATGTGTTCCATGTACTGCGGCGTGTCGAACACCAAACTGTCCGTGCTGGCCAAGTTACCGTGATTGATAATCATGTGCGAGAACTTGAAGTTCGGTGCAGGGCGCAGGCGCACTTTGTAATCCTTGCCAAACGGAATTTTTTCCTGGGCAAAGTCCGAACCGTCCACCTTCAGCACATCACCGTTCAGTCCGCCGCCGTTCGGGCGCGTACCGCGCTTCACGGTTACCTGCTGATTATCGGTGTACACCACCAGACGCATATCGGCAAAGGCACCGCGGTTATTGTAGATGGTGTTGTCGGCTGCCGTGTTGCCGCCTGGGTCTACGCAGTCCCAGTCCACCTTGTAGCGCACGCGGTAAACACCGGGTTTCAAGGTGTCGGGCACCGTAAATTCGGGCATGTTCAGGCCGGCATTGGCCGACTGTCCGGCACTGTTCTTTCCCTTGAAGTGGCTGTAGGAAAGCACCTCGCTGCCGGGTTTCACCTGTTCGCCGTCCACCGCCACATCGAAGCGTCCGTTCTGGTTCGTGTCCAGGTAGAAGTAGCCGCTCATGGCATTACCCTTCCAGTTAAAGCCCACCTGCACCTTTTCGCCGGGCTTAGCCGTCAGCACCTTGTCGAGCACTTTGTTGTAGAGTTTGCGCGTAACGCCTTGGTTCACGGGCACTACGGTAGCCTCGGTCTGACTTGCGGGCTTAAACGTCACCGAATTGAGCAAGCGGTCGTTGTTCTTAATGCTCTGATCTTCGTCGAAGTTAATGCCGTAGTACACGCTGCTGAAGCGCGGAGTGGAGTTGTCGTCGATGATGATGTCGTCCACGTAGAACAGGAAGTCCTGCTTCAAGTCGTGGGTCGACTTCAAGTCGGGCACTACGAGCAAGTTGTGAATTTCAATGCCGTTGGCACCGCTCACGGGGAACACCGCATCGCACCATTTACCCGGCTGCACCTTGGCCGTCGAGGTTTGCCAGAACTGTTCCGTGGTAGTGGGCTGCCAGGGGCGGTCGGTGCGTCGTCCCAAACCGATGAGCATGACGCGGCTGTCCGAGGGCGTCCATATTTTCACATGCACATAGCGCACCTTGTTTTTCAGTTCAAAGGGCTTTTTCAGCGTCACCATGGCTCCGAAGGTGTTGCTGCCGAAGCGCGAACGCTGTGCACCGAGCACCTTGGCCGACTTGTTCGGGGCAAAGCCCAAAATGTCGTCGACCTCGGTATAGGGATTAGCCGTAACCTTGGCGTTACCTTTGAGGCGTTTGTCGCGGAACGGTGAATGTTCCCAAGTATCGTACACACCTACTTTGGCGTAGCTCTCGGCTGTTTCAAAGTCGCAAAGCAGGGAATCGGTTTGTGCCATCATGCCCATCGGAAAGAGCAAGCCGGCCAAACTGAGGTATTTCTTTATATTCATGGTAGTTTTGTCTGAATAGTGTGGATGATTTTAGTAAATAGATACTGTGTGGAGCAGCGGGCAAGCCTTGCTGTCGGTAATGGTGATGCGCACAATTTTGGCTTTGTAGCCCGTGCCGTAGCTGTTTTGCGTGCTGCCATTCAGCGGAATGATACGCTTGTAGCCCACCGTGGTGGTAGCAATGTTACCACCGCGTTTCACAAAGTTCTGACCATCTTCGCTGGTTTCGATTGAGAAACCCTTGATGCGCTGTCCCAAACGGATATACTCCATCATCGACACGTAGCGAATGGTTTGCGGCGTGTCCCACTCAAAGGTCAGCGTAGCCGTCTTCACGTCGTCGTTGGTTGCCCAATAAGTATCTTTCTTGTCATCCTTCAGATTATCTGCCACGTAGGTCGTCTTTGCACCATTGGCGCGCGTGGCTGAGGCCGTTACTTTGGCCGTCTTAGCCAAATCAGTACCCAGACGCTTTTCGAGTTCCTTACCAAATTCCTCCATGCGCTTCACGGTCTGATCGGGCAAATACCCCGACTTATCGGGGGGCAGGTTCAGAATGAGTGTAGCGTTTCGGCCCACGGTTTCGAGGTACATTTGGAAAAGGCGTTCGGTAGAGTGAATGGTTTCGCCATCGTGCCAGAACCAGCCGCCCGAAGTAGCCTTGGCATCGCTTTCGCCCGGATGCCAGCGCCAACCGTTTTCGTCGCCATACTCGCCATCGCCCATTGCCCAGCAAGTTTCGCCGGCCCATCCGGCTTCGTTACCAATCCAGCGTGCTTCGCCACCCACACCCCACATAATGATGTCGGGGCAGGCATTGTGAATAGAGTCGCGCAGGTTGGGAATGTCGTAGTACACTTCGGCATTGCCAATGGTGCGGTTCTTGTCGGCTTCGCCACCATAGTAGCCACCGCCACCGGTTGCACCGTCGAACCACATTTCAAACTGATCGTGACCATAGGCAGCTGCTTCAGCACACTGAGGGAAGAACACCCTCTTGGTGTAATCATCGGTATAATTGCCGTTTTCATCCTTTTTACCCCAGTAACGGCTGTTGCGGTCCCAGGGCGAAATGTAGAAGCCGTATTTCAGCTTAAGTTCCTTAGCTGCCTCGGCAAAATCCTTAGGAATATTGGTTTGTTTACCAAATTCATTACCTGCGTTTTTCACACAGTGTTCCGTCGTTGCTGTTGGCCACAAGCAGAAACCATCATGGTGTTTAATCACCGCGATGCCACCCTTCATGCCGGCTTTCTTTGCCGTTTCGAGCCATTGTCTGGGATTGGGCTTTTTCGTAGGGGCAAACAAAGAGCGATCTTCATCGCCATTACCCCACTCACGTCCGGTATAGGTGTTCATACCATAGTGGAAGAAGGCATAGAACTCCGTTTCGTTCCACTTCAACTGACGGTCAGAAGGTACGGGAAATACCGGTGCAGGCGTGTTTTCTGCATCGGTGAGCGTTTCCGTTTCAAGCTTGAAATCGTCCTGCGCTTGCACAGCTACAGGAGCAGCGGTTCCCAGACACAAGGCTGTGAACAACAATAAATGCTTCTTTTTAGCAATCATTACGCTTAAATTAAACTATAAGCAGATTGGCAGAATCAGAATTAAGGTCTTGCGATTGTACAAAGGACGATGAATCCTCAAAATTCTACCCCCCCACTTTTTTATGAATAGATAGGAATTTCTTTTTGTCGTTTGTTGGGGCGACACAACCGTTTCGTACCGCCACACTCAGCCATTGTGAAAATAGCCAAGTCAAAGAAAAGTGTAAGGAAGGATGCCAGGGCCACATGCCCCCGCGTAGTGTTTCAGCTTTGACAAAACATACCCAAAGCCCATTTGTATGCAAATCATGGATTGATGTCGTGTTTTTCAAAATGCTGAACCAAGGTTAAGTCTGGCTTCGATCGCTTTATCGAAGTACTTGGGCAAAAGTACAAATATATTTTGTCCAATCAAAGTGCATTTCATCTTTTAACATGTATCCCAGCTTTCATGGAAGTTTTAGGAGCTAAGACGGAGTAGGGGGTAATGCCAACTGCGTTTTGCGCATGTCGTTGGGGAACTGAAACGCTCACACCCGATTCGTTGCAGGGTGAAAACAAGTTAAAAATTCGTCACCGTATTTTTCCCACTTTTTTCTATGATTTCACCCCCAAACAGGCACGGCGAAAATAATTGTTCCGCGCCAGTCAAAATTAGTTCCAAGGTTGTTGAAATTAGTTCCGAGCCAGTCAAAATTAGTTCCGAGCTAGTTGAAATTAGTTCCGAGCTAGTTTTGAAAGAAACGGAAAAAATTTCAACAAGCGCGGAATCGTTGATAATCAGCATTTTCCGAAAAACCACAAATGCGGTTTGCCCAAGCCTCCTTTCGCGGTATTCACAACCGCCAAATGCCGCCAATGTGGGTAGTAGTTGGGCCGTGTAGGGGAGTTGTTGGCGTGACATTTTTTAACATACATTTCCCGTGTGTTTTGCGCCCGATGTTTCGCGCGATTTGCACCCGATATTTCGCGCGATTTGCGTCCGTGTGTGTCGGGGGGCGTTGCCCCTATTCCGACGTTCTGCCCTTACAGGGCGCGATACCTTTTAAACCCAGTACATGGGGGAACCCAGGGTGTCGTTCACTCCGTTCACTATACCCTGGGCTGAGATACCCTTGCCCTTACAGGGCGCCGCGGATTCAAAACCATTGAATTACAGCACGTTTTATGTGTATCTTATATCCTAACCAATGTGGTTTAATGACATTATTGCAATTCGTAGCTTTATGCAAACATGCGCCCTATTGAAGCGCGATATAACACGCTGTATTTCAATGGTTTTGGAATCGCGGCGCCCTGTAAGGGCAATACAAAAAAACACGGACGTGTTAGGCTACTCTTCTAACTCGCACGCCACGAAATGAAAATCCTTTTGCGCCTTTTCTTGCGGAAATGCAAAGTAGGTGCAGCGGCACTGCGTACACAGCTGCCCCTCCGCATCGTAAAGTTCCGCATCAATGAGCAAAATGTTGCGCCGCTCCTCAGCCAGGTGCGCACGCAGCGTAAGGTCGCCCCCGTTGGTGCTGACCGGACGCAAAAAACGCGTTTCCATTTTCGAAGTCACTCCTGCCGTCTGCTTTTTACGCATCACCACCCAGGCACAAATTTCGTCGAGCAGCACGCTCTGAATGCCCCCGTGCAGGGTGTTCAGCCAACCTTGGTATTCCGAACGCGGCGACCATATCGACACAATGTCGTCGCCGTCCTCGTAAAACTCCATTTTCACGCCCAACGGATTTTCAGGCGCGCAGCCAAAGCAGTTGTAGCCCTCGAGGTGTAAGTAGGGATTCTTGATTTTCTTCATAATCTTCGTTTTTTTTAAAAAAAAGTAGTCGATGCACCCCCGACGAATGGGGGAATTGCGACCTTAAAACGGCCAGAACATAGGCACAAAAATCAACGTAATGATGAGCGAAATAAGGTTCAGCGGCAAACCGATACGCACAAAGTCGCCAAAGCGGTAGTTGCCGATACCCTGCACAATCAGGTTCGTTTGGTAGCCGATGGGCGAACTGAAGCTGGCCGAAGCCGCCATGCAAATGGTAACGAAAAATGGCATCGGACTCACCTGCATGTGTTCTGCAATCGATAGCGACACCGGAAATGCCAGCGCTGCCGCCGCATTGTTCGTCATCAGCTCCGTAAACACATTGGTGATGATGAATATCACTGCCAGCAGTACCAGCGGACTGTAATCGTGGCTCAGCCCCACGGCAAACTGTGCCACGGCGTCGGCCATGCCCGAATTTTGCATGGCACGGCTGATGGCAAAGGCCGAGGCAATGGTGATGAGTATGTCCCACGAAATGAACTTGGTGTACTTACGCGCCGGAAAAAGGTTCAGCCACGCCATGATAATGGTGACGATGCTCACGAAGAAGAACATGTCGAGCTTCATGTCCGGAAAAGCCGCGCGCACGGCAGGCAGTTCGCCCACCGTAGCCCCCACAATCATCAGCAGCAGCAAAATCACCGATGTCACCCGTTTCCACTGTGGCATTTTAGCCTCCTGCTCCTTGCCGTTCGACACCATCAGGAAGAACGACGAATCGCCCCAGTTCTGCATAAAGCTGTCGTCGGCCAGCAGCACCAGCGTGTCGCCATCGCGAAAGCGTTCGCGGCGCATGTCGTGCATAATCATGGTTTGTCCGCCACGTTTCAGTTCAAGGAGCGTAGCCCCGTATTTCTGCTTGAAGTCGAAATCGAAAATGCGTTTGTTGATGGCCGGGAAACGCGCTCCCAGCACCACCTCCACGCGGTGCAGACCCTTGTCGCGCTCCTCGGTCGAGGTCAGCTCGTCGCGGTTGGTGCGCTGATCGGGCAGCAGCCGGTTCGACACCAGCAGAATGTAGGCCAAACCGCAAAGGCACACGATGAGGCCCACTTTGCCCAGTTCGAACATGCCGAAACCGCTGAAGCCCGCATCGATGACCATGCCGTGAACCACGAGGTTCGTACTGGTGCCGATGAGCGTGCAAACGCCGCCCAGTATGGTGGCATACGACAGTGGAATGAGCAGTTTCGTAGCCGCCACCTTGTGTTTTTCGGCCCACCGCTTAATCATGGGGGCAAAAATCACCACCACCGGCGTATTGTTCAGAAAAGCCGAAATGAACGACACCACCGGCAGCATGCGCAGTTGCGTTTGCCGGAGGCCGGCCCGTCCGCGCTGTGGCAGCAGGCGGTAAAGCAACTTTTCGAGCAAGCCCGAACGCCTCACCCCCTCGCTCACCAAAAAGAGCATCGCCACGGTTATCATTCCCTTGTTGGCAAAGCCCTCAAGCATTTCGCGTGGCGACAGAATGCCGGCACACAGAAACACCACTGCTCCCGAAAGCAACACAAGCCCCGGGCGCATGTGGTCCTTGATCAGAGCCAGCACTACGCATAGTAGGACAATGACCACGAATATCGACTGAAAACTCATAGTTGATAGTTAAGTATAGAGGCGTGTTAGCATATAATCAGGAGCGGCTCACCACAAAGAAGGGGTTGAGCAGGTTCTCCTTGTTGTAATGTAAAGGCTCGGTGGTGCCGGCCTGCATCACGGTGCAGCCTGCAGCCCGGGCAATGGCATGACCGGCGGCCGTATCCCATTCCATGGTAGGTGCCAGGCGGGGGTACACATCGGCCTTTCCTTCGGCCACCAGGCAGAGTTTCAGCGAACTGCCAGCACTCACCGTGTCCACTTCGCCGTGTGCGGCCTTCAGGCGGTCAATAAATTCCTGCGTTTCGGCCGAAAGGTGCGAACGCGAAGCTACTACGCGGAACGAACGGTTTTGCGTGGCACCCGGCAGTGGCAACTGCTGTGCCTGCTGCGGTTGCAGCGTGTCGGCATCAACCTCGGCGGTAAAGGCGCCCTTGCCAGCCTCGCCCCAGTACAGGCGGCGCGTGGCAGGCACGTAAATCACGCCCATCACCGGTTCGCCCTTCGTAACGAGGGCAATGTTTACGGTAAATTCGTCGTTGCGTTTCAAAAATTCCTTGGTGCCGTCGAGCGGATCGACCACCCAGAGCGTTTCCCACTGTTGGCGTACTTCGTAGGGCAGGTGTTCGCCTTCCTCGCTCAGCACGGGGTAGGGGGTATGCTTCAGGGCCTCGGCAATGACTGCGTGCGATTTTCGGTCGGCCAGTGTCAGCGGTGAGTTGTCGGCCTTGCGTTCCACTTCCCAGTCGGTGTCGGGGTGGGTGTATATGCTCATGATGGCTTGACCGGCACGAATGGCCGCGTCAATAATGGTTTGCAACATAGTAAAAAAAATTTTTTGAGTGGTTTTCTATCTGCAAAAGTAAAACTTATCGGCAATATGGCGGCAAAACGCTGTGACAAATTCGAGTTTTGAGCGGCTAAGTAGTGCCGTAATGATGGTCTGCACCTGCTGAAGGGGGGACGCTGCTGTCGGAATCATGGCAGAAATTTTCGAACCCTTCTTAAACCTTTTGCCGTTTTGTCTGTCTTACTGATAATTGTGTGAAAAAAAGACGTTGCAACGCTTTATGCTGGTAAGTACACTGACTTCCGGAATCAGTGCACCCCGCGCACACTTATTCTCTCTCTCTTAAATAAATACCGGGAGTGGGGGCGCAGTTCAAAACTGTTTGCTGCCGCTGTCCTGCTTTCCGCTAAATGTTGATTCTGTTATGAAAAAAATAGCAATCCTTGTGTGTGCTGCCTGCATGAGCTGCACCGCGCTTTACGCGCAAAACCGTGCGCAGACTGCCAAACCTGCCGACCGTATGGAAAAATGTACGAAGGTGGCCAATCGCCTGGCCGACAAACTGCAACTCGACGACCGCACGCAGCAATGGTTCGTGCCGCTGTATGCGGCGTATCAGGACACGCTCATGGGCATTCGTCGTACTTACCGCATGGGTAAACCTGCGGGTAAGGGTCAGGGCAAACAGGCGGGCGTGTGTGCGCTCAACGATGCTGAGGCTTTGCAGTGTGTGGAAAATGCGTTGAAGCGCGATGAACTGACGCTGAAGGTGAAGCGCGATTACTACGCGCAGTTCAAAAAGCAACTGACGCCGCAGCAGTTGGTTCGCATCTTCTGTACGCCGCAGCGCAAACCGAATCAGGGCAAGCGTCCGGCGCAGGGTCAGCGTGGTCATGGGCATCACCAGCAGGGTCATGGCGCTGGCTGGCAGCAAACTCCTGATTTTGACTAACTTTTCTATTGAACCTATTTTAGGTGTAAAAAAAATAAACCCCGAAACTTGGTGTTATGCCAAATTTCGGGGTTTTTAAGTAGCATTTGCTTTTAGAATAAGCTTTTGCTTAGCAATCTTTAATCTTCAGTATTCCAGCTCTCAGAATCCCATCCGGTTTTTCCGGTGCTGAGTAAATCTGCTTCGTCGCTAATTACTGAATCAGGATTTGTATCTACTCCAAGAGATGCAGCAAGCATCGATTCAGCTTGAAGCGTGATAACTTCCATTTGAGGAGCAATATATGTTTTCTTCATTGTTTCTTTTTTTGAGGAGGTTTAACTTGAGTGTAGGCGAAAATTAGCGGATAAATACCTTCTTACCAGTGTTCGTTACGTAAACACCCTGCGTAGGATAGAGTACGCGACGACCGTTAAGATCGTAGTAGATGGTATCCTTTTCGTTGTCAACTTCTACACCGTCAATACCCGTAGTGTTATCGCCAAAGTTGAACTGAAGCATAGCTGCTGCTTGAGCTGCAGGATTGAGGTCGGTAGTAAGGATGTATGCCTTGTTGGCAGGAACGTAGCCCTTATTGCCCTTGTTGGCATCCTTCAAACCATTTTTCTTGAATACAGCGCCGTTACCGCTCTTACCCAATGCAAAGGTTTCACCTTCACCAAAGCCCAAACGTTTAGCAGTAGCACCCTTCAACAGGTTGCCAGAAACGTCGGCAGTAACCTGTTCATCGGTTGCGATGGTCAGCATATAATCCTTAGCGTCACCCGTGAGCAAGAAACCAGTTCCAGCAGGAATTGTACCAGTAATTTCGGTCAAAGTCATGCTATTATTCTGACAAGCTGTGGCCTTGTAAGCCTTAACACCTTCGGGCAAAGTCACAGCGAACGGCATGCAAACAGAGGCCCATTTTGCTTCACCGATAGTCACAGGAACTTCAGTAACTTTCTTGAATGACCAGAAGCCACCGGCATCGTCGGCATGATTATACTCTCTGAGTAAATCTCCAGTATCTCCGCTAAATGCATTTATTGTATGACCATCAATCTTAATGTAGAACTTCGTATTGTACGAATCAACACCCTCAGCCTTAGCGTTCCAAGGCAAACCTTCGATAGAATATTGACCGCCTGCTTTTTTATCAATCGGCATATCAATACCTGCATCAACATAACTACTCCAAACACAGCCTGTATTAGCACTGCGGAATTTATAAGTACCATTGCCCTGCTTTTCTACCTTCCAAAGGCGAGCTACCAAAGGAGATTCTGCTGTAACACGACGAATTCTACGATCGTTATCAGCTACTACATAGTGACCTTCTTTATCACAATTCATGTGTTGCGTTGAAGGATACTTCTTGGTGATGGTATTTTGGTTCTCAATCAAGTAATATGCACCTTCTTCAAAACCTACAGAATTATCTTTAATAGTTTTCACGAGTTTGTTGTAAGATTCTTCTGAAGGAGATTGTAAAGCTGTTTGTTTAGCAGCATCAATAATACTTTTCTGATTATCAGAGATGTAACCTACATAAGATGCATACGCTTTATCGGTATTGATTTTTGTACTTTCATAAGTATTCTTAATCATTTCAGTATAAGATCGTCTTTTAATGTCTGCTTCTTCTACCTTGTAGAATTCAAACATCATCACTGATGCCGGATTTGCATCCGTCCATGAACCTAAGTCGTTGTTAGTATAATGAACGCATGCAGATTTTGCTTCGTTCTGAATGATGCAAGAACCCTCTTGTGCCTTTGCAGTATGATTACCCAAAGAAATTTCTTCAGTAGTTTTAGTTAAGTTAGCCTTATCCGCATAAGCAACTAAGTTCTTTTGGCCTTGGTGAGGAGCCTGCCAAGCAGCTCTTTTATTGGCAGTAGCAATGGTGAAAGTTTTGCCATTAACTTCTATATACCACAACTCCAAAGCATTTTCACCATTGTAGGGAGTGTCTTTACCTTGAGGTGTAACCACTGCATTAGCAGCTTCGCTGGCAGCTTTCAGGTAGCCACCGGGCTTACCAGTAGCTTGAGAGTTCACCTCTTTAATCAAGTAATAACCTGTTGCCAGATTAGCAGACAGAGTCTGCGCTTCTGCAGCTTTAGTAAAGCCGAGAATCTCTTGTGCATTCATTACCCCCCCCATCATACAGAAGAGGAGTAACAACAAATAAGTAAATTTGTTCATATAAGATAGATTAATTAAATGAGTTCGAAGGTTGTTGTGAGGCAGTGGGACGTAAGATAGGAAAGAGATAGGATAGGAAAGTAAGGTAAAGTAAAGTCCTGTCTGCCTAAGGCATACGATTGAGCAGTACAGGCAAGGCAACCTGCTGTATACAACCGTTATATTGTCAACATTGCATAGTGTTAGTTCGACTGTACAAAAGGCAGATGAATCAAACAAAAAATGAAATGCTGTGTTAATTTTCTTGAGAGCGGTGCAAATGTAGATATTTTGCCAATTACAACCAAATAAAAAGCGGATATTTTTGAAAAAAAACTGAAAATGAAGGAAACCGACGAAAAAAAGGTGCATTTCGAGGCAAATAGAACTATAAAAAACGCATGGTGCAGACGGTGACACTGCGTCAGCGTCCGCACCATGCGTGGTGAAGCAAGTAGACTACCGCAAAACTAAAATTTCAGGAGTTCCTCAATGAGCATTCCTAACAAGTGCTTGAAGTCGTTGGTGTATGGCATGAGGGCGTCTGTAGCCTATTCCGCGCAAGCCCAACCCTCGATGGTGCCCGTTTCCGACGAAAAGTTTACCCCAATTTTGTGAATTGGTCGCGCATCGGCCTCGTACTCGCGCGCATAGCCTTTGTCCTCAATCTGCTGCAACGCCCCGGCAGCCGTGCCATCGAGCTTGAACTCAAAGA
>OGDF01004165.1_pt1 | contig 16761 bp, 16 predicted proteins | sample 1570141 | NCBI WGS metagenome assembly OGDF01 (sample SAMEA4370581, study PRJEB24528) | human gut metagenome | reverse complement strand
ATACCATCTGTCATCTCAAATATCTCAATAACTTTATCCGCCATCTCACATCCTTCTTCCGTGAGTGCAATCGTCCAGGAACGGCGGCAGGCGGGATTGCTCTCCCGCTTTACAAGTCCCATCTTTTCTAACCGGTCGATCGTCCGCGACATCGTCGTAACTTCGATCAGGCAGGCATCAGACAATTCTTTCTGGTTCATTGCACCGTGCTCCCTCAGTTCCTTTAAAATGCGCGGCTGTCCCTGTCCCACCGTAAGTCCAAGCTCTATAAAATACGGCCGGATAAACCGTCTTCTTAACATTTCAACATCAAAAATCTCATTTTTCACCCTAGCATCACTCCAATTCAAACTGTCCTGTATACAACTGATAATATCTGCCTTTCTGCTCTAAAAGCTCGTCATGACTGCCGCGCTCAATGATCTCACCTTTTTCAAGTACCATGATCGCATTGGAATTTCTTACGGTTGAGAGCCTGTGTGCAATGACAAATACGGTTCTTCCCTCCATAATGGCATCCATGCCTTTTTCGATCAAACGCTCCGTCCTTGTGTCGATCGAACTTGTCGCCTCGTCTAAGATCAGTACCGGAGGTTTTGCGATCGCCGCTCTTGCGATCGCGATGAGCTGCTGCTGTCCCTGAGATAAGCTGCTCCCATCTCCGTAAAGCATCGTGTCATACCCCTGCGGCAGACGGCTGATAAAGGAATCCGCATTGGCGATCTTCGCCGCCTCCCGGATCTCCTCATCCGTCGCATCCAGTTTCCCGTAACGGATATTGTCTGCGATCGTCCCGGTAAACAAATGTGTATCCTGTATGACCATGGCAAGGGAACGCCGCAGGTCATCTTTCCGAATATCTTTGACGTCGATCCCATCATATGTGATCTGTCCCGCCTGAATATCATAAAACCGGTTGATGAGGTTTACGATCGTTGTCTTTCCGGCACCCGTTGATCCGACAAAAGCGATCTTCTGTCCCGGTTTTGCAAACAATGATATTCCGTTCAGCACCGTTTTCTCCGACACATAGCCGAATACGACATCATGGAAACGCACATCTCCCTTTAACAGTACCAGTTCTCCTGATGACAGTTTCCACGCATACAATCCTGTAATTTCCGCGCATTCTGTCAGTGTGCCATCCGCATTTTTACAGATATTGCAGAGTGTCACTTTTCCCTCGTCAATCTCCTCCGCCTCGTCCATCATGTCAAAAATACGCTCTGCACCTGAGAGCGCCGACAACAGGAAATTGACCTGCTGTGTAAACTGATTTAACGGCATCGCACTCTGTCTCACATATACAAGATAAGCCGACAGGCTTCCCAAATCCATGAGCCCGCGGATCACAAACATGCCGCCGGCACATGCTGAGAGCGCATAGTTAAAATAGGAAAGCGCCACGATCACCGGCACGAGCATGCCTGAATGTGCCAGTGCATTTGTAGACTCCCTGCGAAACCGCTCATTCATTTCACAGAACTCTTTAAAGTTTTCCTTTTCATGGTTGAAAACTTTCTCCACCTTCTGTCCTGCCATCATCTCCTGCACAAAACCGTTGATGTTTCCGAGTTCCTGCTGCTGTCTGTGATAATATTTTTTGCTGCATTTTCCATTGTACTGCATGAACAAAAAGGTAATGACTAAAAATACCACCACGAGCATGGTCAGTTTTACGCTGAGCACCATCATCATTGTGATCGTTCCAAACAATGTCAGAAAACTCTGGATGATCATTGCAAAACTGTTGTTCATCGCCTCCTGCACCGTGTCGACATCGTTGGTAAAATGGCTCATGATCTCGCCGCGCGTGTTGTCGTCAAAATATTTCAGTGGGAGTTTCTGTGTGTGCCGGAACAGATCCATGCGGATTTCGCTCACGACTTTCTGCGAGGTGTGCACCATCAGCCGGTTATAGCCGAGCGTTGCGAGCGCACCGCACAGGTACATCACACCCATGCCGATGACTGCCAAAAGAAGTCCCTTCATATTTCCCGGCACAATGAAATTGTTGACGAGCGGTTTGATCAGATATGTGCCGCAGATTCCTGCCCCCGCACTGATAAATACAAGAATTGCCACAAGGAAAAATGCCCACTTGTAATGACCGAGATAAGTCAGGAAGTGCTTCATGGTCTTTTTCGTATCTTTTGGTCTTTTATATCCCACATACTTTGCCATTAAAGATCAGCTCCTTCCTTCTGTGATGCATAGATTTCCTGATAGATCTGATTGTCACGGAGCAGACTCTCATGTGTGCCGATTGCCTCCACATGCCCCCTGTCCATGATAATGATCTGGTCAGCATGGCGGACAGACGATATCCTCTGCGCAATGATGATCTTTGTCATATCCGGCAGTTTTTCTGCAAGCCCGCTTCGTATCTTCGCCTCCGTCGCGGTGTCCACCGCGCTTGTGGAGTCATCTAAGATCAGTACTTTCGGCTTTTTCAAAATGGCTCTGGCAATGCAGATCCTCTGTTTCTGCCCGCCGGACACATTGACTCCCTCCTGCCCCATCTCGGTATCATAACCATCCGCAAGCCGGTCCACAAACTCATCCACACAGGCAATCTGACATGCTTCTTTAATCTCATCCAATGTGGCATTTTCATTTCCCCAGCGGAGGTTATCGATCAGTGAACCGGAAAACAGCGTATTTTTCTGCAGTACCATCGCAACTGCGTCCCGAAGATGTCTGACCGGATACTCTTTTACATTAATTCCGTCGATCTTTACCTCGCCCTTTGTCACATCGTAAAGTCTTGGGATAAGCTGCACCAGCGTAGTCTTTGATGAACCGGTCTGCCCGATGATGCCGACTGTCTGCCCCGGTCTGATGTGGAAAGAAACATCGGAAAGCACATATTCTTTTGCCGTGTCCTTGTATTTGAACCAAACATGGTCAAATTCGATTTCGCCCTTCGTCACGGCAATGTCCTTTGCATTTTCATCCGTAATATCGATTTTTTCATCAATGACTTCCATAATCCGCTCTGCGGATGCGAGTGACCTTGTCATGAGAAGGAACACATTTGACATCATCATGAGAGAATTGAGGATCAGCAATACATAACTCAAAAAACTTGTAAGCTGTCCGATCATCATCTTCCCCTCATTGATCAGCCTCCCACCGATCAAAAGGATTCCAAGGATCGTCCCGTACATGACAAACTGCATGGCTGGCATGTTCAGCACTGCCGTTCCAAACGCCTTTTCGGACTCTGATTTTAAATTTTCATTGACGACACCGAATTTTTCCACTTCGTAATCGCCTCTGACATAGGATTTCACAACACGGATCGCCGTAAGATTTTCCTGAATGCACCGGTTTACCTGGTCGATTGCACTCTGCATGCGCCCGTAAAGCGGCCCGACATTGATAATGATAAGAATTAAAAGCACTGCTAACGTCGGCAGTGCCACAAGAAAGACCAGTGCCAGTGTCGAATTGATCCGAAATGCAAACGATGTCGCAAAAATAAGCATGACCGGGCTGCGCCCGAACGGACGCATACCGGTGGACACTGCATTCTGGATGTTCGTCACATCGCTCGTCAGACGCGTGACAAGCGACGACACGCTGAAATGGTCTATATTGGAAAATGAATAAGACTGGAGTTTTTCGTACTCCGCCTTTCTTATATTTGCACCGAGTCCCTGTCCTGCAAGCGCGGAAAATTTTGCACTTCCGACACCAAGGATCAATGCCAGCACTGCACAGAGTGCCATCTGCAGACCTTTTTTTATGATATAAGTCCCGTCCGCATTTGTGACTCCATAGTCGATCAGGTCCGCCATGAGAAGCGGCACTGTGATCTCTAAGACCACCTCCACGCCAATGCATAACAAACCTGACCATGCATATTTCTTATATTCTTTCATATAAGAAAAAACTCGTTTCAACATTACTTGCACCTCCAATAGTTGCATATGCAAGTATTGTATTGCGGGGTGGGGTGGATGTCAAGAGTAAAACCATGCTACTTCTCTTTTTCATTTTTCTCTACAACTCTTATAAAATTATCACAAACTTCCTGATAATCTTTATATCCCATAAGAAGCATCTTGTCATACATCTCAGAAAGTGCATCGAGAAACTTTTTTTCATCCCTTTTTCTTATTTTGCAAAATATCACATGATACGGCGAATTTTCTTTTACATATTCATCTCCAAAATCCACAGTTACCTTGTATTTTATAAATAACTGATCTGCCAGATAATCTTCACTGTCAAGAAATACATATTGAAATTTAAAAATTGATGGCTTCTGTAATTTATAATAATTTTTCAAAATATATCCCTCTATTTCTGTCTTCTTTATATCTTGTACATGCCCTCCAAAAGATCCGTTACGACCTACTTATCTTTTTCTGTTGCATCCTCTGATTTCTGTCCCAGAAACAGGGGATCACGCATGATTTTCTTTACCATGTAAGTTTATCTTCCTTTCATCATCTGATGCTTGAAACCGAACCTCCGCATCGCAGTTTCCTGCAGGTTTTCTGCTGGGCGCATTTAAAATTTATCGTATCCGGATTTAAATCACTATGAACTTTAACGAATAACAAATAACGAATAACAGAAAAAACTTTATCACTGAACCTGAACTATTTTGCACTATTTACCTGTGACCGCACCCTGCACGGAAAATTTTTTAAAGATCTACCTCAAACTGCACCGTCTGGTTATATTGATCCAATGCCATCTGCAATTCCATGACATTCTGAGATACCCGCTCATATTCCTGCTTGACCAGATCAAGATCATAGTTGACATACCGATACTCGGGAACTGCATTTCTGGACATATACGATGTTGTCTCCCTCGTCTTTGGAAGCTGTTTGCGCATCCGGTCAAGGACAGCCTTTCTTTTATTCAACTGCGCCATCTTTATTAAGATCGTGTCCACGCTCATCTCGGTATCCTTTACCTGCACTTTTGCGGTTGCATTTGTGACATTCAGTGCATGTTTGATCACTGCGATCTTTTCATCAATTTCTGCAATCGTTGCTGCAACCTCAGCATAATCATATTCGGGGATCACAGGCTCCTCATTGATCGCAGTCACATAGGTACTTGACGCTTCTTCCTTATTTATCCAGTATTCCTTGTCTTCTTCCAGGCTTTTAAGCCATTTATTTGCATATGCCGATGTTATTTTTTTCATTTACCTTTTTCCTCTCCCAACTATCCTTCATGATGATATCAATATAAGACATACAGAAAAGTTTGTCATTCTACCGCTAGTTTAATTTCCGAAATAAAATATACCATAAACGAACGATATCCCCGTCAATGACGAGGATATCTTCAATACTGGTATGCAATAATCTACTTAAAATTATAAAATTGTCCAAACTCGGCAGCGATTTTCCTGAGATCCATTTGTAGACTGCCTGCGGATTTTCAAATCCCATCACGATCTGGACATCTTTCACCGTGTAACCGTGTTCTGATAGAAGCCTCTTGATCTGTCTGCCGGTCTCTTTCTGCTGGATTGATAAATACATTGGTTCCATCTCATACCTCCTTATTCATCACTGTCCCGAAACACGAATTTATTTTATCTTAACATTTTTATGTTGGGAAATCCAGATAAATCGCCTGACTAATGAATTCTGTTCTTCTAATCAGAAAATAATCTACTTTCCTGTCCTTATAGCATCTTTTTGCCAATAATTTTACCACTTTCGGCGCTATTCCCTTATTTCTCTTATTCTCGAAAAGATCTATTCCTATTTCAGGTGTATCAGAGTCCGGATTCTGCAATTCCAGACTTCCACAATAATCGCCATTTATTTCAAATACAGAAAATACTTTATCTTCTCCCTCTAAAACCTGTTCCCACATCATATCTTTGCAATGCTCATTTAAAAACAATGTATGTTCACCACTTATCTGACGATGCAATTCTACATAATTATCACGATCTTCATCCACAATCGGGCAAATGATAAATTCATTATCTGATACATAAACCTGCCTGTTCAACATCTTTCCTCCCTTATTGTGCACCATTTCTTTCCCAAATTGCCCCAATCTGTAATAAATGCGCCAGAATCTCATTTTTATACACTGCTGTTATTTCCCTGTTGTCTGGTATACTCCTGTCCACACTTCCAGATAGCCTTCTCTTTAAAATAAATACTGATATCCTCGTCCGATATTTCAAAGAACACCCGTAACATATCCATATTTAATGTCTTTCCAAATCTTCTAGGTCTGGTAAACAGGGAAACCAGCGGTTTTCTGTCTAAAAATTCTTTGATCAGCAGCGTTTTATCCACATAATAATATTCTGCCTGTGCTCTGACATAATCAGAAACTCCTACCGGAAGCGGTCTTTTCTCTTTCGCGGCATCTTTTCAGGTTTTCATATTTATTTCCTCTCCTGATGGCAATATATTACTTCTTTTACGGCTGATTATAATAGAAATGCGGAAATATATCAAATTATTTTGATATATTTCCGCATACACAATTTTAATTAAGCTGGTACTCATCCACCACTTTTCTCGCCACATCCGGATAGTTCGTAATAATTGCATCGAGTCCCATCTCACAGCAGCGCCGCATGTCTTCCTCATTATTGATCGTCCATACATGCACTAATATATTTCTCCGCCTGCAGTCCTCCAGATAATTTGGATAAAAAATTTTCGTCCACCCCGGATGCAGAGCATCTGCCCGCACAACATCCGCCACATAATCGACCGCATTTATAATTCCATCCGCATACAGTGCACCTGTTTTTAATTCCGGGCATTTTTCCTTCATACTGCGGATCGTATAATGATTGAATGAGGAAACTATGATACGATCCATCATGTCATATTTTTTTGTCAGTTCTAAAACCTTATCTTCCATTCCCGGATAAAACGTGTTTCCAGTCTTCATTTCCACATTAATGGTGAGATCTGTCGGCTTTATCAGCTGATAAACTTCCTCTAATGTTGGTATCTCTTCCTCTTTGTATTCTGGATGTAATTTATTAAAATTAAACTTTTTTAATTCATTACAGGTAAAGTCCTGTACACGTCCGGTTCCATCACTGACTCTGTCAAGTACTTCATCGTGTATCACAACCACTTCACCATCTTTCGTCAGATGCACATCCAGTTCGATCCCATCTGCTTTCATCTCAATGGCTTTTCGAAATGCATCCATTGTATTTTCCGGTGCATATCCACTTGCTCCACGGTGCGCCCATACTTTTATTTTTTTTGAATCCATAAATTTTTATCCCCCTTCTGTTTTGACACATTCTAATCCTGAATTTGTAATACTTCCATATGCTTACATTTCTTCCACATAGTGCACATAGTCAAAATTTCTGATCTCATCGATCAGTTCCGGTCTCATATTATAGTGATTGACTTCCAGAGTTACCACTAAAGAGGAAAATTTACCCGGCAGTTTATTTTTGGTTGTCTCAACCGTCTCTGTTTTCACATTCCGGCTTCGCATCTCCTGTAAAAACAGCCCAATGCTCTTTCCATTTTCCAGTTCAAGATAAAGGTCAAATACTTTCGCATGTTTCTGTAAAAAAATGTCGATTTTATTCAGAAGGCGCAATACAACAACAATGAATACCAGCGTATAGACTGCACCTTCCACAAATCCGATTCCGATTGCCAGACCCACACAGGCACATGCCCAAAGTCCTGCTGCTGTGGTAAGCCCCCGGACTCTTTGTTTCTCCGTTACCAATATTGTGCCTACCCCCAGGAATCCTACCCCACTGATCACCTGTGCACCGAGCCGTGCAAGATCGGCTTTCTGGTCAAAATTCATCGACATATATTCACTGGTCAGCATTACCAAAGCGGATCCAAGGCACACTAATGCATGTGTCTTGATCCCGGCTCCGCGCCGTTTTAACCCACGGTCAATTCCTATCACAGTTCCCGTTAGGATTGCCAGCGCAAGGCGTCCGCAAATCGCTACGCTGTTCCATTCTGCCATTGCGTCAATAAAAGCTCTCCACATGATTTCACCTTCCCACTATTTTATCTCCAACGAATCTTTTTGTGCATCTTAGGATAAAGAAAAAGAGCAATTTAAAATTATCTTTCAAATTGCTCTTCTCCCCATTCTCACCTGCAATTACTTTGAATATAACCGAATCCTTTTTTCTTTAATTTTTCCGTAAAATCTGTAGTAAAATGCATGCAAAAAACATTCCTTCTTAAATCCGCCGGTATACATTCCTCCAGCTCCTCTAATGGGCAATGTGACCTGTGATCCGATGTAAATTCTGTTGTATCCTGATAGATCGTTGATATTTCCCTTTTATAAAATCTGTTTAATACATCTTTGGGAATCTCATACGAATCTCCACTGTAGTAAATCTTCTCTCCTGCAAATTCAATGATATAACCAAAGCAGGAAATATCATCCGCATGTTTCACAGAAACAGCCCAAACCTTCAGTCCCTCTGCGGTAAACAGACTGCTCTCCACAGGAATATAGATATCCGGGTCGATTCCCATCAATCCAAGCAGAATCCACAAAGACTTTTCCGGATAGATGACCGTCACTTTTTTCCCAAGTACATAATAACAATAGGAAATGATAGACGGAAGACTTCCCACGTGATCTGCATGCATATGTGTTACCATAATTGTGATACCGGCGTATTTCTTTAAGAGTTCTTTCTGATACAATTTCAAAAATACACTCTCCCCGCCATCGATCACATATAGCTGATCCTTGTTTGTAAAATAGGCACTTGTATTCCCGTACAACGGATTAAATGCCGAACCACATCCCAAAAAATTTAAATCCATACGCATCACTTCCGATAATTATTTTCTTTCAGGTAATCCACACAATGCTTTGTCCAGTCTGTCTGGATAATGTCAAATCCTTTATCTGCAAGCCATCCCCATCCTTTCGCAGGATCATCGGTCAGCGAAACGTCATCGCTATGCCCTGCTGCCAGTGGAACCCGGCTGGAATATAAAATCGCATTGCCCCAGAGAATCCGCCCCTTTTTCTTCTGCATTTCCAGATAAGATTCCTGGATCACCGGAGATGTTTCTTTTTCAAACACAATCTCTGCCCCTATATAATTGATGTTCATTTTTTCAATTTTATCAGAGGCAAGATCCTCTTCCATGAAAATTGGCATATAATCGATCGTTGGTGCATAAGCTTCAATTAATTTCAAAGATTGGTCAGAAGGATCACTCTTCATTAAAATCTGATCTTCCATTCCATGTTTCTTTACTGCTTTCATAACCGGTTCAATAATATTGATGCTTCTGTCAAGATTCAGTTTACATTTTCCCTTCAAATGCTCTAACACATCATCAAATGAATTTACCGGCAGAAATGTCTGCTGCAGATCGCCGTTACAGAGTCTCATCTGTCTGATCTCACCGGCTGTATACCGTTCAATCCTGATATGTCTGTCAAGATGGCTCGGTTCCATTCCTGTGTGGAATACAAACAATTCGCCATCGATACTTTGAAACAGATCCATCTCTAAAATGTCTGCGCCCTCCTTGAGTGCAATATCAAAAGCCGCAATCGAGTTTGGCGGAATATTTCCCCCACTGGTTCCTCTGTGGGCGGCAACCAGAACACCTGTTTTTTTTCTTAATTCAATGATCGATTCCATTTAATTTTTACCCCCGTTTTTCTTTTTTGTAAAAAAAGATTTTATCTTTCCAAGTCCGTCATATCTGCCAAGCCAAAGTGCAATCGTAGAAATGATCATAAGCACTACCGTATAAACAAATGACATTGCCTGTGCATCTATGGTCGCTGTCTCATCCGTTGCCAGCTTGATCACGATTCCAAGCGGCTGATAGGATGGATGATATAAAAATACGGATAAGTCATATTCTGATAAAAGTCCGTTAAAGTTCAATACGATGACAGATAATACGATTGGCATAATATTCGGAAGAATGACTTTCCTCATTGTATAGAGCGGTTTTGCGCCCATAACCTGTGCTGCCTCTTCCATATTTCCATCAAGTCCGACAAATCCGGCGCGGATCATTCGGTATGAAAACGGAATTTTAATAATAATGTATGCAAACAGCAGGATGATCGGTGTAGCAACCAATACCTTATCTGCCAGGAGCATTCTTGGCTCATCGTAGGTCAGCATCAAACCAAGTGCGATCATGGTTGATGGCAGCAGCCATGGGATCAGAATAAACGGTTCAAACAACTTGTCATATTTATGTTTTGCTTTTGTCACAATACGGGCAACCACAATACAGATCACAGCTACAACCAGTGCCGCCAGCAGAGAATACACAATACTTACCAGATACGGCTTATATGCAGTGGCTGAATGGAACAGTTTTTTGTAATTCTCCAGTGTAAAAGAATCTTTTCTGATCACACCTGTCTTGATCGTCAATCCATCGGTAAATGAAAATACAAGTACGTTGATGATCGGCAGCATGTAAATGATAAACATCACATAAGCTACAATATGTGCGATCACATTCATGACCGGATTTTCAATCTTTTGTTTTTCCATTTTGGCTTTTGTCTTTGAAACCGATATAAAATTGCCTTTTTTTTCAATTTTCTGCATGATTGCAAGAAGAATCGTCGTTGCAATTCCAAGGATGATTGCCAGCAGCGCTGCGATATCTCTCGATCCCGTCATATTGGCAAACGTCTTGATCATCGGGTTGATTGTCTGGAAATCCGGGCCACCAACGATCAAAGGTCCTGACATTGTGCTTAATGCTGCGATAAAAGTAAGCACTGTAATCGCAAAAATGGTAGGTTTCATTGTCGGCAGCACAATTTTAAATAAAATCGTACTCTGGGATGCCCCCATATTCTTCGCCGCCTCTATCGTATGATAATCCAGCCCTCGTATCGCATTTGTCAAAAACATCATATGATTTGATGTTCCCGAGAATGTCATAATAAAAAGTACAGCACCAAATCCGACAAACCAGTTCGGATCCAGACCTGGAAAAATATTGGTCAGCACTTTTGTCACGATTCCTGTTGAACCGTAAACGAACTTATATCCTGTAACCAAAACAACGCCGCTGTAGATCAGTGTTGACATAAATCCAAGACTTAATATTTTTGCCCCTTTGATGTCAAAGTATTCTGTAAACAGTACAACTAAAATACCGGATATATTTACGGTAATAATAGAAGCGATCGCCAGAACAAAGCTGTTCTTTAAACTCTTCATGGCCCTTGCTGATTTCATGATCTTGTCAATTGCTTCCAATGTGAAATGTCCGTCTTTTACAAATACCCTGGCAAGCAGATTTAAGTTTGGGAATACCAGAAATGTAATGATAAACCAGATTAATGCAATTTTAATAATAATGCCGGGAATATTGATTGTTCCATCCTGAATTTTTTGCTTGAGTTTATTCATAAAATATCCCTCCTAAAACTGCATGATATCCTGTGGGTTGATATAGAGGTCTATCTGTTCGTTTTCCTGATACAGCCTGCGTCCATCATTTTTTTCAAGATATTTAAGCTCCTGTCCATGACATTCCAGCACATACTTTGTCAGCACACCACTAAATTCAGCTTCTTCCACTTTGCCTGTGAGTTTCACATAACCGGCTTTTTCTTCACTGATACATCTCTCAATTCTTACAAATCCAGTCTTGTTTGTATCTAAATTTGCACCCGACTGCGTATTGACCTCAGATAAAAGTTCACCCTTTAAGCGGTTGATATCACCGATAAAATCGCAGACAAACTCACTTTTTGATTCATTATAGATCTCATACGGCGTTCCAACCTGTTCTACATATCCATTGTTAAATACGGCGATCCGGTCGGAAAGCGTCAGCGCTTCTTCCTGGTCATGCGTAACATACAATGTTGTGATACCCAGCTCTTTCTGGAGACGTTTTAATTCCATTCTCATATCAATGCGGAGTTTTGCATCCAGATTGGATAGCGGCTCATCCAGGCAAAGAATCTTAGGCTCCAGAACGATTGCTCTTGCAAGCGCTACTCTCTGCTGCTGACCACCTGACAGATCCGACACATTTTTCTTTAACTGTGATTCCGTAATCTTGATCTTAGCTGCAACTTCATGTACTTTCTGATCGATCTCTGTCTTCGATGCTTTTTTTACTTTCATTCCAAACGCAATGTTGTCATAGACTGACATTGTCGGGAAAAGCGCATAGCTTTGGAACACCATGCCAATGTTTCTTTTTTCAACCGGAAGATTTGTAACGTCCTTGTCTCCTACATATACTTTTCCTTTTGACGGTGAGAGAAAGCCAACCAGCGCCCGCAGTGAGGTGGTCTTTCCACAACCGCTTGGTCCTAAGAAGGTGAAGAACTCACCTTCTTTAATATCCAGATTCAAGTTTTCAATCGCTACAAAATCCCCATACTTTATTTCAATATTTTCAAACTTTACCATGGTGTTCTCCTAACTTTGTTTAATGTCAGCTTCCTGTATTTTTAGTTTCTTCTATATTTACTGTACATACTCAAGCTCTGCTTTCTCTACCCATGCATCCACATTTTCTGCAATGAAACTCCAGTCAAGATCCTGCGGTTTCAAAGTCTCCATTAACTCTTTAATATCATCGGAAACCTGGTCTAATGCTTCTTTCTGACATGGAATCGTTCCATAATTATTAGACCAGTCAAGCTGAACATCAGAACTTCCAAGCCAGTTTAAAAATGCTACACAGGTATCATATTTCTTAGTGCCTGCTGAAATTGCAAGAGATTCTACCACATATGGCTCTCCAATGTCCGGTGTCATGATCTGGAATTTGTAATCACGGTCTTTCTGCTCTGTCAAAACGCCGGATGCCCAGTGCTCATCCATCGGATAGGTACCATCGATCACACTTCCGACTGCGTCTTCACCATCTGCAATGTTATGTGCATTACCTAAGAATTTTGCTGCGATTTCCCATCCCTCATCAGAAATGCCAAGATCTCCGTCCGGATCCTGATAACGGCTGATGATACTTGCAAATACCGTCTTTGCTGTTCCACCGCCTAAATTATGTAACTGATACAGTCCTTTGTATTCATCTTTCGTCAGATCTGTCCAGTCAGAAGGCATATTGTCATAGTCCGCATTTCCCATTAATACCAATGGTGTTGTTGTAACCGGGTAATAATATCCGTCCGGATCGATGAGGTCTGCATCTACTCCGTCCACCCAGTCCGGTTCCCATTTCTGAAGCAAACCGTTTGCTTTTAATTTTTCGTACTCAATATTGTTCAATCCAAATGTAACGTCACAAAGAGGATTATTTTTCTCTGCGATCATACGCTCGGTTACCTCGGATGCTCCTAATGCTACCACCTCAATATCGAATCCGGCTTCTTTCGCTTTCTCGATCAGATATGCATCACGACCTTCGGTTCCGCTGTTCGTGTATACAACAAGTTTTTCATTGGAAGATGAAGTATCCTCTTTCTGGGTATCTGCCGCATCGGTCTTGTCCTCCACAGCTGCGCCCATCTGATCTGCTGCCGTGCTGCCATTGTCTGCGCTGGTATTTCCACCGCCACAGCCTGCTAATGCTGCAACCCCCATTGCTGATACAAGTAATACTGATAAAAATCTTTTTTTCATTGTAAATTCCTCCCTCTCTTTTGTTTTTGTAATGTTATCATACTTCATATTTTGAAACGTGTCAATATTATTTTGTCCAATTTAACAATTTATTTTGTATTTTTTGATATTTTATTGTACTTTTTACATGTTTGTTTTTGCATGCTTTTTATTCGTCATTATACATTTTATCCATTATCCCCCTGTATTTTATTAGTTTTTTGTATTTTTCTCATATATCCGCCGGCATTTTATATCATAGTTTGTTTTTTGCAATACTTCTATCAAGTTTGTGTAAAATCCATGTAATTTTTATAACGTTATAATTTTCCTATGACTATTGACACATAAAATAATAGAATGCATACTCCGCGGATATTCTATTATCACAAACAAAAAAGGTGGAACATATCCAACATATGATTCCACCTTCCGATTCCATTTTCGCTTTACAGCTCCCGTATTTTATTTGTTAATTTCTTCATCAATCAGTTTCTGTGCACGGTTTAGAGATTCCTCTACCGGCAAGAATCCCATCAGTACATTCTCCACAGCCATTCCCACAATATTCAAAAACTTGATTTCATCAAATGCTTTGTCTGAATCCGCAGGAATTCTCCTCGTATGTGATTTGCTGAAACAGTCTTTTGATAATTCCAGCCAGGGAAACACATCTATGATATCGTATTTATTATATGTTTTCGCACATGGAGAAACGCTCCCAAGTGCTGCCATGCCAGACGCCGCCGGCTCTGTTGTGATCCATTTGATAAATGCAAATGCATCTTCTTTTCTGCGGCTGTTTTTGGAAATTCCAACTGTTCCTCCTCCATAAATCGGATTTTTTCCAGGAACCATTGCCACTCCTATATTTCCAACAACTTTTGAGCCTGCTCCTAAGATTTCCGATGCATAATTACTGAAATTGATCATCATTACAAGTTTGCCATCCGCAAAGTCTTTTGCAGATGTTTTCCACCAGTGGACCACCTTTTTATCTGTATATTGCTTGGCAGTCAGAAGTTCTTCTAATGCCTTTACGCCCGCTGTATCATTGATCACGACCATTCCATCTTTTCCATACAGATGATTTTTATGGCTGAACAGCCTTGTAAGAAATTCCGTCGCTGTGACACCCAGGTTTCCAAGTGTCAGATTTGAAAAATAATGTTCCTCCAGCCTGTCACTTGTTGCAAAAAACTCCGCAATTTTATTGTATTCTTCAAATGTCTTCGGAATTTTTAATTCCGCTTTATATTTCTCACTGTACAGTCTCTTAATAACTGTATTTTCAAACAGATCCTTTCTATAAAAAAGAAGCTGTGTACTCGGTGTGATCGGAAGCGCATACGCCTTGCCATGCACACGGGAATACTTATCTATCAATGCCGGTATGTACTCTTTATACACTTCATCAATATCCGGCGTCATATCGTCAAGCGGGACTAATATCCGTTCTGAAAGCAATGGCAGCCAGGTTACATCCATTCGGAATATATCGTAATAATCCGAATTTTCAGCTTTCATAAACTGCTCATAAATATCATCATAAGAAAATACATCAAACTGTATCTGTGTTCCGGTCTCCTCTGTATACAGTTTTGCCAGTCCCTGCAGGATCATTGTCTCCGGGCTGTCAAGGGTCAGTATCCGTAAATGATCCGCCGGTGTTTTGTTTAAAGTGATCTGATTCCACTCACGAAATCCATCATTCTCACAGATCAGTTCTTTCTCTGCCCCATTTTCCTTTGAATCTCCGATAATTTTTTCCGCAGCCATTTTCCCGACCAGACCATAGTTTAACTCATATTTGCGGTAATCCTTTTCCGGGAGAGAAGTGATCGGCGACAATGTAAAAATCGGTGTCTGATTGCCTGCTGAAAAGTTTGTAACAACATTTCTTATCTTTTCTGCAAAACGGATATTCGTCGTTATGATTGCATCGTATTCATTTTCCTGCACAAGAGTATTGATGATTGCATGGGATACACGCCTGCTGTCTGTCGTGATATGGAAAATTTTATTTTCTCCTGCGCAAGCATCTTGTAGAGACCTCTGCAGAACTCATTTTCATTGGAAAATTTTAAAGAATCTGTTACCACAAGAACATTATGATATCTGGCAGATATGACAGTTTCTGCAATCTGCCCTCCCGCTGATTCATAATCAAATCCAATATAGTCCAGATCATCGGTCGCTTTCCGCTCCACAAAGCACAACTTTTCAAATCCTGCATATGCCTCTTTGACTTCCTTTTCTCCCAGACAGGTGATCGACGCCACCCCCATCGCCATTACAGACTTTGCCCATTGGATCATACTGTATTCTGTTTGTCTGTTATCGTTTGTGATCAGAAGTTCCGCTGTGTATCCTCTCTTTTCGGCATAACTTTTCAGGCAGTAATAAAAATCCCTGTAATGTCTGCGTTCCATTGAAGGCACGATCACACAGATAATATTGCCGCTTCCCTTCCTGAGCATCTTAGCCCGCTCATTGATCGTATATCCAAGCTTTTTAGCAGCTTCTTCCACCGCCTTTATCTTCTCACTGCTGACATTTCCTTTTCCGTTCAATACATTGGATGCCGTTCCCTGTGATACGCCGGCCATCCTCGCAACATCTATAATGGTAGCCATGTATTTCTCCTTTTTATGCGCCGCTTTTCCTTATAACGTTATTATAAGTATTATACTATAGATGTTGTGGGTTTTTCTACAAAAAATTACCTGTCTGATTCACTCTTATATCACGATCCCATTACAGTGATCGACCTCAATTTCTTCATACCTTGTACATGACCTAACGCCATCCAATGACAGACAGCCTTCCTCTGTCTCAAAAGCACCAGATTTTCTGGTTATGACCGGATTAATCATTGCAAACTGAAACGGACCGGCAGCCACCACAATGATGTTTTTCTTTACGCCGATCATCTTTGCCGCCGTTACGACCTGTTTATCTTTTTCTGTTGCATCCTCTGATTTTTTCCCAGAAGCAGGGGATCGCGCATGATTTTCTTGGCACTCTCTGAATTCTGCTCCACCTGTTCTGAAACTCCCGCAACTGTCGCTGTCAGTTTCTCTACAACCGCAGCCTGATTGGCTGCACCGTCTGCAAGGTCATTTGAGCTTGCAGCTACCTGCTCTGCCGCACTTGAAACCTCGCTTGATACATTCTGGATTCCCTTTATGGTGACTGCCATA
>OGDF01004146.1_pt1 | contig 16808 bp, 12 predicted proteins | sample 1570141 | NCBI WGS metagenome assembly OGDF01 (sample SAMEA4370581, study PRJEB24528) | human gut metagenome | reverse complement strand
ACGTGGATATCCTTAACGGCAAAGACGGTAAAAAAGTTCCTTGCTTCTGGTCGATTGGCAACTACGCTTCGACTCAAAGTGAAAAGCCGCGCATGCTTGGTGGCATGGCAAAGCTCACGCTGCAAAAGACGGGCAAAGAGTGCAAGGTCACCGAATGGTCGATGACGCCGCTCGTTACACATCAGACGCGCGGCAATCAGGATTTCGGTACGTACAAGCTATCGGATTACACCGAGGAATTGGCGAGCCAGAACTGGATTCGCAATTACGGGGCAAGCTGCGCAGATTTTACCCGTGCATACGTCAACGACCTCGCCGCGCAGATCCTGGGTTCGGGCTACGACAAAGATGCCTGCGTGCTCAAGGGAACGCTGTAGGCAAAGGGGACGCGGCAAGCAAAGAAACGCTGTTGACAAAGGGACATCGTAAACAACGGAGCGCTTTCCCATAGAGGAAGGCGCTCCTTTTTGCTGCGTTTAATACATACGTTTGCTATAACCCAGGCTGAATCATCGGCGTAAACTACCAGTCCGGATGGTCCCGCCATCCCACGACGCGCCTCCGCATGCCCTCTATGTCGAGAACGCCCTCGGCAAAGCCTTTGCACACGAGTGACGCCGGCAGGAACTCGTCGTAGCGGTCGAAATAGGGAACCTCGCCGGGATAGATGAGCTCGATGGGGTCGAAATCGGCTTCCGCCTCCGCGGCCACAACTTCAAAGAACTCTTCCTCAGTCGCCTTCATCTTGAACTGCATGAAATACGGACGCGATGAGTCCAGACCTTTAAGGCCGAGCTCGCCCGCACATTTGATTTTGAGCAGGCGCTCCAGCGCCAAAAACGCATAGCTACCGAGCCAGGGGAACAGCACCCAGGTATCGCCACCAAGATTGACGAGCGGTCGCGTGGCCGCGCCCGAGATTTCGGAGGTGTGTCGTGCGACGGCAAGGCGCGCCCGCGCATTGCCCATAAGATACGGATATATCTCATGCTCTTTGAGTGCGCGGCGCATACGGTCGAGCACATGCGTATTGATGGCGCCCGGGCAATCGCCGAAGTATGCCGGCACACGCCCCTTGACCTGCGTCGCAAATACTGTATGGCGTTTCCAGTCGACTTCCTCGACGATCCAGCAATGACCGGCGATGGCAATGCGCTCCCCTGGAGGCGGGGGATTGACGATCGTGCCCAGCTCTGCGGATTCGCTCCGTACCGTAAACTCCTCGTTTTCTTGAAACACGGCATAGAATTTGAAGGAATTGACCAGTCGTTCTCCGGCAAGGCCGATGATAAGCCCGCCGCCCTCGGTGACCTCGATATGGTCGATTTCAATCAAGTGTCGCAACAGCTCGCGATAGTCGTCGGCGCTTACGCGATGAAAATAGCTGAGGGATAGCACGCGTTGAGCCAGCTCGGCGGGCGTGAGCTCGCCGGTGCTCGCAAGCGTCGTCATGGTCTGATGGTAGAGCAGGCTATAGGGGAGCCGGTCGAGTTCGGGCGGCTCAACCCATTTTTCTTCGCGATACAGCTGCACGAGCGCGATGCCCTGCAAAAGCTTCCAGGGAATGGTCTCGGGCATCATCGTGCGCGGTTCGGGTTCTTCCTCGCGCATGACGAACCACATCTCGGGAGGAAGGTCGCGGCGGCCGGTACGGCCCATGCGCTGCAGAAAAGAGCTTACGGTAAAGGGCGCATCGATCTGGAATGCACGCTCAAGCCTGCCGATGTCGATTCCGAGTTCGAGTGTCGCCGTGGTTACGGTCGTTTGCGCCTGTTCGTCATCGCGCATGAGCTCCTCAGCGGTCTCGCGGTAACTTGCCGAAAGGTTGCCATGGTGGATGAGAAAACGGTCGGGTTCATGGCGCACCTCGCAGTAACTGCGCAACTCGGAGCAGACTGCCTCCGCCTCTTCGCGCGAATTGACGAACACCAGGCATTTTCGTCCGCGGGTGTGCTCAAAGATGTAACCGCAACCGGGGTCCGCCTCGGCGGGTGCGGTATCGGTCGGGCTGAGCAGGGCATGTTCTCGTGCGGGCGGGATATCGACCTCGCCAACGGGGGCAGAGGAAGCGGTGCGGGTGCGGGTGCCGCTTCCGTCCCCGCTATGCGTTTCTCCGGTTGCTTTTGGTAGACCTTCGGGAACATCTGCCGGTTCAACCGAGATTACCTGTGCGGGCACGGCTCCCATCGCCTCAAACGAGCGTTGGGTAGCCTGGGGACCCGAGTTGTAGAAGTGCTCCATCGAGATGCGCCAGACGTGTCGTGGCTCGGTAAAGCGTGGAATGACGCAACCGCGTCCCGTGCCCAACGAGAGAAACGCTCCCGTGCGCTCGGGGTCGCCGATGGTCGCCGAGAGCCCGATTCGTCGTGGGTTGACGCCTGCCATGCGCGAAAGTCGCTCGATCAAGCAGAGCGTCTGACCGCCGCGGTCTCCTCGTAAAAGCGAATGGACCTCATCGATCACAACGTAGCGCAGGTCGCAAAAAAGTCGAGGCACCGCCATGTGCTTGTGCATGAGAAGCGCTTCAAGCGACTCGGGCGTAATCTGCAGGATGCCACTCGGATGCTTGATGAGCTTTGCCTTATGTGATTGCGCGACATCGCCGTGCCAGTGCCAAATGGGGATATCCGCCTCGGCGCAAAGGTCGTTGAGGCGTACAAATTGATCGTTGATGAGTGCTTTGAGCGGCCCGATATAGAGCGCTCCGACGCTTGCGGGTGGATTTTCCCAGAATTCGGTGAGGATGGGGAAGAACGCCGCCTCCGTCTTTCCCGATGCAGTCGAGGCCGTGAGCAGCACGTTTTCATCGGTGTCGAAAATCGCTTCCGCGGCGGCAACTTGGATCGAGCGCAGGCTCTCCCAATCGTGGTCGTAAATGAAATCCTGTATAAACGGGGCGTAGCGGTCAAATGCGTTCATGCGTACCTCCCTTCAGGTGACTTTGCCTGACGAATCACGGCTTTAGATGGTGAATTCGGCAAAGTTGCGCTCGCCTGTCTGGGCGGCTCCCGGCATGTTTTGGCCTGTTGCTCCGGCCTTTGTGCCAGAGGCGTTTCTTTGGCCCGTGACACCTGCACCCGCGCTTACGTCGCCGCTGAGCTCTTGGTTTGCTCCGCCTGCGAATTCGGGACTTTGCAGGAGCTCGGAAATTTTGGCATCGGGATTTTGGCACAGGATGTCGAGCAGCTCGATAAAGTCGCGAATGACCTCGCGCGGCGTGAGATGCGTATCGGCACCTACGCGACCGAATTCGATTTTGAGAAAGTCCACAAGGTCGGCTTCGGTGAGCGAAGGCGTCCAATCGAAGTAACCGGCATGGATTTGCGTGAGCTTTTCTATCAGAACGAGCAGCTCCTCATAGGTGAGCGGCTGCAGTCGAATAATCGGTGCGAGCATATCTTTGAGGCCGTCGCGCGCGAAGCGTCCCTGCGTCAATCGACTGCGTAGCGCCTCGTAGCTAAAGACGCCGCGTCGCCGGTCCTCGATTGATGTCGGCGTGCCGCCCATGATGATTCCCAGATGGTGGGCCTTGCCCTGCAGCGTGTCGTTGTACATCGTGAGGATCTTCTCGTAGTTGTACTGGCGCGTGATGGAATTTGGAATTTTATAGAGGTTGACGAGCTCGTCAATGAGCACGAGCATGCCCTTGTACCCCGCACAAACAAGGAAGCGGGCGAGCAGCTTTATATAGTCGTACCAGTCGTCATCGCCGATAATCGTGGAGGTTCCCAGGTCGGCTTTGGCTTCGGTTTTGGTGCGGAATTCTCCGCGTAGCCAGCGCGTTACGGCGCTCATGCCCTCTTCGTCCCCTTCGATAGAGCAGGAGCGGTAGCGCTTGAGCATGCGCACGAAATCAAAGCCGTGGACCATCTCCTCCAGAGGGTCGAGCTGCTCGATGAGCTCTTCCTCGGTGAAGTCCTTCGTGCTCCGCACCCATTTATCGAGAATCAGGTTGAGCGCGCCTCCCTCGGGACGCGTTTTGGTCGCGGTATTGCGGATAAGCTCGCGATATGTGGCGAGTCCCTGACCTTGTCCTCCCTGAAGCCGTCGCTCGGGGGAGAGGTCGGCATCGGCAACGACGAAACTTTCACCCATGGCGTGCGTGCGAATGGTCTGGAGCAAAAAGCTCTTACCGGCGCCGTAGCGGCCTACGAGGAAGCGAAAGCTCGCTCCTCCCTCAGAGATCAAATCGAGGTCGGTGAGCAGTGCACGGATTTCGGTTTCGCGTCCCACGGTGATGTAGGGTAGGCCGATACGCGGTACGACGCCGCCCTTGAGCGAGTTGATGATGACGGCTGCAACGCGTTTGGGCACGCGCGGCGCGTTTGCCTGGGCTACGAGTTGTGCGGTGTCAGTCATAGTCGATGAGTCCTCTCACGTCTTGTTCGTAATCGGGAATTATCGCAGGTCCTTGGGACGTAAATTCGATGATGGTATCGCCCACGATGTCGAAAGCGGCCTCGTTGATGACATCGACAAGGATATCTTCGCTGGTGCCGGCGGCATCGAGCACGGCTTGAGCCTTTTCCGCGTCGTTGTCGAGAAGGGCTGCTAGATATTGCCGTTTTTCGGTGGAGAAGGGGTCCTGCCGGGCGTTGTCTACGTCGACGGGGACGGTTGTGGGCACGGACGGAGTTTGGGTTTTGGGCACGGACGGAGTTTGGGCTTCGGAAACCGGCGGAATCTGGGTTTCAGGCGCGGACAGCGTTTGGGCTTCGGGTGTTGTAGCTGCAGCGGCATCGAACTTCTCGAAGCAAACGGGAGGCTGTTTGCTCGTTTCCGCGATATCTGCACGCTCTTCATCAATCAACAGGGCTTCGCGTGTTGCGGCTGCCGTGCTACGGATGTTGCTCAACGCCGATAAATCGATCTCGATATGGCGCGGTGTGTGGGACTTTTCCCAAGCGACCCATACATCGACCTCGTTGTCGATGATTTTGGCGAGGTATTTGGGAACCTTTGGAGCTGTGGAAACGTCGGTATCTTCTGCAGCACCGTATGCGCGCGCAAGTGCGGTTGCGGCGGGGGCGAGGAGCTTTGCGAGCGCTGAGCTTGAATTGGTGGAACCGTAGGCGCGCGAGGCCGTCCAGAATCCGTTCTTGCAGGTGTAGCGACGCAAATCATCAACGATGTACTCGGCATCTGGGTGTGGCTTTTCCTCAAAGAACAGCGTCGACCTGAACATGGTGTAGCTCATGGTCGTGATGGAGCCGAACAACGTATCGATAAGCCCCTGCTTGCAGTGTTTGCTGTAGTGATCGACCAGACGAAGGTACACGCTGCCAAGGACATGGCGCAAGCCGCCTGCATGCTCAATTGCGATGGGATCGCTCGTAAAGTCCTCTCCGCTCAAAGCGCAAAGCGCTCCGAATAGTGTTTCTTCTGACGAGACGTCGGGCGGTAGAGTCAACGCGCTCTCGCCTTTACGAAGCGTGCCTCTGGGGGCGAGAGCCTCCGCCACACGTTTGAGTGTTGCGAGGTTGCTGTCGAAGGCTACCCAGGGGAGGTCGTTGAGTAGTGAACGATCTAGACCATGATAGACAACGTAGTCGAGATAGAGGTTGCGCGCCGCGCGGGAAATCGAGGGATCGATGTGCTCAAAGGTCCGGGCTAGCTCGCGGAGCTGGCATGCACCCTCGAGAGGCTCGTCGATGCCTATGCCATTGACGAGTTCGGACATATACATGCTCACAAATCCCGGCTCGGTTTCTGGGATACTCCCGCGACGCGCCTTGGTGCGCCAGCTCACATAGCCTCTGAGCTGCTGGTCGCTTAAATCGTTATACGTTGGATAGAGCAGACGGAGGGTTCCATGGTATGGGTAATCGTCCTCGAGGTCGGCGATAGCCATGCCCTGTCGAAAGAACAATTCGTTTTCCGAGAGCCAACGGCCCTTGCCGGTTGCAGGGTCAACGCTCCAGCGAGAGATTTTCTTCATTGCGCGGTATTCATCTGGCAGGTAATTGCGCATCTGCCTGCCGGTCGTCAGGATGGGCTCGTCTGTAAAGACGCGGTCGGAAAAGTGCGAGCTGTTGCGTATTCGCTGGTCGGCCAGGATGCGATCGATCAGTTCCTTCACCTTATCGATATCTGCGTTATCGCGTGCGCTGTTCGCGCGGTTGCGAGCGTTGTCCATGGAACCTCCTCTCTGATGCCTAATCGTTTTGCATGGCGGCAATGCGGCAATGCGTTGGCGAAACGCTAGACGGTGCGCACTCATATACGTATTAACGGCGTACCGACTGATACGTGAAACGACGCGCTCACCAACGTGCTATCCGTGCGTTGCAAGCTTAGTTTCGTATCTACTCAGTTTATCACATGGCACAAACACATGTTCGAAAATGACGAGCGTGCAGCATGGGCCGAATGCACGATTCGGGGGCGGCGCCCTACGGTTTCCAATTGATATTGTGACCCGCTGCTTACAAGAAACGCGGTAATATAAGCAGCTAATACTGCAGTTAGATAAAGAGGGATCGAAGAGGACAGCGCACTATGGCAGAGATTAAGCCGCTTACTTCCGACTACGATGAGTACCGGCACGATGAGTCGCGCACCGTGGGCGAGGCAGAGACCATTTCGTTTCCGACCTCGGAAGACGAGGTGCGCGAGATTATGAGGACACTGCACAAGGATGCGGTCCCCGTAACGGTCCAGGCGGCGCGCACGGGTCTTGCGGCGGGCGCCGTGCCTCACGGCGGGCATGTGCTCAATGTTTCTCATATGAATCGCTATCTAGGAATGACACGCGGCAGGGACGGCTCGTTCCGTCTGCGTGTACAGCCGGGTGTGGTCCTTTCCGAGCTGCGTAAGCATCTGGCAAAGGGCACGATTCCCAACGACGGTTGGAACGAAGTCTCCAATACGGTGCTCGCAGACCTTCAGGATGCCCCTGAGCAGTTTTTCCCTACGGACCCCACTGAGGCCTCTGCCTGCCTGGGCGGTATCGTCGCGTGCAATGCCTCGGGAGCACGCAGCTATGCTTATGGCCCCGTACGCGGTCATGTGACGCGCCTTCGCGTGGTTCTTGCCGATGGCGACGTGGTGTCTCTGCATCGCGGGCGAGTGCGCGCCCATGGTCGCAAACTCGCGATCGAAACCGAGGAGGGCAAGCATCTTGTACTGGACCTGCCGACGTACATCATGCCTAAAACGAAAAATGCCTCGGGTTACTACGTCGAGGACAACATGGACGCCATCGATTTGTTTATCGGCGCATGCGGTACGCTCGGCGTGATTACCGAGATTGAGCTCAAACTGATGCCCGCGCCCGCAGTTGTATGGGGTGTGAGCTGCTTTTTCCCAAGTGAGGAAGCCGCGCTCGATTTTACCTGCGCGGTGCGTCCGGAGCTTGAGCACGCCGCCGCCATCGAGTACTTCGATGGTGCCGCGCTCAACATCTTGCGCGAGCAGCGCGCTAACTCCACGGCGTTCTCGTCGCTTCCGGTGCTTGCCGATGATGCCGCGTGCTGCGTGTACGTCGAGCTCGATTGCGCCGATGAGGCAGAAGCGACGTCCGAGCTCTATACGTTGGGTGCCGTGCTCGAGCGGACGGGCGGCAGCGAGGCGGCGACGTGGGTTGCGAGGACCGAGGTGGATCGCGAAAGCCAGCAGTTTTTCCGTCATGCCGTTCCCGAGAGCGTCAACATGCTTATCGACGAGCGCCGACGCGTCGATCCCGTGATCACCAAGCTGGGATCCGATATGTCGGTGCCTGACGACCGTCTGCATGATGTCGTGGCGCTGTATCGCCGCACGCTTGCCGAAAGCGGCCTCGAGTCTGCTGCTTGGGGGCATATCGGCAATAACCACCTGCATGTCAACGTGCTGCCGCGCAATGCCGAGGACTTCAAGCGCGGCGGTGAGCTGTTTGCGCGCTGGGCAGTCGAAGTCACGGCGATGGGCGGAGCGGTTTCTGCAGAGCATGGCGTAGGCAAGATCAAGCGCGGCTTCTTGCGCACCATGTACGGCGACGACGCCATGCGTGAGTCCGCGCATCTCAAGGTGCAGCTCGATCCGGCGGGTCAGCTCGGCCGCGGTAACCTGTTCGATGAGGACGTGCTCAATCGCGCCGTTGCCGAGGCAGCTGCGAAGGGGGATGAGTAACATGAGGGTCGTTGTTTGCGTTAAGGCCGTACCTTCCACGACCGAGGTCAAGATGGATCCCGAGACCAATACCATCGTACGTGACGGTAAGCAGGCCGTTATCAATCCGTTCGACGCTTCAGCGCTTGAGGTGGCGCTCGCGGCATCCGATGCCGCTGCCCAAACGGGCGCCGATCCCGTGCATGTCACCGCCCTTTCGATGGGCATCCCCGCCACCGAGACGCTCTTGCGCGATTGCATTGCGCGTGGCGCCGATGACGCGTTGCTGCTTTCGGACCGTGCGTTCGCCGGTGCTGATACGCTTGCCACTACATATGCTCTGAGCTGCGGAATCAATGCCTTGGGCGGCACGCCCGACCTTGTTGTCTGCGGCAAGATGGCGGTTGACGGCGATACCGCCCAGATCGGTCCCGAGCTTGCGGGTTCGATGGATATCCCTTGCATAACCGATGTGTCCGAAATCCTCTCGCTCGAGGACGGCGTCATTGTCGCGCGCCATGCGGTCGACGATGGCGAAGAGGTCGTCAAGGTTAAACTTCCTGCGGTCATTACCGTGTCCAAGGATATTGCGCAGCTGCGTATGCCGAGCATCGCCGGCGTACGCATTGCACGGGATGCCCAAGTGAAGGTGCTCGATGCAACTCATGCCCATGCGGATGCCGCGCGTTGCGGTCTTGCCGGTTCGCCTACGCAGGTGGTGCGCTCGTTTGTGCCCGAGCATGACCATGTGAGCGTTTCCATAGAGGGGACCGCGGCAGAGCAAGCAGAGGAACTCGCGAAGATATTTGAGGGGATTGCATAATGAGCGGACTCAACATTGATGCCGAGACATGTATCGGCTGCGGCAGGTGCGTACGCGCATGTGCAAGTGGCGGCGTCGTCGTCGAGGGCGAGCGTCCCAACCGCCGCGCGTACGTCACCGATTCGTGCATTCTGTGCGGCAGCTGCGTTGACGCGTGCCCCGTTGATGCCATTTCAATCGAGCGCGACGAGACTACAAACGCCATCGACCTTGATGTATATCACGATATCTGGGTCTTTGTGCAAACCGACGGTGCGGGAGCTATCGCTCCGGTGTCGTTCGAGCTCGTTTCCAAAGCGCGCGAGCTGGCCGATGCCCGCGGTGCAAAAGTCGTGGCCGTGCTGGGTGAGGCGCCCGTCGCTTCCACGGCAAACGAGCAAGATCTGATCGCCATGGGCGCCGACTCGGTGCTCGTGTGCCGCGATGAGCGTTTCGCTCGCAACGATGCCGAGGTCTACGCGCACTTTGTCTGTGATTTGGCGCGCGACCGCAAGCCCGAGATCATTCTCTACGGGGCTACGCCGTTCGGCCGCGAGCTTGCTCCCGGTGTTGCGGTGCGCCTGCAGACCGGTCTTACCGCAGATTGCACGGTGCTTGAGATGGACGCGGAGTCCGGACTGCTCCAGCAGACGCGCCCCGCTTTTGGCGGCAACCTCATGGCAACTATCGTTTGCCCTGCTCACCGTCCCCAGATGGCGACTGTGCGCCCCGGCATCTTTAAGGTGGCGGAAGCCGATTCCGCGCGGACGGGTACGGTCGAGGAAGTCTCACTCGACGCTTCCGTCGTTTCGCACGTGGATGTTGAGGAAGCGGCGCACGCCGAGGAAGAGGCATCGATTGCCGATGCCGAGCGTCTGGTGATTGTCGGTCGCGGCATCGGCTCAAAGAAAGCCCTTCCTTTGATGAAGCGCTTTGCTGAGCTGCTCCATGCCGATCTCGGTTGCACGCGTCCGCTTGTCGAGTCCGGCTGGCTTGAATATCGCCATCAGGTGGGGCAGACGGGCGTTTCGGTTTCACCGAAGCTTTTGGTTGAAGTTGGCGTTTCCGGTGCCATTCAACATGTTGCGGGTATCGGCGGTGCTGAGTGCGTGGTCGCTATCAATGAGGACCCATCGGCTCCGATTTTCTCCTCGGCTCAGTACTCCGTTGTGGGCGATGCCGTCGAGGTCGTGAGCGAACTCGTCCGTAAACTCGAAGAGAAGTAGGCGTAACTGCACATATGCATGGAATCTTGAAGCGGGTCATGCAGATGGCCTGGCCCGTCATGCTGTCATATGTCGCTGTCGGTATGCCGTGCGGAGTGCTTGCGGCTCAAGCGGGGATGACCCCGCTGATGTGCTTGGTTTTGAGCGCGACATTCGTGTCCGGCTCGGGTCAGTTCATGATGAGCAATCTTTGGCTGGCCGGCGTTCCTGCACCTTCCATTGCTGCGAGCGTCGCTGGCATCTCCGCTCGTTTTTCACTGTATTCTGCGCCTCGCTGGCACCGCATATCAAGCATGCCTCTCGTGCAGAGACGCTTGCCGTCTCTGCCACGCTTACCGAGAAGGCGTATGGCATCAGCCTTGAGCAGCTTACGTCCGATCCGGATTGGACCTGCAAGTACGCGTTTGCGCTCAATATCGTTCTGATCGCAACGTGGGCGATATCCGTATGGGCGGGGAGCATCATCGGATCTGCCGTGGATATTCCCACGTCGCTCGCCGGATTTGTCTGCACCTCGCTTTTTACGTATCTGCTGTTCTGTCAGAGCGCATCGCGTGGCAATGTCCTTGCAGCGCTTGTCTCTGCGGGGACGGTTGCCGTGCTTAAAGCGGTTGGAGCCGCGGGCGTTGCGGTTCCGGTGGCTGCTGTTGCCGGCGTGATCATCGCTGTGGTCGCCGGCGTCTTTACTCCGGTCTCTGCAGATAAAGGTGGTGAGTGAGCGTGTCGGTAGCAGATTTTTTGATCATTTGGCTTGTTTCATTTGGAACGATTCTGTTTTGCCGTGTGGCGCCTGCATTTTTTCTGCGGGGGCGTACCCTCTCGCCGCGCACGGTTGAGGCCTTGGGCTATATCCCGCCTGCGGCGTTTGCAGCGCTCGTGGCAAACGATTTGGTCCAACCAGCCGCGTTGTGCAAGGCGGCTGCGGTTTTGTCGACAAGCCCCGCTGCTGCGTTTGGCGTAATTTGGCCCGCTGCCATGCCGTTTATCGCGTGTGCTACCGTCGTTGCCGTCACCGTTAAGACGCGTTCCATGCTTGGTGCCTGCGTCACGGGCGCCGTGGCCTACCTTTTGCTTTCCCTCGCCTAAGACATGATGGGCGTAAACGCCTACGTGGTCACAATCGTGTCGGTCGTCATTGATTGAGCGGTTGAGAGTTCCTGTACTGTATACACGTATACAGCCGTTCTGATCGATGCGATGGTATCAAGGCGTCCTCAGTCCGCGGATGCACGTAAGTGCTCATACGTTGTAATGGTTCCGGCGATATCGGGTTGGTGTCCCCGTCGTCGTTGAATGACGCATACTACATTTTGCGCAGACAATACGGTGAGAATAAGGCGCGGGCTGTCGTCTGTCGACTCATGGATTTTATTGACATCGTTCCCTGCGGAGCGGAGGTGTGCTCTATGTCTGCTCTGTCGGACGAGCATGACTTTGAAGACGGTATCATTCGCGCATGCGCCGAACTCAATGAAGTTGATTTCATCTTAACGCGTGACGCTGCAGCTTTTCGCAGGTCAAAAGTTCGTTCTATGAATTGCGCCGATTGCCTGAGTCTGTTTGGTTCCGAATAAGTAGGTACGCGAGCTTGGCGCGGGCACGCATGCGCTTGCTCTCAAATAATTCTAGAGAAAAAGCGATGCCGATCGGCTTTTGCACCGGTCGACATCGCGTCTGTTTGTTACGGCAATGAGATTTGCAGCTCAATTGTGGCCTAAAGCATGGCACCGAAATCACTGACGATGATCTGGCCGGTGAGTGCACGAGATTCATCGCTTGCAAGGAAGAGCGCGATATTGGCTACATCCTCCGGCATGCAGGGCTGCGTTTTGAGGTTGGAGTGCGTTGCCATGGCGCCCATCATGTCGGGGTCCATGTCTGCCGCGGTGGTGCCTGCAACCATGGGCGTCACGATGGTTCCCGGACAGATGGCGTTGCAGCGGATTCCCGTCGCCTGAAAGCGCAGGGCGGTGTGTTTGGTCACGCCGATAACGGCAGCTTTGGTGGATACGTAAACGGCTCCGCCGCAGCCCTTTTCGCCAGCAACGCTTGCGATGTTGACGATGCTCGCACCGGGTTTCATGCGTTTGGTCGCAGCGCGCATGCAACGCATGGTGCCCTTTTGATTGGTTTCGATAATGCGGTCAAGGTCATCGTCTTCAAAACGGTCGACGGGCTTGAGACCTGCCTCGAGAATACCCGCGTTGTTCACGAGGATGTCGATCTGTCCGAACTTCTCCTCGGCAGCAGCCATCAGTTTCTCGGGGTCCTCGGGTTTGGAGATGTCGGTCGGAACAACAAAGGTCTCGCCACCTGCAGCTTCGATTTCTGCAGATACAGCCTCGAGTGCAGCCTCGCGGCGTGCGGTCATGACAACCTTGGCACCCTCTGCCGCGAAGAGCTTAGCGATCGCGGCGCCGACGCCGGAGTTTGCGCCGGTTACAACGGCTACTTTGTTATCAAGACGTCCCATAGGGGCTCCTTTCGATATGGCAGCGCAAGAATGAATGCGGAGCGCTGCTCGTATTGGTCGCAAGCGTAACGTATGGGTGCGCTGCCGCATGATGGCAGTCGGTGGGCGGGTAGTCGTCAAATGGCAGACGGTAGATAATGGGGCATATTTGCAGCAATTGAGCATGTATTGGACTGTTTGACGCTACGGCTCGGGGCCGGCATCTCTGCTTGCGAATCTAAAAGAAAGAAGCCCCTGGGCCTTTTCAACCCAGGGGCTCGATGCACAGCAGCGTGTATGCGTGCGTTTGCGGTGTCGGTATCATGTTTGATAAAAGTCAAGATGAAGGGGTTAAAACGCCAGCTCGCACGCGGTCTGTCGACGCACGTGCGAGCGGTGCTGAGGCGGGTGGACTTGGAACGTGTCCGTTTATTCTTGTCTGCTTGACGAGGCGAGGTTGAGACCTTGACGAGGCGAGGCTGAGACGACGCATTGTTGACGCATTGGGAATGAGTTCGAGCGAAAACAGCTCCGAGTGAATACAGAAGGCTCCGTCAGCAGCCGAACCTACTCGTCGTATTCTCCTGCCGCCTGTCCACACGAAGCGGTGGTGCCGCCATCGACGCAGAGCACCTGTCCGGTGATGAACCCCGCATCGTCGCTTGCGAGGAAGCATGCCGCGCGAGCGATGTCCTCAACCTGTCCGATTCTTCCCAAGGGGATACGGTCGATAAAGGGCGTGACCTTTTCGGGGTTGGTCCAGACGCTGCGGTTTAAATCGGTGGCGGTGATACAGGGCGCGACGCCGTTAACGCGTACGCCCACAGGGCCGTAGTCGATGGCGAGGCAGCGAATGAGACCCACCACGGCATGTTTGGTGGCGTTGTAGGCATGCTGGCGGTAATCGCCTCCGATCCCGCTCACGCTTGCGGTTTGCACGATGTTCCCCTTGGACTCGATGAGATAGGGAAGCGCAAATTTTGCTAGGTAGAAGAGTGAATCGACATTGACGGCGAACAGCTTGTGCCATGAGGATTCGGGAAACTCGGTAAAGGGCCCCGTGGTAAAGATGCCTGCGTTGTTCATCAAAACGTCGAGGTGACCGAATTTTTCAACGGTGTGCTCAACGAGCTCTTTGCAGCTCTGCTCATCGGATACGTCACAGACGGTTGCGATGCACTCGGGATATGCGGCAACGGTTTCCCGTGCACTGTCGATATCTATATCCGAAGCGACGACGATGGCACCGTTTTCGGCAAAAGCGCGCGCAATGGAACGACCGATGCCGCGAGCCGCGCCGGTAACGATGACGACTTTTCCTTCAAAAGGATACGTGTTGGAAGTGATGCTCATGAGATGCTCCTAGCCGTATGATGCGCCGCGATGTATCCGCACATCGCGTGCGATGCTGAAGGGGTCCATCAAAGCTGGGCATCTCTGATACCTATTACGATACCGTTTCAAAGCGGATTGGACGGCAAGAAACGCGTCAAATATCGAAACTTTCGCGCCATATCTCGTTGGATACAGCATGCAAGAGCGGGGCCGATCGGGAAATCGAAAGATGGCTGAACCTGATATGAGCTTTGGCGATACGGTGCGTTGCCAAAGGGCTTTTGCGGACATGGGGCGCAAGGTCGACCGAAACGCCGCCGCTGCGGATGCGGGCACGAGGCTGCCGACATGTGACTGCTGCGGATGCGGGCACAAGGGCGCCGACATGTGACTGCTGCGGATCCGGGCACAACGGCGCCGGCGCGTGGTGCGGATGCGGGATGCCAGGAGCTGTTGTCCGGTCTATTGCGTATCCGGCCGGTTGACGATCACGATTCCCACGCTGACCAATACCAGCGCGATAATCGCGAACAGGGGACTCACCGCGTTCGCCTCTCCGAGGAATACGGCAGACATCGCGGCTCCGAAAACGGGCGTCATGAAACCGAAGATACTCACGCGGCTCACAGGGTTGACGATGAGGAGCTTAGACCAGAGGGTATATGCCATGGCGGAGATAAAGCCCATGTAGATGATGAGCGTGATCGCTGGCGCTGGCGAGGTGGGCGTGAGGCGCCCACCCATGGCAACGCCGCATATGAGCAAGACGATGCCGCCTACCATGAACTGCCATCCGGAGAGCGTGACGGCATCGTGGGTACGGCCGAGAACGGCGATAAAGCAGGTCGAGAGCGCTCCGGCGATGGTGCTGAGCAGGATGAATCCCTCGCCGTCGAATGTGAACGTAACTGCGTTGCTACCGGCGCCGCCGAGGTTTACGAGAATCACGCCGGCAAAGCCGATGGTGCAGCCCACAAGAGCCTTGCGGGAAAGGCGCTCGGTTCTAAAGATGAGTGCGGCAAAGAGGATGGCGAAGAAATACGAAGCAGCGCCGATAATCGAGCTGGTGATGCCTGCGGCGTGGGAAAGGCCGCCGTAGAAAAAGAAATATTGCAGCACGGTTTGAAAGAGTGCGAGGATACAGATGGGACCGATGTCGCGCCGCCGGGGTAAAAGTGCATGGCGCTGAGCCAAGCTGACGCCGAGGACCACCATGATGCCGGCGATGGTGAAACGCGTCCCGGCAAAAACGAGCCGCGAGGCGACGTCCGTTCCGGTGATGCCAAAGAGCTCGTAGCCTATCTTTACGCAGGGGTATGCCGACCCCCAGAGCCCACAGCTGATGAGGCAACCCAATATCAACCCGGGTAAGGTGGCAAGAAACGGTTTTTCGGTTCGTGTGCTAATCATAGGGACTCATGATACATGACCTTGGGGAGCGATTGCCTTGAGGTGTGCGCCTCTTTGTTGCTTGGGAGGGAGCTAGTGCGGTGACGATATCGCCGTCGTTCCCACGGACGTGAACGCATTTAATTCGACAAGCAACTCCGTTGGAAAAAGAGCCGACCCCGTGGGGCCGGCTCCAGTAGGTCAATCGTTGTGTTGCGAAGCGCTTATGCGAAGTACGCTACGCCGCTCTCGAAGATGGGCATCCATTTGTTGCCCGGAACGTTGGCGTAGAGATTCTCGCCGCGACGCTCCACGTGTCCCATCTTGCCGAAGACGCGGCCGTCGGGGCTGGTGATGCCCTCGATGGCGGCAACGGAGCCGTTGGGGTTGACGGAGAGGTCCATGCTGGGCACGCCCGCCTCGTCCACGTACTGCGTTGCCACCTGACCGGCGGCAATCAGCTTCTGCAGCACCTCGTCGTTGGCAACGAAGCGTCCCTCGCCGTGGCTGATGGCAACGGTGTAGGGCTCGCTCATATCGCACTGCGCCAGCCATGGGCTCAAGTTCGAGGCAATGCGCGTGCGCACCAGGCGGCTCTGATGGCGGCCGATGGTGTTGAACGTGAGCGTGGGCGCATTCGGCGTGGCGTCAACGATGTCGCCATAGGGCACGAGCCCCAGCTTGATGAGCGCCTGGAATCCGTTGCAGATGCCTAGCATGAGTCCGTCGCGCTTCTGCAGCAGTTCGCGTACGGCTTCGGTGACCTCGGGGGCGCGGAAGAACGCGGTGATGAACTTGGCGGAGCCGTCGGGCTCGTCGCCGCCGGAGAAGCCACCGGGGATCATAACGATCTGGCTCTTGCGGATGCGACGTGCGAGCTCGTGGGTGCTCTCGGCAACAGCCTCGGGCGAGAGGTTGTTGATCACAAAGGTGTCGGCCTCGGCGCCGGCGGTGCGGAAGGCGCGGGCGGTATCATATTCGCAGTTGTTGCCGGGGAAGACGGGGATGATAACACGCGGACGGGCGATCTTGGCGCCACTGAATGCGTGGATGTCCTTGGCGGCAAAGTCGATCTTCTCGACCGGCTGGGCCTCAAGGTCGGCTGCGGCGTGGCGATAACTAAATACGCTCTCGATGCCGCTCTCCCAGGCCTCCTGCAGCTGCGCGAGGTCGATTTGCTCATTGGCGGTCTCGAGCACATAGCCCTCAACGGTAGTGCCAAGCGGCTCCACGACAACGCCCTCGGCGACATCGCCAAGCTCGGCGTCCTCGGAAAGCTCAACGATAAAGCTGCCGTACATCGGGGTGAAGAGGCTCTCGACATCCACGTCGTCGGCAAGCTCGAGGCCAAGCTGGTTGCCCACGCACATCTTGAAGAGGCTCTCGGCGCCGCAGCCATAGCCGGGCGTGGAGATGGCCAGCGCAGTGCCCGCGGCGGTCAGGCTCTCGACAAGCTTAAACACGTCGATGAGCTGGGCTGCGTCGGGACGATAATCCTCGCCGTAGACAGCCGGTG
>OGDF01004106.1_pt1 | contig 16947 bp, 16 predicted proteins | sample 1570141 | NCBI WGS metagenome assembly OGDF01 (sample SAMEA4370581, study PRJEB24528) | human gut metagenome | reverse complement strand
ATGTTGCTTCTCGAGAGTTAGGCAAAAGATTTGCATCCGGGATATAGAACGTAATCGTCAAGATTACCCGAGCAGATGTTTACGTAAAACCGGAAAAATAACGTAAAATCGGAAAGATAACGTGTTGAAACTAACGGACATAGGCAGAGTTTCCGACGAGAGGCTCGTAGAAGATATCCTGAACGGCAGTCAGAAAGCCATGAAAAAGGTGTACGACCGCTGGTCCGGATATCTCCTCGCCATATGCACACGTTACATCCCCGACAAAGACATCGCCGAGGACATCCTCCAGGACAGCTTCATAAAAATCTTCTCATCCATCGGATCCTTCAAATCGAAAGGAGAAGGCGCATTCAAGGCATGGATAAGCAGAATCACTGTCAATGAAGCACTTATGTATCTCCGCAAGCAGAAACGATGTAACTTCATCGAGTTCCAGGACCATCTCCCCGACATCCCCGAGGACGCAGAACCGGACATCGGAAACATCCCTGCGGCGGAAATCCAGAAGATGATCCAAAGCCTTTCCGACGGATACCGAACCATCTTCAACCTCGTCGCATTGGAAGGCAAATCTCATAAGGAAGTCGCTGAACTGCTTGGCATTACAGAAAGCACATCGGCGTCGCAATTCCACCGCGCGAGGAAAATTCTGGCGAAAAAGATAACAGATTATAACAAACGAAATGATGCAGGAACGGCAAGAAAATAACGAAAAATGGCTATCACAGTTAAGTGAAAAGCTGGAAGGTTACCAAGAACAGCCTTCGGATAGCGTATGGGAAGGAGTCAGCCGCAAAGTGCTCGGCACCAGCCTATTGCGAAGGTGGCTGATCCCCGGAATGACCGCCGCTGCCGCCCTGCTCCTCGGCACGTTCCTGCTCACCCGCCCATCGTCCCCCAGCCCCGACACCATCACCGCCGATGCTAAGGTCAATGCTGATGTAACTCCGAGGTTCTTTGAGGATCCGGTGACGTCTACCGCAAACGACTGGGTACCAGGCGATAACCTCGGCGAAAAGAGCCAAACTGACGACATCGGCAAAATACAGGGCGGAAACAGCAATAGTAAAAGCCAGAAAACAACAGCATTGACAAAACCCTGAGCGACAAAATCATTGACAGAAACCCTCGCGAAACAGGCATTGACCAGAACCGAAAAGCTGGGGCGGCGGAATCTGCCGAGTATAGCGAAGAGACGGTCAGCGCAGAGGCGACACCGGAGCCTGACGACACAAATGCAGCAGCGAGTAAAACATCCTCAGAGAAAGAGGAAAGCATTGATAACGAAGTTGTCAGGCAAGAGGAGAAGGCGAAGTGGGCAGCCATAATGGCAGAAGAACAGGCCGAGCGAAAACACTCCGCACGACGTTTCAGCGCAGGAATTTCAGTAACTGGAGCAGGTACGGCCAGCAGTTCCGAGAGGCAGCTTACGAACGCGATTATGGGAGCTAACCCGCTGGAATCCAACGTAAATTACGCGGACTGGGTCGACGGCGGATTCAGAAATGGAGAAAGTCTCGTGGTCTACAACCAGCCGGAAGTAGAGACGAAATACAGCCATAAACTCCCCGTAAAGTTCGGAGTATCATTCAGATACGGATTCAACGAAAGACTCGGAATCGAAAGCGGATTGACATACACCTTGCTGAACTCCACGTTCACGACAGCTGCCGGGACAGCCAATGGCAACACGACCGGGAAGCAAACCCTACATTATATAGGTATACCGCTGAATGTTACCTATAATATAATAGGCTCGAAACTGTTCAACGTCTATGCGTCGGCAGGCGGGGCGATGGAGAAGGCGGTCGGAGGATATTTCGAGACCACAGGACATGTAGACGGAAAGCGCTCAGAAACAAACCGCAACTCGCTTAAGCCTAAGGAATTGCAATGGTCACTCAACGCTTCGGCAGGAGCTCAGGTCAATGTCCTGAACCAGCTCGGACTCTACGTCGAACCGGGAATCAGTTACAGAATACCAAGCGGCAGCCACGTCCGCTCGATTTATACAGACAAAAAGCTCGATTTCAGTATCGGGTTCGGTATTAGGTTTAATTTTTAGATAGAACTCCGTGGAACACAAACCAATGAGTTCCAAATTATGAAAAACTTCATGGAATGATCTATCGGTCATTCCGACGGTCCTCAGGAAACTTATCCCTGAGGACCTTTTTTGTATCGGTTTATATAAAATTTTTATGTCTTTTGGTCGAATAATTTTATATTTCTGTGGAGTAATAGTAATTTTGTCGACGTTTTGAATAATTAAATCGACGAAATGTATAAGAAACTAATCCTTACAGCAGCATTGACCGCTGCCACAGTCTCAGCATTCGCGGGAGGCTATGTGACTAATACAAACCAGAACGTGGCATTCCTCAGAAACCCTGCACAGAACGCTGTCATCGGCGTACAGGGCGCATATTTCAACCCTGCCGGAGCGGCATTCATGAACAATGGCTGGCACCTCGCATTAGACGTGCAGACCGTAGTACAGAGAAGATATACCACCTCAACATACGAACCACTCAAATACGGCATTGACAATAACGGTAAAGGTTATAAGAAGTACACCGGCAAGACTTTCGTGCCTGCACTTCCCCACCTCGACCTCGTATATAAGCACAACAATTGGTTCGGCTCTTTCCATTTCGGAGTAGTTTCCGGAGGCGGAAAAGCCAAATATGACCAGGGACTCGGCTCATTCGAAGCACCGGTAGCGATGATCCCGGCATTGGTCAACACCCTCGCAGGATCCACAGTAGTAACAGGTTACGACGCGGACATCCATCTCGTGGGCGAGCAGTACAACTTCGCGGGACAGTTAAACTTCGGTTACAAAATCAGCAAGAACTGGAGCGTTGCAGCAGGCTTGAGACTCAACTATATATCCAATTACTACGACGGCAGTCTGAAAAACATCCAGCTCCAGTACGGCGGAAACATGCTTCCTGCAGCCCAGGTGCTCAGCGGCGTCATTTCCCAGCTGACAGGCGGAATGGTCGCTCCTGAGGTCATTGCCCCTATCGCAGGCGGACTCGTAAGCGACAAGAGACTCGACGCTCACCAGAAGGACATCGCTTACACCCCTATCATTTCAGTGGACTACAAAACCGGAAAGTTCAATTTCTCAGCACGTTACGAGTTCAACACTAAGGTACGTCTGGAGAATGATACTAAGGACAACAGCACTGGAATTTCTCAGTTCGACGATGACAAGACCATCGCGGCAGACATCCCAGCTAGCCTTAACATCGGTGCACAGTACTCCATCAAGCCTAACTTCCGTATCTCTCTCGGTGCGAACTACTACTTCGACAAGCAGTCCAAGCAGTATAACAACGAGACAGGCAAGAACGACAAGCAGAACTACCTGAAACACAACTCATTCGAAATCCTCGGAGGTCTCGAGTACGATGTCTGCAAATGGGCTACCCTCAGTATCGGTGCGAACAGCAGCACATTCGGATTCGGCAACGACGCGAAGTACATTTCCGATATGAGTTACTCAACCAGCTCAGTATCAGGAGGTCTCGGTGCACAATTCCACGTTACCGACAAGATCAATATCGATCTCGGTATCTACAAGACATTCTTCATGCACTTCACCAAGGAGCAGGCTGATTACGGCGGAAACGGAGCGCTCATTTACAACAAACTCGCTCCTGTACTTTCAAAACTTCCTATCGATCCGTCGATCGCACAGAAGTTGACTCCTGAGAATCTGGCGATTACAGGTAAGGACGAGTTCTTCAGAACCAGTATCGTTGCCGGCGTCGGTGTTTCATTTGCATTCTAGTTACGACAGAGTCATCGAACGCGGGCGAAGTAAGCAGGATCAGCGCCCCGATGGAGGAGCCGACCAACGCAAAATCAGAGAGCGCATGAGGCGCAAATTCAACGCCCGCAAAGAACCTACAAATAGACGAAAAAGCCGTGAGCATCCACAAGATAGCTCACGGCTTTAACTATATATATGAAATTCTTTATGCCTGCCTTGCAGCCGTCAAAAGAACCTCTGACAATGTCGGATGTGCATGGATAATAGTCCTCAGCTCCTCCACAGTAGCCTGCCTGTTCATCAGAGCAGCGATCTCCTGTACGATATCCGCTGAATGAGCCCCGAACATGTGGCAACCGAGAATCTGTCCAGGTTTGAACTGTCCGCCCTCGCCTGCAACCATAATCTTGCAATATCCGTCAGGCTCGTCCATACTGAGCGCCTTTCCGTTCGCGCGGAAGAAAGACTTCAGGCAGCGCGCAGGAATTCCCTCCGCCTTGCACTCGTCCTCCGTCTTGCCGACCACCGCCGCCTCAGGAGAAGTAAATACCGCAGCCGGAACGATGTTCAGGTCAATGCCGTCGTTTATCGGACATTCGACATTCTCGCCGGCCATTTCAGCCACGATAGTGTTCAATGCCCTTTCGCCCTCGAATGTAGCCACGTGGGCAAGCATCATACCGCCACGGATATCACCGATAGCGAAAATGTGAGGAATATTGGTCCTCATGTTCGCGTCAGTAACGATACCCTTAGGAGTGAACTCCAGTCCGATTTCAGAGAGGTTCAACGAAGCGATATTAGGTCTGCGGCCCACAGCCATAAGAACCTTGTCAGCAACGACTTCCACTTCCTTGTCTTTCTTTATATACTTGACTGTCAGTTCTTCACCATTACGAGAAATGCTCTGTACCTGGGCTGATGTCTCGATGGCGATACCACGTTTACCAAGTGACTGTTTAAGCCTCTTGGCCATATCGGTATCGAATCTCGGCAGAATATCTTTACAATACTCGAGCACACTCACTTCCGAGCCGAAACTGCGGAAAATGGAAGCGAATTCCAGTCCGATTACACCTGCACCGATAACGCAAAGACGCTTAGGAACTTCTTTCAGAGACAATATCTCTCTGGAAGTAAGGACACCTTCCGCATCGTTTCCAGGGATAGGCAAAGATGCTGACACTGATCCTGTTGCGATCATGATATAATCCGAAGAGACAGTCGTTTCCTCGCCTTCAGGAGATGTAACCTTCACGGTATGGGCATCCACGAAAGAAGCCTTGCCTATATGAAGATGAATCAACTTGTTCTTAAGGAGGAACTCGATGCCGCCACGGAGCTGTGCCAGAACTTCATCCTTACGCTCGACAGCCTTCGCCATATCGAACTTCACTTCAGGATTCTCCCCTGCCTGTCCTTCGAAAGATACGCCGAAAGCAGATGCCTTGCGCATATCCTCGATAACCTCCGCATTGCGGCAAAGTGACTTGGTAGGAATACATCCCTCGTTGAGACATGTTCCGCCTACAGGTCCGTCTGAAATGATATTTACTTTGATTCCTTTGGCAGCAGCGGCCGTAGCGGTCTCATAACCGCCCGGTCCTGCGCCTATAATAGTCAATGTCATATTATGCGTCTCCGTATTTGAGTATCGGTTGTCTTGCAGCACGAGTCTCATCAGGACGTGAAATCGGTGTGTTGTGCGGAGCACCCTTCAAGATAGCAGGATCCTCAGCAGCCTCAGCAGCGATCTTTCTCATAACGTCGATGAATGCGTCTATAGTCTCCTTCGATTCCGTCTCAGTAGGCTCGATCATAATAGCCTGATGGAACAGAAGCGGGAAGTAGATGGTAGGCGCATGGAAGCCGAAGTCGAGAAGTCTCTTGGCTACATCCAATGTAGTTGCGCCATGTCCGTCTTCTGTCTTGGAAGCTCCGTCATCGATAAGACCGTCGAATACAAACTCGTGTTTGCAGATGCTTGGAATAGGAAGCTTGTAGCAATCCTTCAGGCACTCCTTGATGTAGTTTGCGGACATTGTCGCGAAACGGCCTGCGAGAAGCAGATTCTGTTTGCCGAGCATAAGTATATATGCATAAGCACGCAAAATGACACCGAAGTTGCCCATGAATGCTGACACCTGGCCTGCTGACTCAGGATTCTCGGCAGCATTGACAATATGGAACTTGCCATTTTCCTTAACGACATGAGGAGTAGGCAGATACTTCACGAGGTGAGCTGCAACTCCTACAGGGCCTGAACCCGGACCGCCGCCGCCGTGAGGGGTAGAGAAGGTCTTGTGGAGGTTCAAGTGCATGATATCGAATCCCATATCACCCGGACGGACGGCACCGAGAAGCGGGTTCATGTTAGCTCCGTCATAATAGAGGAGACCGCCGCAAGCGTGTACACGTTCTGCAATCTCTGCGATTTCTTTCTCGAAGAGACCGAGGGTGTTAGGATTGGTCATCATGATACCTGCGATATCGTCACCGAGAAGCGGAATAAGGTCAGCTACGTCTACAAGGCCGTTTTCCTTGGATTTGACGACTACGATATCAAGTCCGCAGACTGCAGCGCTGGCAGGGTTTGTACCGTGCGCACTGTCAGGAACGATAACCTTGGTACGTTTGGTATCGCCTCTGAGAAGGTGATACTGACGCATGATCATAAGGCCGGTAAGTTCTCCGTGAGCACCTGCACATGGGTTGAATGTAAATCCTGCCATACCTGTGATGGAAGCCAGAGATTTTTCCATGTTCCAGTATACTTCCAATGCTCCCTGGACGGTAGATTCCGGCTGGAGCGGATGGAGACCGAGGAAGCCAGGCATTGCTGCCACTTCTTCATTGACCTTAGGATTATACTTCATCGTACAGCTGCCGAGAGGATAGAATCCGGTATCGACACCGAAGTTCATCTGCGACAGGTTCGTATAATGGCGTACTACATCCACTTCACTTACCTCAGGCAGAGCAAGTTCCGCCTTGCGTGCAAGAGTCTGGGGAACAGCAGGAGCCGCTCCGAAAACATTCTCAGGAAGCGAATAGCCTGAACGTCCCGGCTTGGAGAGTTCGAATATAAGTTTATCGTAATATTTCATAGCTATGCCTCCTTAACTGCTTCAATAAGTGAATCGATTTCCTCTTTCGTACGTTTCTCAGTCACGCAGAATGTCACATATCCTTCCTCTGTAGCGAGTGCTCCGAAGAATCCTGCATCCTGAAGTTTCTGCTGAAGTTTTTCCACTGGGATGAGCGGTTTCAGGACAAACTCTTTCAGGAACGGTGTCTTGAATACTTCCTCGAACTTGCCTGTTTCGATGAGTCTGTCATGCAGATAATGTGCGCCTGCTGATGAGAGTTCATTCACTTTACGGAGTCCTTCCGCGCCCATAAGTGACATATATACAGTCACATAGAGCGCCATAAGGCTCTGATTTGAGCAAATGTTGCTGGTAGCCTTCTCACGACGGATGTGCTGCTCGCGAGCCTGCAATGTCAGTACGAAGCAACGTCTTCCCTGAGCATCCTCAGTCTGGCCCACGATACGTCCCGGCATCTTGCGGACATAATCCTTGCGGCAAGCCATAAAGCCCACGTAAGGACCGCCGTAGCAAAGAGGAATTCCGAGGCTCTGGCCGTCGCCCACCGCGATATCGAAGTCCCACTCGCCCGGAGTCTTGACCACTGCCAATGCTGACGGGTCGCAATACTCGACTACGAGTGCTTTCGCCTCGTGAACTGCTTCCGCGAAGCCAGTGAAATCTTCGATGATACCGTATCGGTTCAATGCCGGTACTATGATTCCAGCCACATCACCTGTCTGGAGTTCCTGTTTCAGGGATTCCAAAGAGGTCTGACCGTTCTCAGCCTTGATAGAACCGAGTTCGATTCCGTGGTATTTCGCATATGTGGCAACAACCCTGCGCACGTTAGGAAGAAGGGTGTCTGAAAGGAGCACGCGGTTCTTCTTCTTGGTGCTGGCCACTGCCATCTTCATAGCCTCAGCTGCTGCTGTAGGGCCGTCATACATAGATGCGTTGGAGATATCCATTCCTGTCAATGCGCATATCATGCTCTGATATTCAAAGATATAGCGCAATGTTCCCTGAGAAATCTCAGCCTGATATGGAGTATAGGCAGTAAGGAACTCTGAACGTGAACAGATATAAGGAATTACAGATGGTGTGTAGTGGTCATACGCGCCTGCGCCTGCGAACACTTTAAGTTTAATGTCCTTAGCGTCGAGGCCGGCGAAGAAGTCACGCACCTGCTGCTCCGACATGGCATCAGGGAGATCGTACTCTCCCCTGTACATGAATTTCTCCGGAACATCAGCATAGAGGTCATCCAATTTGGAGACCCCTATGCGTTCCAGCATAGATTTTATATCATCCTCAGTATGAGGAAAATATGCAAATGTAGACATGTGGTTATCAGTTTTCAGTCTGAACTATTTCTCTGTCATTGCCTTGTAAGCGGCAGCGTCCATAAGAGTGTCGAGCTCAGAAGGATCGCTCATCTTAACCTTAATGATCCAGTTCTCATATGGATCCTGGTTGATAAGCTCAGGAGCATCCTCGAGGGCAGCATTGTTCTCCACAACAGTTCCGCTGACTGGGCAAACGAGGTCGCTGGAAGCCTTGACACTCTCAAGTGCGCCGAACTCCTCATCCTTGGAAACCTCATCGTCTACCTCCGGCATATCTACATAAGTGATGTCTCCCATCTCGCTCTGTGCGAAATCAGTAACGCCGACAGTAGCGATATCACCTTCAACTTTTACCCACTCGTGTGTCTCACTGTATTTGAGACCTTCAATTAATTTGCTCATAATTTTTGTGTATTAATTTGTTATTATTTTTTGTAATTAGTCTGATAGAAACGCTTCTTCACTACGATTCCAGGGAATACTTTCTTGCGGATACGCACGTAAAGCGGTGTTCCGAGTTTGGAAACAGAAGTCTGTACCATAGCGAAGCAGATACTCTTGTCGAGAGAGATGGAATGATATCCGGTAGTAACGACACCGACCTGTGTACCATCCTCAGTCTCAACAGGATAAGAAGCACGTGGAATAGCCTTGTCTTCGATTTCGATACCTACGAGTTTCTTCGCAGTTCCTTCTTCTTTCTGCATGGCGAGAACATCTCTTCCGATAAATTCCTTGTCCAATTTGCAGAACATTCCGAGACCTGCCTCGATAGGAGTGATAGTCTCTGAAAGCTCGTCTCCGTAAAGTGGAAGACCAGCCTCGAAACGGAGGGTGTCACGGCAGCCGAGTCCGCAAGGTTTAACACCTGCCTCGATGAGTTTATTCCAAATCTCCACGATATTCTCGTGAGTGGTATAAAGCTCGAATCCGTCCTCTCCGGTATAACCTGTACGGCTGACTACCATACGTTTACCATTCCATTCTGCCTCATAATATGTATAGAAAGTGAGGTCTGCTGCAGGGGTAAGTCCGAGAACATCCAATACAGTTTTCTCTGCATCAGGACCCTGAACGGCGATCTGTCCCCAACTGTCAGACTCGTTGACTACTTTAACGTCGAATTTTCTTGCCTGCTCTTCGATCCATGCGAAGTCCTTGTCTATATTGGCTGCGTTCACAACGAGAAGGAAATGCTCAGGCTCGAACTCTCTGTAAACGAGGAGATCATCTACGACACCACCGTCAGGATGGCACATCATACCATAAAGAACCTTACCCGGCTCGAAACCACGGATCTCATTGGTAAATATAAAGTTAACGAATGTCTCAGCATCTGGTCCACTGACGAAAATCTCACCCATGTGAGAAACGTCGAACATACCCACATTGTGGCGGACAGCGTTGTGCTCATCCACAATGTTCGTATACTGGATAGGCATATCGAATCCTGCAAAAGGACTCATTTTGGCGCCAAGTGCCACATGACTGTCATGAAGACAGGTTACTTTAAGATTCTCTTCCATAGTTTTATTGTGTTATTTAATTTTCCCTGCTATAATTTCTGCCAATGCCTTTGTACTGAGGCCGACCACATATTCGGTAGCGTCGAAGCCTTCCAATGCCGCTTCTATCGCCTCCGGATTATCTTCGACTTCAGCCAGCAAATGACCGAGTTTTTCATTCAATCCCTCTTTAAGCGGAAAGAAATCGCCTGAGATACAGCATTTTACAATCTTTCCACCATCCACGTCCAATTCAGCATTGATCTCACCCACCTCGGCAATTTTCCCCTTGCGGCTGACCGCGAACGCGTGATTCCTGCCGCTGAGGAAGTCCGGATCCAGATACCCGGCTTCGATCGCCTCGATCTCAGCAATTTGTTCAGGGGTCAGGTCAATGCTTACGATACCGTCTCCTGCTGCGTTGCCGCAGAAACATTCCGCGATATATTTCTTGAAGTTGTCGATATCTGCCAATGCCTTGAATTCTTCTGAAGCCTCATAATGTTCTTTCAAATTCGTAACATGCTGACGCACAGAAGATACGCCCTTACTCTTTATCTTTTCGCCTGACGGTGTAATCGCACGTTCGAGTTCATCGAAATCGGAGTCGAAAAGCATGGTTCCGTGGACGATGCTTGACTTAGGTTTCAGGAAAAAGGCATTGCCGGAAACTTTCTTGCCGTCCACGAGGATGTCGTTTCTTCCTGATTTGACGGCATTTACGCCCGTGTCTCTCAGATAGCCGGCAAGCAATTCCAGATATCTGTCGAATGTAGATTTAACGTCGGTAGTATCAGTGATATAAGAGAGCATGATGTTTCCCGAATCGGAATAGACGCATCCTCCCCCGCTCTTTCTTCTATATAGTTGTATACCTTTTTCGCGACAATACGGCATGTTGACTTCGGCTTCCATAACTTGGTTTCGTCCGAAGATAACTGTCGGCTTCACCTGCCACATAAAGAACGCGTCCTTATGCGGAACATCACCAAGAAGTTTGTCGAGATTACCTGCGACATATTCTTCCATAGCCAGATAAAAGACTAATCTTCTATCTCTGTTGTCAGGCAAATTAATATAAGTCATCAGTTTAGTTAAATTATTAAGTTCAGTGATTTTCAAAAAAGTGGTGACGCGCGATGCAGCCGGCAACCAAACCGACTGCACCACGCGTCAAATATCACACGACGTAACGGCAAACATACACCATGGCAGCTGCCGCCATCAACGTATATACTTTCATTTACTCAAAAATCATTGTATTTCGTTTTCAAATTTACGAAAATTTACCAACAAAACAAATAATCTTTAAGAAAATGGGGATTAATCACTTAAATGCTGCGAAACCACCTCAGCGAAGTCTTTCACCTTTACAGATGTACCCTCTTCACAGGTATTTCCTGCAACTACATCCATAGCAGGACCGGAGAAGGTCATAAGGCATAGAGGACAAGCAGTTACGATAGTCTGAGGCTTATTCACGACAAGGTTCATAAGCGAAGACTCCGTAATCTTGGCCCTGTCACGGGAATCAAGTGTCAAGCTTCCGAGACTTCCACCACAACAGATGCTTTCATCACCTTCTTTGGCAGCCTTTACAAGATTACCGACCTGTGAAAGGACATTGCGAGGTTCCTCGTAGACTCCGCATCCGCGTCCGAGTTCGCACGGGTCATGATAGACGATGCGTTCGTCACACGCTGACAGTTTCAGTCTCCCCTGCTCCACCAGGCGCTTGATATACTGCGTATAGTGCAGAATTTCAATGCCTTTCAAGTCATACTCGTCCTTGAAGATCTTATAACAGATAGGACAAGACAGAACCAATGTTTTACATCCTGAGTCCAGAATCATTTTTCGGTTCGCCGCTATGGTTTCACGTGCAGCAGATGTCTTGCCTGCCAGCATAAGAGGACGTCCGCAACAGATACCGCCGTCACGGTCAGCGAAAACATAATCCACAGATGCTGCTTTGAATACTTTCTCTACAGACTTGATGATTCTTGGAGTAAGATGTGACATGCAGCCTGCGAAATACATCACCTCAGGAGCCGGAGGGGCAGCATTGACATCAACAGCATTGACCCCGACATTGACCTTAACCGCGGGCTCGCAACGCTGGAGGTACGAATAATTGTAGGCGAGCGAATCGTTGACGGTGGCTCGCTGGGCGCGGCGAAGAGCTGGGGCGTCGACTCCGACTGGGCAGAGGGCGTGGCACTTGTCGCACATCAGGCACTTGTCCGCTATCGCATTGATTTTCTTCTCGTTGTGACGACGCAAGAAGCGGATGAAATATACCGACGAGTACTTCAGATTCTTCTTCTGGACATTCATCGGGCACGCGTCCAGACAGAGTCCGCAACTCGAGCAGGCATAGATTTCAGCCTCGGCGACACCCTTGCGCGGATGACTCGGCTGGATACCGGCATTGCGCAACAATATCCAGAGTACCTCGGTGAGAATGTGCATGTAACGGCTGAACGGCATCGCTGCGAAGAAAAGTCCCAGGCAGATGGAGTACATCCACCATACCGGCATGAAATACAGCTTGTTACCGAAAATCAGGTGCCAGAGATGGTTCACAGGGACTGTAAGGAAGCTACCGCCACTGAGGTCGGCCGTGAAGCTTTCCGCCAGAAGTCTGAGAGGGAAAATCATCCAGAGGCTGTATAGGGCCACGCGGTCAGCGAAAGACGGTTTCGTGGTGTGCCTCATGCCTAAGATGATGAATCTGAATCTCTTGAAGATGGCTAAGCCGACGCCGGAAAGGACGTAAAGCAGGAAGAAGTCCATCAGGAAAAAGAAGAACCATCCCCTCAACGTCTCGTGTCCCGGGTTAATCCAGACGAAGAATCGGTAGAAAATCGGGTAAAAGAGACCGCCTTCTGTCCAGGCAAGGTGCTTAGGGACGAACAGGGCGACTTCGAGGTGTCCCAGGACGATGAGCATGAACCATCCGAAGGCTATCGCGGAGTGCATGTAACCGAGCAACGGCTTGCGTTTCCAGATTTTTGTATGGAACAGACAGTCGCAAAACAGGTCTTTGATATTTTTTAGCGCAATTTTCGGGATGAAGAATGACTTCCAGAGCTTATGTCTGTCCTTTGCAGGAATCTTGGCCAGAAGTCTTATCAGTCCGACGGTCAGCCAGATCAGCATGAAACTGATACCGACAACGAACGGAATCACGAAATTACTGTAGCCGGAAGGGATTCTGTCGATGACTTCCGGCGCTGTCTGAAGCGGCAATATATATAATGGTGTCATTTCGTTCCGTAGATTTTAGCGATGGACAGGATAAGATGACGAGTGTTTATGCCACGCGGACAGACCAATGTGCATTTTCCGCACAGCTGGCAGGACTGCAAAAGTTCCAGAGCCTTGTCCGGATGAGCATTATGAAGTTCCTCAATGGCTTCCCTGACGCTTGTGTGCACGAATTTTCCGGCCGTGCAGACAGCTGTGCAACTTCCGCAGGCCATACATTTACGGACGTCAGGCTCGATCGCAGCCAATTCTTCGAACTTCTTCTTATCGAACAAGTCCAGATTTATTCTGGAGCTTGGAACTAGACCAAAACCGAAATCTACCATCTTTCTCTAAGCAAAGTCTTGTAATTTTTAACATCAGGGAATATGCCGGACAAATATTTGTCTATGTCAATGACAGCTGCCCTGGCCTCTGCAATGGTTTCGGGCAATGTCTTCGGTCCTGTAGAGGCTCCGGCGAGGAAAACTCCGGGGAGTCCGCTGCGCTGTCCTGACAAGATACTGTCACGGACTGCGAAGAATCCGTCTTCCTCCATCGGCATTTCCAACAGTTTCCCTACTCTCTTTCCTGAAGCTGAAGGTCTCATTCCGGCCATCAGTACAAGCAAGTCCAGAGTTACTTTCAATGGCTTTCCAGCCACGGTATCTTCGGCTTTTACCAGGAGGCTACCGTCCACAGTTTCAGATACTTCTGCTACTCGGCCACGGATAAAGCGAACGTTGTAATCTTTCTGCGCACTGAGATATAAATCTTCATAATGACGACCGAACATTCTCAAGTCCATGTAGAAGCAATATACCTGGGCATCCGGGAATGCCTGTTTAATCTCGCATGCCTGCTTCACAGCCGTGGCGCAGCAGACTTTGGAGCATGAACGGCAGCCGGATTTCTCGTCACGTGAGCCGACACAATGCACGAATCCGATTCTTTTCGGCTTGTCGATTCTGTTGTCGGAATCCGGACCGGCATTGAACCAAGCCTCCAAATCGGCATTGGTAATGACACGGTCATAAATTCCATAGCCGTACTCCTCTTTCTTTTCGGCCTGGAAAAGGTCGAATCCGCTGGCTACCAGTACGGCATCTGCGAGTACTGTGATACCGTTGGAAAGTATGACGTTGTAAGATTTATCCAGGCGGTTTATGGAACGTACGTCGGTATCAGTGAAGCACTTGACTCCGTCCATCTGCGCAAGCAGGCCTTTAAGTTTCTCCTTGGCAGAGACACCGTCAGGGAACAATCTGTCCCAAGATGCAAGATGGCCGCCAAGTGTGGTCGATTTTTCTATCAATATAACATTGTACCCCAACCTCTGAAGTCCCGATGCCGCTTCCAGACCCGCAGGCCCTCCACCTATAATAAGTATATTATTTTTCATAACTCTATTCCGTAACTATTTCAAACACATGCAGGACTCAGGCTGTCCGATATCTTTGCCGTTCTTTCCGAGGAATTTGCGTGCAGGGTCATATTCGATGCCCATTTTTTCCAAGAGCGGTTCCGGACCGACCTGGTGTGTCTGGAGGCCCAAATCCCATGGGTCATATCCGAGCACAAGTCCGGCTACTTCCTCGTATGTGAGGACTGGAATGCCATGGCCGTTCTCTCCGTAGGTCTTGCCGGTGGATTCAGCGATGACGTACTGCCATCTGTCGAGGAAGTAAGGGCATCCTGGACAGTTGGTTATAATGAGGTCAGGCTTATAAGGTTCCATGCTCTCGAATTTCTTGTGCGTATTGGACAATGAATATCCCCTGTTTCCTTTCACGAGGTACTGACGGAAGCCGAAGCCGCAGCAATGACGTCTTTCAGGATAGTCAATGATTTCGCCACCCCATGCTTCTATCATTCCCACGAGGACGTAAGGGTATTCAGCTCCGCCTACTCCTTTGGAAGGGAACATTTTGGAATAATGGCAGCCGATGTGTTCCACGACACGTAGAGGGCGGCCTGTATGGACATTGACAAGCTTATGCTTAGCCTGCGCAGCGATGAGGTTGCGGTATTTGTAGATCAGGTCGCTGGCATGGACGAGGACTTTCGGCTTGGCGAATTCGAGTTTGCAGGTTTTCCAGAGGTTCTCTCTTACCTTTGCCTCCAGCTCAGGGAATTCTCGCCAGGTTTCCATGGTCTCGCAGTAGAGGCCGAACGAGGTGATGCAAGAGCAGACGTAGTTCTCGTAGCCGTATTTCGCCATCAATGCGAACTGACGTGCAATGATCGTCATCGCTGTTTCCTGCGGAATGGTATCTGAGTGATAGGCAATGCCTCCGCACGTCGTGTGGTGTTCGGTTTCGAATATGTCTTTACCTAACTCTTCTCTTGTTATTTTCAGAAATGCGGCTTCGGAAGCCGGAAAAAAGCTCTGTCTGATGCAGCTTCGGACGTAGAAATAGTGGTCGTCCGGTATGTCTTTCTGGTAGTCCGACCAGATCTTTTGTTTTCCTTCGTAAATCATTAAGGACTATCGGTTTAAGTGTTTCGGATCGCTATCCGTATATATTTTTTGCATGAATTCTTCTTCGGTAAGCCCCATCTCGGCAGCTTTCTTAAGTCCGGCAGCACGTACTTTTTCTATTCTTTCTGTAGCGCCGGTCTCATCGAAGATTCGTTTGAGTTCGTCGAGGTCTTCCTGCGGTATGCGCCTCATGGCTCCCGGACCTTCTCCGTCCAGGTTTCCGCCGAGTCTTTCGAATACGTCATCCAGATGTTTTTCTTCCCATTCCCAGACTTTGCCTGCTTCAGGGTGTGCCGCATAATCGAAACGACGCGGATATACGCAGTAGCCGTAATCCAAGATATTGGAGCAGAGGTCCTTAGTAAGTAGGCACTGCTGTCGTCCTTTTTCGGATTCCACGAAGTAGCCCAATTCGATGGACAGGTTTCGCAATGCCATGACTATCAGGCCCGGAGCGTTTTTACGCGGACATCTCGTCACACAGCTCATGCATTCTCCGCAATACCATATGGTTTCGCTCTTGAGTAATTTTTCGATTTCGTCGTCGTCCTTGCTCTGGACGATATCCACTATTTTACGTGGATCATATCGATAGAACTCCGCCGCAGGACAGACGGCCGTGCAGGTACCGCAGTTGATACATGCGTTCAGGCCTTCCTTCAAGCGGTAGTCCTTCATCAGTAAGTCATATAATTTTCCCATTCGATTGTTTTCTGAGATATTTTTAAGCCGCCTCAGTTTATGAGGGCACTTTTCGCCATGCGCCGACTTTTAATCTGAGGACGTTACTTTATTTCAACTTTTTTGCCATTTTGTAGAAAGGCTCGCCGAAGAACATTACTTCGCTCTCCATCACGAAGCCGACGGAGCCGTAAAGTTTGTGGAGCCATGGTTTCACGATGTCGACCAGAAGTGTGACTCTCGTGAAGCCTTTGGACTTTATTTCTTCGAAGCCGTTTTCCATAAGGATTTTTCCGATGCTCCTTCCGCGGAATTCCGGCAATACATAGAGCGAATCCATGTAGTATTCTCCGGGTCCTGTCTCTGTTCCGGGATTCAATTTCTCTTTTCCCATGGCTTTCGCCACAAGAGAGAATGTCCTGTTGGCCATATCGTTATAGTCCGCCCCGTCATAAGAGATGAGCACTCCTGCCGGCCGCCCGTCGCAAAGCGCGATATCCGTATTATTATAACTATAAAGTGTATCTTCCATTCCGCAGATATCTGTCAATGCTTTCATGAGCAATGGGGAAACGTCTTTAATTCCCATGGCTTCGAACACCGCCTTGGCAATCACCTCAGCATCCCCCGGAAGCCCTTTCCGAATCTCAACTTTATGCATTTTTTCCTCCATAGTTCTAAAAATTTTATAGAAAATTAACGAAATTCTTTGCAATTTAAAAAAAAGTATCTACATTTGCAAGCGCAAACGGGGATATAGCTCAGTTGGCTAGAGCATCTGCTTTGCAAGCAGAGGGTCGTCGGT
>OGDF01004100.1_pt1 | contig 16969 bp, 22 predicted proteins | sample 1570141 | NCBI WGS metagenome assembly OGDF01 (sample SAMEA4370581, study PRJEB24528) | human gut metagenome | reverse complement strand
TATTTCTGCTTCACACTTTTCTTAAATCGTTACCTGTAGATTGTGGGTATTCAAAAAAATAAATACAATTTTATTTTTTTCATTAGCATTACCTCCTGACGGCTTTATTATATATTGAAATCTTATTATTGTGAAATATGCGGTCGGGAATGGATGACACTCTGTAACAAAGGGATTAAAAGGTACGGAATAAAACAAGGCCAAACTATGACAAGCACCTTTTTCAATTAGCAAATAAATTAAATCTGTTCGCTGTCCCTGTCTTTTCATTGCTCCTAAACGCATTTTATATGCGAAGACTTTTTCCGAGGGAAGTATCTGCGACTCCTGTATGGAGAACAGGTCATCGAGCGTCGGCAGAATGGAGTCGCTCTTCCTTTCTGCCATCTGCTAACACTTCCTTTGATAATTCAGCGTAAGCCTTCACCGCAGAACTGTTCGGTTCATACTTATATATGCTGACATCTTTCGAGGCTACCTCTGCGGCTTTTACTGCCATAGGAATGGCTGAGTGATTTATTTTAATCACGCTTCCGTAGTTTTTCTGCAGTGCGTCCGCCGTGCTTTTCGCAAGGGTTGTTCGGTTTTCTACAATATTGAGTAAAATGGTAAATGGAGAAGAAACCCGTCTTTAGAAGTTATCACTATGTTTTTTAGAACCTAATTAAATGCCCTTTTGAAATTAAGCCGATTATTTCGGCTTTTTTTACGCTTTATATTTTATCGAATTATTTTTCATGGTATAACAAACATAGTGATAGTAGTGATATATTAAATTGGAGGTGCTCCCATGGCATATTTTCTAAAAAAAGCGAAGCTGAAAGGCCGCACTTATTTCTCTTGAACAATTAAGGAGAGTTACTTTTTTGTTTCCTCCTCGTCATTTCATATTGTCTATTTTCGTCTTACATGCAGGCTTTATCAATAAAACAAAAGGCCTATTTGGATATAAACTGACTCATGTCATAAAAGGAAGCAGAGAACTTTTCTTGACGAAATCACAACTGTGTTTCCAATGCCCGATCTCTCTGCTTGCTTAAGTCTATTATAATGTATGCCTACAAAATAAAAGACTAGAAGTTAAATATAAGTAACCTCTAGTCAGTATGTTTATTTAGTGAAGAGAAGAACGATACATTAATAGTCATAGCTATCAATCGTTGTTTACGAGCTTACCTTACGGATGTCTCAAGTTATATTGATTAACTTCTCTTCAGTGATATGATATCACTTCTAGATAAAATAAAAAACTAGAATTATTACTTGAATAACTTCTAGTTCTATAATACGAAAGCCGAAAATCCTTAAAAATAAAGACGTTCGGCGTTGTTAGCTGGCGTCCCAGATAAGATTTGAACTTACGACCTTTCGCTTAGGAGGCGAATGCTCTATCCAGCTGAGCTACTGAGACACTTACAAGGGGGCTTATGCCCCTTTTTATAATTCGCGATGTACCTTGACACCATTCTCTTTCACAATCATACCAGGAACACCTACTACTGTACAGTTAGGTGGTACATCTTTCAATACAACTGAATTCGCACCTACAATACTGTTATCTCCAATAGTAATATCCCCAATGATTTTTGCACCGGCAGAAATCATTACATTATTGTGTAAGGTTGGATGTCTTTTACATGTATGTTCTCCTGTACCTACCCCTCCAAGAGTCACACCTTGATATAATAAACAATCATCACCAATAATGGTTGTTTCCCCAATTACAACTCCCATGCCATGGTCAATAAATAATCGTTTACCAATCGTTGCACCCGGATGTATTTCAATCCCTGTAAAAAAGCGTGCTACTTGTGACAGGAAACGTGCAATTAATTTCATATGACATTTTGTCCATAAGAAATGATTGATGCGATAAAAAAAGATAGCATGTACACCTGGATAGTTCAATATTACATTGAACCAGTTACGTGATGCTGGATCATTCTCTAATACTGCACCAACAATAGTTTTCGCCATTCTCCCCACTCCTTTTTCCCTATTATAAGGATTTATTATTTGCCGGTCAAATAATGTAATAATAAATCCTAGTCATCTTAATGATTAGATACTGTCATTGACAAAATATAATATATTTTTTATTATCTCTCTAAACAAGGAGGCTATTATGTTTCATATTGCGATTGTAGATGATGATCAATCGATTCATCAAAAATTAGAAGAAATGATTAGTTCTATATTATTCAAATACCCTATACCTTTTACAGTATCTCACTTCTTTTCTGGTAATGAGTTTCTCAACAACAAAGATATATTTTCTATTATCATATAGATATAGAAATGAATGACGGTGATTGTATTTTGACTAAGAACTCTTTAAAAGTTCATACTCCTATTATCTTTCTTCATATCAAGATAGAATGATAGAAGCATTTGGTAATCATGTAATTGCTTATTTATTAAAAAATAGTCATACCTTATCACAGGCCTTAGAAAGATATCTCATTCAAATATCAAAGACAGATTGTATCTATTTAGATAATCAGATGATTGATTATAAAGAAATCATCCACTTAAAGGCAGATAATGTTTACACAATAATCCATACATACAGTAAAGATTATCTCATTCGCAAATCATTAAAAGATATAGAGAAAGAACTTCACTGCCCTTTCTATCGTGTTCACAAGTCATATATTATTAACTTTGATTATTTGAAAGATATCAATCACTTAAAACTTACACTCACAACTTCAGAAATAATTAAAATCAGTAGAGGCAGACTAAAAGATATCCAACAAAGCTATTATGATTATATAAGGAGTACACTATGATTTCATTTTGCGAACAAATACTACTCATGTTGAATGTTTTGATGATCAGTTATTTATTATTCAATAAAGAGTTCAATAAACACCATTGTGTTAAGGAAATAATTTGTTTATTTGCTTCATTAGTTATGATTGAATTAAAGAAAGAAATCAATCCTTCTATCATCAATATTGCCTTTATGTTTCTTGCTTATATTTTCATATTTGATTTATCCTTGGAATCTATCAAAGAATTTATTTCTTCTTATATTGTCATAGTATTTTTCCAAATATGTATCAATTCGTTCTTGTCATTCTATGATATCAATCACTTATCATTCATCAGTGCACTTGTGTCATTGATTCTTATAACTCTCCTTTGTTTTATTACAAAGCGGAATCATTTAATCATTAATAACTCTATTTTGATTATTCTATCTTCTGTTTGTATATTATTATCAGCACAGCTTGTCTTATTGACTAATCTCTACATTTCTATGAATAAGAGTATAAAATGGAATATCATTTTATTTCTCATTACATCACTATTATTGATGCTCTTACTATATTTCTGTTTGAAAATGAATTATGAAAAGAAAAAAGAAGACATATTAAAACAGAATCTAGAAACAATCATCCAGCTGCAGCAGTCATATCTTTCTTCTTATACCCATAAATATCAGGGACTTAGAAAATTCAAGCATGATTACAATAAACAGATTCTCATGATTAAGGACTATTATTTAAATCAACAAGATCAACTGCTTCCTTATTTAGATATTCTCAGTCATCATCTATATAAGACCAATAATGATTCACAAAATCATATCATTAATATGCTGTATCAGTATTTCAAAGAGGAATATCCTCAAGTCTATAGTCATATAGATGATATCAAGTACTAGGAACTATCAAACTAAATAATTCAAAGCTATCATCGTTAATATATAATCTATTCAAAAATAGCTTTGAAGCATCTTCTAAAACAACAGATAAAGACGTTTCTATCTCTTTAAAAAATAAAAACAACAATCCATATATTCAAATAAAGAACTCAATTGATCAGCCTGTCACTTTTAAAAAAGGCTATACAAGTAAAGAAAATAAAAATAATCATGGTATTGGACTCACAATCATTAATGAGATTGTAGATGAATATCATGGAATCAATACCAGCAAACAGACCAATGTTTAGTAAATGACATCATACTCTTTGATGTGATTCACTAAACAAAAAACTGCACTTTACAACAATTCCATGTAAGTGCAGTTTTTATTATGTTAGAGTGCATGTGAAAAAGAGATTACTATGAAAAAAGCTATTATTATCATCTTTTGTATCCTTACATGTCACTTCTTTTCTGTAAGCTATACCCTCACAAGTCATGAATACTTTAATCATATTTTATATTCAGAAAAAGAATTACCTGGCTTTTATTCTATTCAAATTCCTCATGATATTATGAATAATGATTCGACTCAAATATTGCATACTGTAGAGAATTGTTTAGATAAATATCTGGGTAATTTGTTTATCACGAAGAATAAGGGTAACCATTACAAGAAATATGTTTATCTTACTCATGATAAGAATCAATATTTAAAGTCTACTTCTATGCTTGATCATGCATTCACTTTTAATACTTATACGCTAGATAGACTATTGAGTGATGGATATCAGCTAGAAGGAGAAGTACATGTTACCTTCCCAAATAAACAGTCTTTCAATCAATTTAAGAATGGGATGAATGCGATATTACATATATCTATAAAAGACCTCAATGACTTAAGCGGACAGGTAGATTATATGATATGGATTATCATTTGTTTAGCTGCTTTTTATTTCATTCTTATGTTAGTGATTATTTATGACCTGCTGCAGAATTATAAACTTTTCAGCATCAAGAGACTTGAAGGATATAGTTTTTTTCTATTGGGTATGATTATGTATGTCCCATTATACAATCGCAATTTCTTATTACTTTCATAGGGTTCTTTGTCCTTACATTACTAGTATGCAGGCGTATAAATCAATCTGTCATTCATTTTCTAATTGATCATTTCTTGATTCTATTCTTATTTCTATCACTCACTTTGATTATATGTGTTCTTATGATCAATCACTTTAAAGACGTGAAAGCGATAGACTTCCTCAAAAACAAAGGTCCATCTAAAACAATCATTTATTTTAATCAAGTTGTCTTATTCATGATGATTTTAGTTATTCTATTTCTCTCATCTATTGGAATAGAAACTGGTTATTCGCTATTAAGTAGAATGAATAATCATATTGAGTGGAACACAATGAAACAATATTCTATCTTAAGTGAAGTCTCCAATGTAGAGAATGGTGATCTGTTTACAAGTCAAAGCTTTTTAAACAAACAAAAAGAACTTTATCAAGACTTCAATCGTCTTGGTAGTATCTATGCATACTTTAATGAATATGACAAAAAAACATATACATTTACAAGTATGGCCTATGTCAATACAAACTATCTAAAGAAACAAGTGATTCAAGATATTCATGCCTATACTATCCATATCAGTGAAGATGAAAAGAAAAGAGTAGTCTTAACACCTCAAAACTATTCAAAAAAGAAGATATATAAGATGACACAGGATATGTTTGATACACCACATGGTATTAAGATTATCTATTATAAAGACAATCAGAAATTCTTTACTTATAACTCTTTAATTGTATCTGATTATTCAAATAGTATTACAGATCCTGTTGTACAGGTTCTTACAAATGAAAATGGATCACCTGAAGATTATGATGTCATTCTAGGATATAAATATAATCCTAATAAGATCAAAGGCTCTCAAGAGAGAATTCAGTCCATTTTAAAGAAATATAGCTTAAATCAATATACTTCTAAAATCATTACCGCATATGATGAAATATCTCTTCTAAATCATCAAGAACAAACACTCTTTATTGCGGTTATTATGATTTCTGTCGCATTAGTCAGTTTAATGATATTAATGATTTACCAGAATATTCATCCAGTACCATGCATCACTTCTTGCGATAGAGACAATTGAAGGTTACACATCACTAGTCAAGTATTTCTATTTTGTGAAATCAACAGTTGTTTTATTTATATCTATATTCTTGATTTCTTTATTATGTCATTCTTATTTCATCTACACTCTTATTATTTATCTGATTCTTATGACTCTATGGGGTATGACTTATGTACTTTCCATAAAGAAGTTTGAGAAAAAGAATATCATTCACCTATTGAAAGGAACTTTTTAAATGACTGAATTAAAAAACATAACGAAACATTATGATACAAAAACAATCTTTGATTATTTTAATCTCATTATAGAAAAAAATGAACTTGTCGCAATTGAAGAAAATAGCGGTTCTGGCAAATCTACATTACTCAATATCATGGGGTTATTGGAAGAGGTAGACGATAGAGAAATTATCATTAATCATCATTCAATTTCAAATAAGAAAGATGCGTTATTACTTATGAGATATGATATAGGCTATATGTTTCAAAACAATGCTCTAGTAGATGATTATACCGTCAAAGAGAATCCTAATATTGTGTTGAAGTATTCAAGATTCAATAAGAAAGAAAAAGTGAATGCGGTAAAACAAGCACTAACTACTGTTGGCCTAGAAGGATATGAGAATAGAAAAATATATTCTTATCTGGTGGAGAAGCCCAGCGTATCGCATTTTGTAAGCTGCTTCTTAAAAAGCCAAAGATTGTGTTATGCGATGAACCAACTGGTTCACTTGATGAAACAAACACAAAAATGATGATGAACCTATTATTGGAATATCATCATAATGGTGCCACTGTAGTGATTGTGACACATGATCTAGATGTTGCGAAGCTTTGTGAGAGAGTTATTCATATTTAATCAGTAATAGGCAATATAGTAATTTTTCTATATTGTCTTTTTACATGCACAAAAAAATGAGTCTCTCAACTCATTTCTAATACTCTTTACTTAATAAGAAATCCACTATGTTCATTGTTTTTATTCCTTCATAGTTACCACCCGCAAAATCATCTGCCATCACAACATACTTAGGATAATTATCTCTGATTTCTAAAAGCTGTTCATATTCCCTTTTCTGTGTTTTTTCAGACTTTATTTCCTGTGTTACCTGAACATAGATTTTTTCATTTTGTTTTGTTGCAACAAAATCAATCTCTTTATCTTTTATCTTACCAATATAAACATCATAGCCTCTTCTTTTAAGTTCTAGATATACAATATTTTCTAAAGATGCTGCGACACTATCTACAGTATAACCTAATACAGAATAACGCAAAGAAACATCCGCAAGATAGAATTTCTCCTGTGTTTTTAATATATCTTTTCCCTGCAAATCATATCGAAAACACTTATGAAGAATATAGGCTTTCTGTAATTTCTCTAAATAGCTATAAACTGTTTCATTGTCAATCTTTCTCTGTTCTGATTTAAAATAATTAGAAATCGAGTTTGCAGAAAATGTGTTTCCAATATTATTAAACGTATATTTTACAACTCTTTCTAGCTGGTCTATCTTCTTGACTTGGTTTCTTCGTACTATATCAGAAAAAATAGTAGAATTATAAATGTCCTTCACAATCGTGTAAACTTCATCCTGAGAATAATCCTGTAAATGAGTTGCAGGGAATCCACCCAATCGTACGTATTGGCTGAATTCCTGTTTCAACTCCTTAAGAGTCGTATAGCTTTTCTTGAACATAAGATATTCTTCAAATGACAAAGTATAAATATGAAAAGTAATATATCTGCCTGTTAGATATGTAGATATCTCTGAAGACATCATTCTTGAATTGGATCCTGTAATATAGATATCTACATCAAAGTCTGAGGCAAGAGTATTCACTACTTTTTCCCATCCTTCAATTTCTTGTATCTCATCTAAGAATAAGTATGTCTTTTTTGATCGTATTATTTTTGACTTCAATTCCAGATACAATTCTTTTGTAGTCATATCTTCATATTCCATAGAATCAAAGCGATAACTAAGAATCTGTTCATCATCCACATGCTTCTCTTCTCTTAGTTTTTTAATAATCATCTTCAAAATTGTTGATTTACCACAGCGTCGAACTCCAGTCAATATTTTCACAAATGGAGTATCTACAAAAGGCATGATTTTATCTAAATATAATGGTCTCTCTATCATACAATCACCTCTTCCATATAAATGATATCGCAAAACTATCATTATCACAATGGTTTTGCGGTTTAAAACCGCAAAACTTTATTGTTTTATGAATTATTGCGATTTAAAAAGATGTCATCTTACTGACACCTTTAGCCTTTATTAGGAAACTTTGAATATACAAATTGACGTAAACGTGGATGCTCTCTCTTATAAATGAGCTGATAGAGCACATATGCGATTATACTTGCTGCTACAGCATCCATACATGAATGCTGTTTGATGAACATTGTCGATAATGTAATAAGTACTGCTGAGATAATCGCAAATATATGCATTGGTTTATTATCTTTGAATTTCTTTGATTTAATGAGTGCAATCGCACATCCTATTGAATTAAATACATGAATACTCGGAAATACGTTCGTTGGTTTATCCGCCCCATAAATGAATCTTAACCAGAATTGTTCAAAGGCATTCCCTGTAAGTACTTCTGGACGATGACAGAATGTTGTCGGGAAGATTGTGAATATGATGAGTGAAATGGTCATACCACAAGCTAAAAATGAAAAGCCACGATAGAATTCATCTGCATCATAAAAAAACAAGAATAACAAAGTTCCTGCAACAAATAAAAACCAATAGATATAGGGAATAATAAATGCTGGTACGAATGGTATGATACGGTCCAATCCTACATACATATCAAAGAAATGACTGATATCTCTTTGTTGTAAGCCAAAGTACCAAGGCAGATAAAATACAAAATAGACAAGAACCCATGCATGTTCATGAGTCTTTATGAATTTCTTAATCATTTAATCACCCAAACTTCATTCTATCGATTCAGTAGGTAATAGTCAACATAAAAAAAAACAGTGATAGAATCACTGTTAATTGAAACCGAATAGTTTCTGTGCAAGTTTATATCCACCAACGATTAGTTTACGTCCTAGTGGATCATCTAATTGCATAGCAAGACCTAATGCAGTCTTTTTTACTTCCTTATAAACGGCTGGCTTTGTATCCTTCATATAAGCCCATAAATCATTACGCTTCTGTAGGTTTTCTTCTGTACCACTCTTAATGCATAATACAGTAGTTACTGTAGTAATCATAGAAAGATACTTGATTAAGTATTTTCTCATCTTACGTGATTTAAGCTTATCAATATCGATTGCATCAATCATACGTTTATTCACTCTGATCTGCTGATCAATACGTCTAATCATCACTGTTTCATTCACTGATTGATCTTCACGGCCAATGAAATAGTGATATAAATCAACATTTAGATAATACATAGTCTGAACGAATGGAATTGGTTCATACACAAATAAGTTATCTACATAGAATGTATGCTTAGGAAGTACAAGACCACTTGCACGCAATACTTCTGTACGATAGATAATTGAATGCATTAATAAGTTCTGTGATGGATAGAAATATTTCACATCATACCATCTAAAAATCTTATTTTCAGGTAATGCATTTGTATAACGAATAGGCTTCTGTAAATTCTTTGATGGTTTATCATAGACATAGTTACAAATCATCATATCGACATCATTACCAAGTTTCTTTAATGTCTGAATCACTTTAACTAAAGATGCTTCATCAAACCAGTCATCACTATCTAATACTTTAAAAAAGCGTCCGGTTGCATTCTTTAAACCAGTATTAACTGCTTCACCATGTCCACCATTTTCCTGATGTATACATCTGATTGTTGCAGGATATTCTTCCTCTAATAAGTCCCCTATCTCTCCTGTCTTATCCTTAGAACCATCATCAATGATTAAGATTTCAATATCATTTTCACATATTAATAATGGTTCAATAGCATGTCTCATATAATCCTGTGAATTATAACAAGGAACCGCAACTGTAAGAGTTTTCATATTTTTACCTCCATATAGACTTATTTTACCATAAATCACCTTAATAAGGCTATAATTTATCAACTATCGCTTGTGTTTATATCTAAAATTAATGTAATATATACAGTATACGTAAGGAGTGAGGTAAATAAATGAATAGAGACGTAACATATAAGGATAGTTTACTATTTCACATTAGTACAATGAAGATCCTTTGTCCTGTATTTGGTATTATCATGTTAATTCTTGGCTTTATAGAAGCAAAAGACGGTTATTATGTGATTACAGGGCTTGGTGTCATTGGGCTTCTACTTATGATTTATATCACTTTAAAGGTGAACAAGAAGAAGACTTTCTCTTATATGATGACTGAAGATGATATTACTTTTAAAGAAGGTAATAATGAAAAAAAGTATGCTTATGAAGACATTACTAAACTAGTAGATGATGGTAAGACACTCACTATTTATTCTAAAGAAGGAGTGATTGCACAGCTTTCTTCATTAGAATTTGAAGTGGCTGATTTAGCTGAATTAGTTGAAGAATGTACTGACCATAAGATCCCTTATGAAGATATTGAAGGTTCAAAGGAAGCACCTAGTCGTATGCCTTCTGTATCAGTTACTAAACCAGTGATGCTTGTATTAACACTTATCCAGTTAGTGTCATTATTGGCTGGTATGATTGGTGCACTTGATTCTCTTGTTGTGAGTGGATTGATTTCTATCGTTATCCCAGTACTTGCAGGTATTTACTACTTAGGTCTCACTGCTGAAGGAAAACAGTCAGCAATCAAAGAATTGTATGGATTGTTCTTCTGTAACTTTATTATCCCTGCTATTACAGGATGGTTAGTTCTATTTACAAAATATGCAATGGAAAATACAAGACCTGTTATTTATGCATCAATTATTGTATTCTTAATTATCTTTGTATTCTATCACTGGATTGGTGAAAAAGCTGGATTACCTAGAGATGCATTATTTACATGTTTCTTAGTGATCTTCATTCCTCTCGCATTATGCTGGATTAATGATCCTCTTGCAAAAGTAACTGCGACTGAAGAATGCATTATTACTAAGACAGAACATTATACAACTAAGTTTTCACAGGTCTATCATTTCACTGTAAAAACAGGTAAAAAGAAATTTACTTATCGTGCTACCGCAAAAGAATTTAAACAGTATAAGAAAGGTGATACAATCACTATTACCACTAAAACTGGACCTTTCGCAGTCAGCTATAAAGAAATCAAGAAATAGGCAGATGCCTATTTCTTTTTTAATGCAAAAAAATAGAGTTCCTTTATAGGAAACTCTATTTTAATCTTTGTGAATAAATGAATTGATACAATCCACTAATTCGTCAAATTCCACAATAATCTTGTCTAAATATTCCTTTCCGGCTGGTTCTAGGTGATAATACACTCTAGCTTTATTGTGGTAGATGACTGTATTGCTTGAAATATAGCCGTTTTCAATAAGTTTGTAGATAATAGGATACATTGTACCATTCTTTGGTTCAATGCGACCCTTAGATTTTTCTGCAATCTCTTTAGTTAATTCGTACGCATATTGATCTTTTTCTTTCAATAAGCTTAAAATCATTAAATCGAGTTTAAATAAATAGTTTGAAGTCTTTGCCATAATTAATCACCTACAATAAGACTATCAAAAATTAGAAGCGTTTTCAATACATTTCAATAATAAAATGACGCATTTTTGCACCAAACTGTAGTTTCTTGCTGTTTTTTAATAAAAAAGTGAACATTTTAAATAATAGTACACAAGAAAAAAACTCACTTAAGAGTTCTTTTTCTTACCATATCAATATACTGGTCTTCATGAAGGATTCTGATATCCTGACCTTGTCTTGATAAAGTGATGGCTTTTTTAATCTTCTTATTGCCTTTTTGATATCTTGTCTGCTGGTAGTCCTTTTTACCTATAACGAGATATTTTGTCTGAGTTGTTACATGGAATGATGTTATCATACCATCCTGTTCAACGAATGATTCTATTTCTTGTTTTGTATGGGCAAGTTTACCTGTAAATGCGACTGTTTCTTTCTGAATTCCCATCTTCACTTCCTGTACCTTATCACTTGATACAAGAGGTTCAATAGATGAACTTGTCATACGTCCTAAAGGTACATTTTCCTTCTCATGAAGTTCCTTAAGACTTGTATAGTGATGTTCTTCCATCATCTTCTTTAATAGCTCTGCACAGGCCAATGAATCAGCCAATGCATTATGCGCATTTTCGAGATCAACAGAATAAAAGTCACACAGAGAACCTAAACCATACTTCTGTAATTCAGGATGAAATAGCTTTGCAAGAACTAATGTACATGATAAATAACAGGTAGGCTTTCTTATACGGAATCTTCTAAAGACGGCTAGCAAGTGATTGAGATCTGATTGGATATCATGAGATATCACGATACTGTTTTCAAAATACTTACTGATCTTAGGCCATATTTCTGGGAATGTAGGTTCTTTCTTTAAATCCTGTGGTCTTATTTTATGAACCTTATAGCGATAAGGATCAAAAGTCAATTTAGGAGGCCTAATAAGTGAATAGAATGTTTCCTTCACTTTCATATCCTCTAGCACAACTATACCTATAGAGCAGACGCTCACAGGATCATTATTCAATTCTTCAATATCAAAAATAGTTATTTTTTCACTCATTCAATTCCCACTGCTTTCTTGGCAAGCTGATCTGCCTGTTCATTATAGAAGTCACCTGTATGCGCTTCTACCTTCATAAATACTATAGGCAGCTTTTGACGATACTCAGCCATTTGACTCGCATAATACTGTGTCAGTTTCTTATTAGCTTTCCATTCTCCAATAGCCCATTTTTCAATCCCCATATAATCATAATAAATTACAATACCATCATATTCAGGATGTTCTACTGCATACTTTACTGCAGCTAAAGCTCCAAATATTTCTCCTGCAACATTACGACTCGATAAGCATTCCTCATTATCTCCATGTCCATAAAGACGTTTGATGACCTGCTGTCCATCAATTAAAACAGCACCATAGCCATATACTTTCTTTTTTGCATTAAAAGAACCATCTACATAAGCAATTAACCCATGTTCCATTTGAGGCATTTCCTTTTTGTCAGAGATGAACTCTTCTGCTTCCTTGCGTGATGTAAAGGACTTATAAGACGCATTCTTAAAGCCATGAATCTGCTTCTGGCATTCTGCCCATGAATTATAAATACCTGGTTCTCTTCCGTTTTTTACGGCATAATATTTCATTTTTATCACCTACCCCATAATAATGAAAACAACAGGGCTTGTCTAGTTAATTATGCAAGTTCACAAAAACAATTTACTATGTTAAAATGAAAGAAATAAACAAAGTGAGGTTATTTTATGTTGATTGAAAAGAGATTTTTGAAATATGTGAGTTTTGATACACAATCTGATGAATCTTCTACAACATCTCCTTCTACAGAAAAACAATTTGATTTGGCTGATTTCTTGAGTGAAGAAATGCAGATTCTTGGTGTAGATGAAGTAGAAAGAACAGATCAGGGAATTGTATACGGTAAGATTTATAGTAATACTGATGAACCTATAAAAGCTATTGGATTTATTGCACATATGGATACTTCTCCAGATGCAAGTGGACATGATATTCATCCGCGTATTATTCGTTCTTATCCAGGAGGACGTATTATTCTTAATGAAGAAAAAAAGATGTATTTAGATCCAGAAACAAATCCTGAATTAAAAGGGCTTGTGGGTGATGATTTAATTACAACTGATGGAACTACACTTCTTGGTGCTGATGATAAAGCAGGTGTGGCTATTATCATGAGCATGGTAGAGTATATCTGCCAGAATAGAGATTTTAAGCATGGAGATATCTGTATTGCCTTTACACCTGATGAAGAAGTAGGTAGAGGTACTGAAAACTTTGATGTTAAGAGATTTGGTGCTGATTATGCTTATACAGTAGATGGTGGCAGAATCGATGAATTCAGTTTTGAAAACTTCAATGCCTATAAAGCAGATGTCACTATTACAGGTAAGAGTTATCATCCAGGTGATTCTAAAGGCAAGATGGTCAATGCCCTTACTCTAGGTCGTCAGTTTGATACAATGCTTGGTGATAATAAGCGTCCTGAAGCGACTGAACATAAAGAAGGCTTCTATCATCTTCATCATATGGAAGGTGATGTTTCTACCACTAAGATGACTTATATACTAAGAGATCATGATATGGATAATATGCATGATATGATTCATACAATGCAGTTAGCTGCTTCTTATTTAAATCAGGTCAATCATGGTCATTATATTGATATTGATTTCACTTTACAGTATAAGAATATGATTGAAGTTATCAATAAGACACCTGATATTGTATATAAGGTAAAACAGGCAATGATTAATATAGGACTTGATCCTATTGCTTCTCCTATTAGAGGTGGTACTGATGGAGCTAATTTAAGCTTTATGGGACTTCCTTGTCCTAACTTAGGTACTGGTGGATATAACTATCATGGTCCTTATGAATTCTGTAGTATTAATTCTATGAAAAAGGGTGTTAAGTTGCTTCTTGAATTGATTAAGGAGGCATAATATATGAAGTGTTTATTTATTATTAATCCTTCTAGTGGTACACATGCGTTCCAGAAGTCTATTGACAAGTTTATTGGTCAGTTAATACTTCATACTAACGTGAATACAATTGATACTTACTTCACAAGAGGAAAGAATGATGGATTAGAACGTGCAGCAAAATTAACTAGAAATGAATATGACTTTATTGTAGCCGTAGGTGGAGATGGTACAATTAACGAAATCATTACAGGACTTATTAAAAGTGAATCTAAGATTCCTCTTGCAATCTTAGCAGCAGGCACTGTGAATGACTTTGCTACTTATCTAAATCTTCCTAATACTCCAGAAGCATTCCGTGATATGATTGCCCGTTTCAAGACAAAGAAGATTGATGCAGGTTATGTAGATAATCATTGTTTTGCGAATGTATTAAGTGGTGGTATGTTTAGTGATATTGGATTCCTTGTCACTAAAGAGGAAAAGAAGAAGTTTGGTCCTCTTGCCTACTATATTAATGGATTGAAGATGTTACCTGAACAGTTAGGCTTATCACTTCATCTCAAAGTAAAAGCAGATGAAATTGAGTTTGAAGAAGATGCCGCATTATTCATGATTACGAATAGTTCTCATGTTGGAGGATTTTCAGGAGTGACTCCTTATGCTTCTACAAGTGATGGTAAGTTAGATCTTATTATTATTAAAAAAGGCAATGTCGCTGAACTACTTAATGTCTTCATGGATTATAAACGTAATCTTCATCCACAGAATCCTATGATTCATTATGTCCAGGCAAAGGATATTACAATCAGTTGTGATGAGGATATTGTCTATGATATTGATGGTGAAAAGGGACAGACTTTCCCTGTTCATGTTAAATGTTTAAGACATGCTTTTTCACTCATTATTCCAGATCATGATGAAAAATAAATACAAAGAGGAAAATCGATTTTGATTTTCCTCTTTTTAGTTCATGATGTTAAGTTGTTTTTTTCTTTGTAAAGAACTTGATACTTCTATAGATATAGTAAGCGAGTGCGGCACCTGCCATATAATAGAAGAAATCAGTGATATCAAAATAGCCTCTTAATGAAAGTAATTTCGCTACTTCGAAAATAAAGCTAGCACCTAGAATAAATGTGATTAACTGTCCTAATGTACAATCCTTCTTGATCACATAATACAATGCGACTGGCATCACTAAGAATATCTTCACAATCACATTCATCTGTAACGCCTGATAGTTAGTATTAGGATTATAATAGAATGGAACAAGATTAGCCGCATTGACTATTCGAGAGAAATAAGGTGTACTATTACTTAGAATAGGTCTTTTCTCTAATATAAATGCGATAAAAACAAGTAAGTAGAATACGATAATACATGATTTAAACGATAGGGCCTTTTTCATAATTTCCTCCTGTTAATATGATCATGAACTATTTGACTATCTTCACTACTTATTACTACAAGATAATTATATACTAAAAAAAAAGAAAATCTGATAAAATCAGACTTTCTGTGCATTTTTTCCCTCTTCTACTAATTTATTCAATAAAGCCACATACTCTTCAAACTGTGTTCTACCTCCATCAGTCAAATGATAAGTTGTCTGTGGTCTGTTATTTACAAATTCCTTTCTCACTTCCATAAATCCTTCTTGAATAAGCTTTTTAGTATGTGTTGTCATATTCCCGTCTGTACAACCTAGAATCTCTTTCATCTGTTTATAAGTGAGATCTTCAATACTTAAACTGGCAATCATTTGAATTCTTATGTGCGATTCAAATACCTTTGATGTATTGTTCATAACGTTTTCCATTAGATTTCCTCCCTAGCATCAATAGAATCAGCATTTCCAACATGCATTAATTTCTGGTTGTTTAGTATATTTTCAAAATATATAATTATTATATAATTTATATCAATAAATTTGAAGTCTATGAACAATAAAAAAATAGAAATCATCAATAATTTCTACTTTTTTAGAAGGTCATAGAGATTATAAATCATGATTACTGTCGTAATCACAATTAAAGAAATATTGTTATATGTGAATTGTGTAATCACATTCGTATAAAGATGGTTCTGAATAATCGCAGAATATTGGTCAAATAATAAAAATAATCCAATTACTGCATAAACACCACTGATAATCTTTGTGATATTGTTCTTAGCTGCCATCACAAACATTAAAATAAAACATATCGCAATTAAGATATTTGTGATAATTGAAAATGAAACAGCTGTAGAATAATTCTGATTATGAGTCAGTAATGTAAGTGCCTGCTGGAATTTCTGTACGTATTCTGTCGATGAAGTTTGAATAATATAAAGCGCTATAGGAGTTGCCCCATAGATAATTGATTTAGTCGTATCTTTCATAGTCTTTCCCCTTTTATAAGTATTTTAATCTATTTTAATGTAAGTTACAAGACTCCTATTAAGTTGTCATAATTCTGCTTTCAAATATACTTTTTTTAAAATAGTAATATATATTTACTCTCTTTTAAAGAATTTCGCTAAGTTTATGAAAAATGTTGCTACTAGATCATTAAATTTAACTTAATGCC
>OGDF01004091.1_pt1 | contig 17000 bp, 18 predicted proteins | sample 1570141 | NCBI WGS metagenome assembly OGDF01 (sample SAMEA4370581, study PRJEB24528) | human gut metagenome | reverse complement strand
TGAAGAAGAAAATCACCGTCGAGCAGTACAAGGAAATCACCGGCGAGGACTACAAAAAGTAATCCACCGGGATTTTTACACTTGCGATAGGGCAACAGCCCGGAAAGGAATGTAAATGGACGGTTCCATCACTCGTGCCGAGCACGAAGAGTTTCGTCGACGGCTCGAAGAAGAAAATCGTCGGCAGGACAAGCGCATTGAGCTGCTGGAGGACAATATTCGTGAGCTGAACAGTCTGACCGCCTCGGTCGGCAAACTGGCCACCAGCATTGAGAGCATGGTCAAAGAGCAGGAAAAGCAGGGCAAGCGGCTGGAAACGCTCGAGGACCGCGACGGCGCGATGTGGCGCAAGGTTGTGGCTTACGGCGCGACGGCGCTCGTCGGTATTTTCATCGGCTATATCGCGCAGCAGCTTGGCTTGAAGTGAGAAAGAGAGGTACTTATATGAACTGGAAAATTCGTCTGAAGAACCCGGTATTCTGGGTGCAGGTGCTGACCGGCGCGCTGGCGACCGTGCTGGCGTACAGCGGTCTGACCGCTGCGGATATGACCACGTGGGCAGGGCTGTGGAACGTTATTACCGGCGCGTTCAGCAATCCGTATTGCCTGTTCCTGGTGGCAAGCAATATCTGGAGTGCGCTGAATGACCCGACCACTTCCGGCATTTCTGATAGCGCACGGGCAAAGGGCTACACTGCGCCCTCAGTGGAGTAAAATGGACTTGAAAGTTTCTTTCAAGTAGATGAAAGGAGAATGCAGCATGAGCATTCGCTGCGATATTTACGACCGCAAGCTGTATGACATCTGGTTCGCAGCAGCGCCGTATGCGGCGAAATCCAAACCCGCCAAGACGCTCCGGCAGTGGGCGGCAGACGAGGGCGCGGACATCGTTTACAACCTCGCACTGTTCAACATGACCGGCAGCGGCAGCGACCGCTACGGCGTTATCAAGGGCCGAACCTTGCAGTACCTCAAGGCCAAGGGCAAAGAGTGCGGCTATGGCGGTACAGCTGAGCGGCTGAGCCTCGGCTCAGAGAATGTTGTTTCTGGCTGGAAGCTGGCGATCAAGGACGGCAAGGTGAACGGATCTCTCGGAAAGTCTGACCGGCGCAGCCGTAATATGTGCGGCCTGCTGATAGACGGCCGGTATATCCATGTGCAGACTTCGGCCAGTCATACCGAGCTGGAAGTTGCGCAGTACGTCCGCGATCACTACGACGTCAAGCTGCTGCTCGTACAGGACGCAGGCGGCAGCACCGGCATGTATCGCGTGTCGGACGGCTACCTGTTCGCGCCGGAAAAAGAGGGTACGAACGGCAGACCGGTGTGCAGCGTAGTCTGCATTAAGCGTAAAAATAAGACAGCTGTTCCGAAGGAGGAGAACAAGATGAGCAAGAAGGTATTTATCGGTGTCGGCCATGGCGGCAGCGACAGCGGTGCGGTCGGCAATATCGTCGAAAAGGAAGCAAACCTCGCGATGGCGTTGGCGTGCCGTGATTATCTGACCGCGCACGGCGTTGAGGTGCGCATGAGCCGCACCAAGGACGAGGAGGACCCCATCAATGAGGAAGTGCGCGAGTGCAATGCGTACAACCCGGATCTTGCTATCGACGTGCACAACAACTCCGGCGGCGGTGACGGCTTTGAGGTATATCACACTCTGAACGGCGGCACTGGCAAGGTCCTCGCGCAGAATATTGAGAAGCAGGTTATCAAGATCGGCCAGAACAGCCGCGGCTGCAAGACCAGACAGGGCCAGCGTGGCGATTACTACGCTTTCGTGCGCGACACCAAGTGCCCAGCGGTCATCTGCGAGGGTGTATTCGTTGACACCAAGGCTGATGCAGCACAGGCGGGCACCAAGGAAAAGCAGCAGGCGTTCGGCGTAGCGTACGCCAAGGGTATCCTTGATACGCTCGGCATTAAGTATGACACTTCGACCGACAAGCCTGCTGAGACGACCAAGCCGCAGGACCCGGAAGTACAGGCTGCAATCGAAAAAATCCAGACCAAGACCGGCCTGGAGGAAAAGACCATCGAGTATCTGCTCGCATACAAGTACGGCGAACAGCTCGTGAAGAAGCTGGCGGAAGCGATGCAGCAGTAAATAGTAAACCCCTCTGGGAACTGGTTTCGATACCGGCTCTCGGAGGGGTTGTTTTTATTCGGTTGGCTGCGGCGTATCTCCGTCAAATACTACATGAGCAAAGCGGAAACGCTGCGTAACATCAGGGTACTTCTCGTGGTCTACTTCGGAGGCGAACATATCATACGGCCGTGCATAAATTTTGAAGTCGCCGTAGAGCGCCTGATAAATTACCAGCGGTTCGCCGGTTTCTGTGTGCGTGGCGATAGCGAGAACCTGATACAGTTTGTTCTTGAAGTGTAAGTATTTTTCACCGACCAGAATTTTTCTTGAATCCATCAATATCTTCTCCAATCTTTTGCAATCATTATAGCATATCGGCAGAAAATTTTCCAATGGAGAGGCGGTTGCCCTAAGCGCTTTCGAGGGCAGGGAACACCGTCGTAAAAAAATCCTTTTGTCGTCAAAGTGTCGTCAGTTAAAAACTGGAACAACAAAGATAAAGAAAAAGTGCTGAAATTCAATGATTTCAGCACAATTCTTGGTGCGGATGGGGGGACTTGAACCCCCACGTCCTTGCGAACACTAGCACCTGAAGCTAGCGCGTCTGCCATTCCGCCACATCCGCATATTTGGTTGTTGAAAGAAGGTGGTGCGAGTGACGGGACTTGAACCCGTACGTCGATCGACACACGCCCCTCAAACGTGCCTGTCTACCAGTTCCAGCACACTCGCATTCTGTTCTCATCGAGTCGCCTCACTGTCAGCGACAAGAATTATTATATCCATGTGGACGCCAAATGTCAACACCTTTTTTCAAATTTTTTTAAAAAATTTCAAAACGCGAAAAACAGACGATTTCTCTGACACGCGAAACAGTTTGTGTGTTACAATAGAAGCAGTCAGAAAACTCACAGCGAAAAAGGAGGAAGACTTCAGTGCTTTCTAAAAAAAGTAAGGCAATCGGTTTTATCATTATGTCCGCATTCGGTTTTGCGATGATGGCGGCATTCGTGCGTCTGGCGGGTGATCTGCCGTTCACGCAGAAAACATTTTTCCGCAATCTGGTCGCGGTGGCAGTGGCCGCCGTGGTGCTGTGCCGCGAAAAGGTTGGTTTTAAGTGGGAAAAGGGCAACCTGCCGCTGCTCATCATACGCGCAACCTGCGGCACACTCGGCATTTTCTGCAATTACTACGCTATTGACCATCTCGTACTGGCAGATGCAAACATTCTTAATAAAATGTCGCCGTTCTTCGCTATCATCTTCTCGCTCATTCTGCTGAAGGAGCGGGCCAGCGTATTCCAGTACGCGGCGGTGCTTGCGGCATTCGGCAGCAGCATGCTGATTATCAAGCCGGGTTTTTCCTCGGCAACCTTCCCGGCAATTATCGGCCTGCTGGGCGGCATGGGTGCAGGCGCGGCCTACACCTGTGTGCGCGCACTCAGCCGGAAAGGCGAAAAGAGCGCCCGCATCGTGTTCTTCTTCTCGATGTTCTCCACGCTGGTATGCGTACCGTTTATGATCACGGACTACCACCCAATGACATGGGGACAGTTCTTCTGCCTGATCGGCGCAGGTGCGTCAGCCGCGCTCGGACAGTTCGGCGTAACGCTCGCGTACGCCAACGCACCGGCCAAGGAGATTTCGGTGTTCGACTACACGCAGGTCATCTTCTCGGCTGTCCTCGGCTTTTTCCTGTTCGGCCAGCTGCCGGACGGCTGGAGCGTCCTCGGCTATCTGCTGATCTGCGGCATTTCGGTCGCGGTGTTCTTCTACAACCGCAATCTGGAGCGCAAGGGACAATGATATGATCGAGTACGAACTGGTTCGCTCCAAACGCAAGACGCTTGCTGTGCAGGTGACGCGCGAGGGGCGTGTGATCGTTCGTGCGCCGCTACGGCTGGCAAAATACCGTATTGAACGGTTTGTCGCGGAGCATACGGACTGGATAGCCCGCGCACTTGCCGATCAGCAGTCCCGCCGTGCGGCACATCCGGAGCCGGATGAGGCCAAGCAGGCTGAGCTTATCCGCCGAGCGAAAATAGAGCTGCCGCCCAAGGTACAGCATTACGCAAAACTGATGAACCTGTACCCGACCGGACTGAAGATCACCTCAGCGAGAACACGGTTCGGCTCGTGCAGCGGCAAAAACAGTATTTGCTTCTCATGGCGGCTGATGGACTATCCCGAACTCGCTATCGACTATGTGGTGGTGCATGAACTGGCGCACATTGCACATAAAAACCATGGACCGCAGTTCTGGGCGCTGGTGGAGCGCTATTTACCCGATTATCGTGCGCGGCGTGCCATGCTGCGCGAATGAGAACAGGAAACGAGTATGAATATGACGAATCAATACAAAATTCTGGCATTGGATTTAGATGGAACGCTGCTGGATGCGCAGAGCCGCATCACGCCGGAGAACGCCCGCGCGGTACGCATGGCGCAGCAGGCGGGCGTGCAGATCGTGCTGTGCACCGGACGCAACGTGCGCGAGGTGCGCCGCTTCAGCGAACAGCTGGAAGCCGCACCGGACTGGCTCGTCACCGCAAACGGCGCGGCAGTGCAGCATCCGGACGACAGGGAACCGGCGTTTTTCGACGGCCTGAGCACAGAAATGGTGGACATCATCCTGAACGAGTGCACTGCCATTGACACCGACCCATGCCTGTATACCACGCAGGATTTGTACTATGGACATGCTTTTCGGCATTTCCTCGAAAACCTGCAGCGGCGCGGACGGGTTGTCATGGACGAGGCCGACGAGGGTTATCACTTTGTCGGGGACAAGAATACGTGGCGCACTGTGCTCGCAGACGAGCCGCGCCCATTCACCAAGGCGATTCTTTATCACGATGACCCGAATGCAATCGCGCCGCTGACGGCTGCGCTCGATAAATACGGTATTTTCGAGCTTGCGCCGTCCGTCATGTACGGCGGAGAGCTGCGCAATGTCGAGGTCAACCGCGTGGGTGTGCACAAGGGACGCGGACTGGAATGGCTGGCGCATCACCTCGGCTGCACGCTGGCCAACGTCATCGCCATCGGTGACAGCGAAAACGATCTGACCATGCTGCAGATGGCGGGACTGGGCGTCGCCATGGCAAACAGCGAGCCGTGCATCCGCGAAGCAGCGGACGTTATCACCGGCAGCAATACGGAAAACGGCGTCGCACAGGCGATTTACCGACATATTCTGGGGGATGAACGATGAAAAAAGTAGTGGCAATCGGTGAACTGCTCATTGATTTCGTGCCGCAGCAGCGCGGCTGTGCACTTGATGAGGTCGTGCAGTTTGAGCGTGTCGCGGGCGGTGCGCCGGCCAATGTGGCAACCGCAGTGGCGCGTCTCGGCGGCAGAGCGCAGATGATTTCGCAGGTGGGAGAGGACGCATTCGGTACGCACATTCTCAAAACGCTGCACGCAAACGGCGTGGACATCTCAACGGTGTTCCGCACCGGACGGGCGAATACCGCGCTGGCGTTTGTTTCACTTGATAAGAACGGCAACCGCGAGTTTTCCTTCTACCGCAATCCCTCGGCAGACCTGTTTCTCGATGAAGCACAGATCACGCCGGATATTTTCGCGGACTGTGCCGTGCTGCACTTCTGCTCGGTCGATCTGGTGGATGCACCTGTCAAGCAGGCACATCGCAAGGCCATCTGGCTGGCAAAGGATGCAGGCGCGTTCCTCTCATTCGACCCTAACGTGCGTCTGCCGCTGTGGGGCAGCCCGGAAAGCTGTCAGGCAGCGATTCGTGAGTTTCTGCCGTATGCAGACCTCGTGAAGCTGTCGGATGATGAAGTTGAATTCTGCACCGGCTGCAAAACCGAGAGGGAAGCGGCAGAGCTTCTGTTTTCTCAGGGCTGCAAGCTGCTGCTTGTGACACGCGGCGCGAGCGGCGCGGCAGTCTACACGCCGAACGCGAGCGCCGAGACCAAAGCGCTGCCGGTGACGGTCGCGGATACCACCGGAGCGGGCGATTCGTTCATCGGGTCGTTCCTGTATCAGCTTACCCGCGACGGCGTGACAGCGGAAACGCTTGCAGACATCCCACAGGAGAAACTTGCGGATTATCTGACATTTTCGTCCGAATGTTCGGCGTATACCGTGCAGCATAAGGGCGCGGTTATGCCAACGGAAGAAGACTTGAGAATGGGAAATGGAGAATGAATGTGTCCGCCCACAGGGCGGCAATTCAATAATGCGCTTTGCGCGTAACCGCGGTTCTCAATTCGCCATTCTCAATTTTCCATTAACCTGCCACTAAAATTTATTGCACAATGTGTGCGAACGTGGTATAATTTTGAGGTTATAAAGAAATGATAACGATTCTTGGCATCGACCCGGGCTACGGCACGATTGGCTATGGCGTGGTGCGGTTCGATAATATGAAATTTACGCCGGTGCAGTACGGTGCGGCAAAAACCGCTCCCGGAACACCGATGCACCTGCGCTTATGTGAGATTTACGATGATATCTGTACGCTGGTGGACACATTTCACCCGGACGAGGTGGCAATCGAGGAGCTTTTCTTCTCGAAAAACGTCACAACCGGCATTCAGGTTGCGCAGGCGCGCGGTGTAATTCTGCTGGCGCTGGCACAGAAGGGACTGCATCCGGTATCCTATACACCGAATCAGGTGAAGCTGTCCGTTGTCGGCTACGGCGGCGCGGAGAAAAAACAGGTGATGGAAATGACGAAAAGCATTCTCCATCTCACCAAGCTGCCGCGTCCGGACGATGCCGCGGATGCGCTTGCGCTGGCCATCTGCCACGGGCATTCCCGGCAGGCCATGCGCTATGAAGGCTTATTATGAGGTTTAAATAGATGTTTTATTATGTAGACGGCACGGTTTCCGTGCTCCAGCAGGGGCTTGCGGTGATCGACTGCGGCGGTGTAGGCTATGCCTGCCACACTTCGCAGAACACCATCGGCAAGCTGAAAACCGGCGAAAAAGCGCGTCTGCTGACCTGGCTCAATGTCCGTGAGGGCGTGTTTGAGCTGTACGGCTTTATCGACGAGGAGGAGAAGTCCTGCTTCCTGATGCTGACCAGCGTTAACGGTGTTGGCCCGAAGGCGGCGCTGTCCATCCTGTCGGTCGCACCGCCGGACAGACTGGCGCTCAGCATTATCACCGGCGATGAAAAAATGCTCATGCAGGCGCCGGGCATCGGCAAGAAGATTGCACAGCGCATCGTACTCGAGCTGCGCGATAAGATGAGCAAGGAGCAGCTGGAGACCGCATCTGCAGCGTCTCCGGTGGCGGCAGCCGCCGTTTCCGGCGGTGTCAACCACACGCAGGAGGCAGTCGCGGCGCTTATGGTGCTCGGCTATACGCAGGCAGAGGCGCTGCACGCGATGGAGGGCCTGGATGCTGCCGGCATGGAGGCGGACGAGATCATCCGCCAGTGCTTGAAAAAGCTGGTCAAGTCCTGATTCTGGACGATAAAAGCCTGATCAAGTAGGGGAGTGTACCTTTGAGTATTGAATTTTCCGGCGGCATGACGGATGATGAGCGCATCATCTCCACCCGCCAGCTCAGCGAGGACGAGACCGAGAATTCGCTCCGTCCGAAATCCATGGCGGACTATATCGGTCAGAAAAAAGCCAAGGAAAACCTGAGCATTTACATACAGGCCGCGAAAATGCGTGGTGAATCGCTCGACCATACGCTGCTGTACGGTCCGCCGGGTCTGGGCAAGACCACGCTCGCGGGCATCATTGCCGCAGAAATGGGCGTGAATATCCGTGTTACGAGCGGTCCGGCAATCGAAAAAGCGGGAGATTTGGCGGCTTTATTGACAAATCTCTCAGAGAATGATATTTTGTTTATTGACGAGATTCATCGCCTCGACCGTGCGGTAGAGGAGATTCTCTATCCCGCGATGGAGGACTATGCACTCGATATCATCATCGGCAAGGGGCCTTCGGCGCGCTCGATCCGTATCGACTTGCCGAAATTTACGCTCATCGGCGCGACTACGCGTGCCGGTCAGATGACCAGTCCGTTGCGGGACCGCTTCGGCGTCATGCTCCGTCTGGAGCTGTATTCGCCGGAGGAGCTGTGCGGTATTGTTGAACGCTCGGCAGGCATTCTTGATGTACCGTGCGAGCACGAGGGCGCATTCGAGATTGCGCGCCGCAGCCGCGGTACGCCGCGAATCGCCAACCGGCTTCTGCGCCGCGTGCGAGACTTTGCACAGGTAATCGGCACCGGTACGATTGACAGAAAAAGTGCCGACATTGCGCTTCGTGCACTCGAGATTGATGAGTTAGGTCTGGATAATGTAGACCGCAGGATGCTCAAAAGCATCATCCAGAACTATGGCGGCGGTCCGGTCGGACTGGATACGCTGGCCGCGACCATCGGTGAAGAAGCGATCACCTTGGAAGATGTTTATGAGCCGTATCTCATGCAGATCGGCTTTCTCAGCCGCACGCCGCGCGGACGCTGCGTGACGCTGCAGGCTTACCGTCATTTGAATCTGGAACCGGCGGACGGACAGCAAATGCTGTAATGCAATCGTTTCCCCGCCTTTATCATACAAGAAAGTTAGGTGTTTCATTTGGGTAGATATTTCGGAACAGACGGCGTTCGCGGTGTAGCGAACTCGGAACTTGATGCACTGCTGGCGTTCAAGATCGGCGCAGCAGCGGCATACGCACTTACGCAGGAGTCTGCACATGGCCGCAAGGCGAAGCTGCTGATCGGCAAGGACACCCGCGTATCCTCGGATATGCTGGAGAACGCGCTGGTCGCGGGCATTTGCTCGGTTGGCGCGGATGTAGAGCTGCTCGGCGTTATCCCGACGCCGGCGGTCGCTTTCCTCACCATCAAGCACAAGGCAGACGCGGGTATTGTCATTTCCGCAAGCCACAACTCCTTTGAGTACAACGGCATCAAGATTTTTGCAGGCAACGGCTACAAGCTGCCGGACGAAACCGAGGCAAGAATTGAGGACCTGATCGACGATTTCGAGTCTATTCCGAAGATGACCCACGAGAAGATCGGCCGTGTACTCAAAAGCGAGATCGACCCGGTAGTCGAGTACACCGACCACCTTGCAGATACCATCAAGGGCGACCTGTCCGGTCTGCGCGTGGCGGTGGACTGTGCAAACGGTTCCTCCTCCACAACGGTGGAGCGCCTCATGCGTCTGGTCGAGTGCAAGGCGGAAATCCGCTTCTATGAGCCGGATGGCATCAACATCAACGATAACTGCGGCTCCACCCATCTCGGTCAGCTGAAGGAGCGCGTCCGCTCGGGCAATTTTGATCTTGGCGTTGCCTTTGACGGTGATGCGGATCGCTGCCTGATCGTAGACGAGACCGGCGAGGAGCTGGACGGCGACCGCATTATGGCAGTCTGCGCGGCGCACATGAAGAAGGAAGGCAAGCTGCGCGGCGGCGCATTTGTTGCCACCATTTTGTCCAACATGGGTCTGCACGCCTACGCCGATAAGAACGGCATGAAGATCGAGTGCTCCAATGTAGGTGACCGCTATGTGCTCGAAATGATGCTCAAGAAGGGCTACATTCTGGGCGGCGAGCAGTCCGGACACGTTATTTTTCTTGAGTATGCGTCCACCGGTGACGGTGAGCTGACTGCACTGCAGTTTATGTCTATCCTCAAGGCGAGCGGCAAGAAGTGCTCGGAGATCGCAGCTGAGGTTGAGCCGTGGCCGCAGTTGATGATCAATGTCAAGGTGCCGAACGATAAGAAGGCTACCCTGCAGCAGCTGCCCGAGGTCAAGGCGGCTATCGATGCGGCTTCCGCAGAGCTGGGCAATAACGGCCGAATCCTGGTTCGCCCGTCCGGTACGGAGGCGCTCGTGCGCGTCATGGTAGAGGGCACGAACAGCGAGCAGGTAGATACTTTGGCAAAAAAGGTTGCCAAAGTCATCGAGTCTGTTGTATAATATAAAAGAGCCAACGGGAGTGGGTGTGGTTTGCACACCCACTTTCTGCATTCTGAACAGGGAGGTGGGAGCATTTGCGCACAATTCCATAACATGCTAAGCGCCAGAACTGCGGTGCAGCCGGTATCGCAGTTGACGAGGAAAGGGTTAATCGAAAGTATTCGGCGGGTGCCCTTCGGTCACAAGTGGGTTGATCGTCAGCAGGCTGTTAAAACATACGGGCGACCGTATCGACAGAGCAGTTATGCGTAACGCACTATTTTTATACCCTTTTTTAGGGCACTACCGCACAATTTGTCTGCGGCACTTTGCGAATCGTTTACGCTCTTCAGAACGCAAAATCTTTCGCAAACTGCTCTTGCCAAATTGCCCGGTAGCACCAATTTCTTATTACACAAGTACCACCGCATATATTGAGGTAAGGCAATACGGAATAATTAAACAAGAGCGATTTGTGAGAGAGTTTTGCGGACCGACAAGGCGCGACCGGAGTTCGTGCAAGAAGCCGCAGCTTTCATTGTTCCGTGCTGCCTAAGGCTCATACTGAAATGTTGCGGAAGATATGTTATATTTACCGTTGCAAAGGAGTATTATTTTTATGTGTGGAATCGTTGGATTCACCGGACGCGAGAACGCGCTTCCGATTCTCATCAAGGGTCTGTACAGTCTGGAATACCGTGGCTATGACTCTGCTGGTGTGGCTGCCTTCACGAAGGACGGTCTGCGCGTTGTCAAGGCGCGCGGCCGCATTGCAAACCTTGAGGAGAAGATCAAGGAGGAAGGCGGCGACATGTACTGCACCTGCGGTATCGGCCACACCCGCTGGGCAACGCACGGCGAGCCGTCCGACCGCAACTCGCATCCGCATCTGGGCGGCAAGGGCAAGGTAGCAGTTGTACACAACGGCATTATCGAGAACTACAAGGAGCTGCGTGAGCGTCTGGAGGCGCACGGCTACGAGTTTAAGTCCGAGACCGATACGGAGACTGTCGCGCACCTCGTGGACTATCTGCACACCGGCAAGCAGGAGGATCTGGCAAAGACCGTTCTGCAGGCCGTACAGCGTCTGCGCGGCTCTTACGCACTGGGCGTAGTCTCGATGGATAACACGCAGGAGATCGTTGCTGCACGCCGCGGCAACCCGCTGGTTATCGGTATCGGTGAGGGCGAGAACATGATCGCATCCGATATTACCGCTATTATCAATCGCACCAAGCGTTACATTATTCTGGATGATAACGAGGTTGCAATCGTTCGCCCGGACAGCGTAGTTGTCATGAACGAGTTCGGCGATACGGTAGAGAAGGAAATCATGACCGTAACGTGGGATATGTCTGCAGCGGAAAAGGGCGGCTACCAGCACTTTATGCTCAAGGAGATCATGGAGCAGCCCAAGGCAGTTGCCGATACGGTTAAGCCGCGTATCAAAAACGATGCGGTTGTATTCGAGGACAACGGCCTGACCGACGAGCGTCTGCGTGAGATCGAGCATATCCATATCATCGGCTGCGGCTCTGCACTGCACGCAGGCATGGTCGGCAAGCGCGTGATTGAGGCAATGTGCCGCATTCGCTGCACGGCAGAGGTTGCCAGTGAGTTCCGTTATGAGAACCCGATCATCGGCAAAAAGGATATGTGCATCGTTATCAGCCAGTCCGGCGAGACGGCGGATACGCTGGCTGCCATGCGTCTGGCCAAGCAGGCAGGTGCGTTCACGATTGCGATCGTAAACGTCGTTTCCTCGACGATTGCGCGCGAAGCAGATGGTGTGCTGTATACCTGGGCCGGCCCGGAGATTTCGGTTGCGACAACCAAGGCATATTCCGCACAGCTGTCCGCTCTGTACCTCATCTCGGTTAAGATCGCGCGTGTGCGCGGCCTGATTTCCATCGGTGACGAGCGTGCGCTGTGCGCTGAGCTGCAGCGTCTGCCGGAATGCATTGAGCAGACCCTGAAATGCCAGTCGGATATGCAGCGTATCGCTACGCTGTATGCAAACCGCTCGAGCGTGTTCTTCCTTGGCCGCGGGCTGGACTATGCCGCCGCGCTCGAGGCTTCGCTCAAGCTGAAGGAAATTTCCTATATTCATTCGGAGGCGTACGCTGCCGGTGAGCTTAAGCACGGCACCATTTCTCTGATTGAGGAGGGTACTCTGGTTGTTGCTCTGGCAACGCAGCCGGCACTGTTTGAGAAAACAGTCTCCAATATCCGTGAGGTTGTAGCGCGCGGCGCAAGCGTCGTGCTCGTCACCACGGACGATTTCACCGGGGACGAGTCGGTCTGCCAGCACATCGTGCGCCTGCCGAAGTGCCTGTATGAATTTTCCGCTTCGCTTTCGATTATTCCGATGCAGCTTTTGGCATACTATATCGCAGTGGAGCGCAACTGTGATGTTGATAAGCCGCGCAACCTGGCAAAGTCGGTAACTGTAGAGTAAAACGTTAATAATATTGTCATAATTGCATAAAAGAAGAAGCGTGTTTTTGTGTGATATCGGTAAAGATGACAATCGTTTCTTGACATTTCCAATTCTACCGCGTATAATAGCTATTGACATGAGAAATGATTATCAAATACAGCCATCGAACGGGATTCCCGATGAAAAGCTGTGCCGTCTGGCGCGGCAGGGAGACGGACCCGCGATGGAGAATCTGATCCGTCGTTATACCCGTCTGGTCAAGACTTGTGCGCGGCCCTACTTTCTGGCAGGCGCCGATGCAGAGGATTTGATGCAGGAGGGGATGCTCGGGCTGCTGAATGCCGTCCGGGAGTACGACGAGAGCAAGGGCGCACCCTTTGGAGCGTTTGCACGGTTGTGCATCACGCGGAAGATTTATTCCGCAGTGAAGGCGGCAGCGTCGCTCAAGCACGACCCGCTCAATCAGTCCATGTCAATCGATCGACCTCTGTTTGAAGACCTTGCGGAATCGCGTACCCGGGTAACTGCACCGAATGGTGATCCTGAATCGCTTGTTATCGGCAATGAGGAGAGGGAAGAGCGGAAAAAGAAGCTCTACTCGCTTTTGTCTGAATTTGAGGCACAGGTTTTGACGTTGTTTTTGGACGGCTTATCGTATGAAGAGATGTCCGAAGCGCTGCACAAACCAATCAAATCTGTGGATAATGCCGTCCAGCGCATCAAGCGAAAATCGGCAGCCATTAAACCTATTTAGGCGATAGCAGGCGCAGTGTCTGTACGCATATATTTCAAGTTTCCCGAGGGAACAGTATCAAAGAGAGGTAAAAACCATGTACGAAGACAAGACTTTAGTATGCAAGGAATGCGGTAAGGAGTTCGTGTTCACCGCTGGCGAGCAGGAGTTTTACGCAGAGCGCGGTTTCCAGAACGAGCCGCAGCGCTGCAAGGCCTGCCGCGATGCGCGCAAGAATGCTGCACGCGGTCCGCGTGAGTTCTTCACCGCTACCTGTGCTGCTTGCGGCGGCGAGGCTCGCGTTCCGTTCGAGCCGAAATCTGACCGCCCGGTATATTGCAGCGAGTGCTTCGCAAAGATGCGTGAGCAGTGATACCGTAACGGTAAAAAATCAATAAACGACACGTTAAAAGTGCCAGTAATGACTTCTCATTGCTGGTGCTTTTTTCTTTGCCCAAAAGAAAGGAATCAGCAAGGGAATATATGTGTTCCGAAAAATGATAAAGAAATGAAGAATCGAATCCGCAGGCGATGGGCGGCTTGCGGCAAAAGAAAACCTCTGCTCAAAATGAGCAGAGGGGATCTTTTTGATTTTAAGCAATAATGTCGTATCCCAGAATCAAGCCACGTTTCTGCCGATCGTCAAGGTCAGCAATAGCGGCATCAATACTGGGAAATAAGCAGGGGCAGATATGGCCTTTGCTAAGATTCACGAAGCTGTACATGTTTGTTCCCTTGTGGGGGAGCAGAAGTACGTCCAGCGTTTCGTTGCGCTTGAAAATGCAGAAATGCATGGAGAAGAGCCTCCTTTACTTGGTTTCGTTGATGGTAAGCAGCTCTTCGATCGTCTCTTTCTGCCGGCCAAGAAAGCTGAGATAGAAACTGTCAGAAACGGAAAATGCGATGAATGCTGCGTGCAGCAGAAGGACTCCGATATGTATGAGAAGAATTATGATCTCTGCGATGTTCATATTTTTTGATGTGTAAAAGGCATAGGCGGGATTGGTGAGAAGCAGATAAAAGTCCCGTAAGATAAGCACACTAACCGGAATCAGGGCGAACGATAAGGCAATCCAAACGCGGGTGTCTTTCTTAAGAACCTCGTACAAATGCAGAATATCGGCGTGCTTGGTTTCCAGTTCCTCGCGCGAAAAGCGGGAATAGTAATCCAAGTCACATAGCTTCTGATGCTTGAATTCGGCTGCGCCGTTTTTATCGGACTTTGATGGTATATTACTGAGCATAGGCGATAACTCCTGTAGATCGGGGTAGTTCTTGATAAAAAGAAAAGGAAGACTCTAAAGAGCCTTCCTTTCAGGTCGCAGGCCTCACAGACTTCTGCGACACTAATCACTATAAGCAGTATAGCATAGCAAATGTCGGTCCGTAAAGCGCCGAGAAAGGCTTTATTGTTCAGACGGTATTATTCCCGCATTGTCGAAAGCAGCGTTACGCTGGTCAGCACAACATCCGCCTGCGGCGGCTGAGGAGGGGACCAGATGTTAGGGCGAACGGCCTGAAGATGGTTATTTACGATCAGGTTCTTTCCGAGCGATTGCTGCAGTTCAACGATGTCTGCCGTTGTCAACTCGTGATCGCGGATGATGTTGGTTTCGCCAAAGCCCTTAACAGGGTTCTGTTTTGCAACATAAACGGTGTAGGCGTAGCCGATGTAGTAGAGATAGTTCATGAGTGGTTACCTCTTTATATGTTGACTTGTGCTCACATTGAGCAGAGGCTAATGCCAAACCCTCAGCGTTTTGAGGGTTTGGAAGAAGATAAAATTACATGGTACTCAAACAGGTATAGCGCCATTTTTGAGTGTCGGTAAGGTTTGGAAGAAGATAAAATCACATGGTACTCAAACTCAAAAAGGCCTCGTCTGATTGGCCCGACTGTTTGGGAGGCGGAAGAAATTGCAGAGTTCTCAAACAACCGACTTAATGGAACAAATCTACTCCAAGGTTTGGAAGGGGAAGAAATTACAGGGTTCTCAAACCATGATGTGATTATTGAAAAGCTACACATGGGTTTAGGAAAGAGTGAAATTACAGAGTTCTCAAACGTCACGTTACCGTATCAAAAGCCTGGTGCAGGTTTGGAGGAGAATAGAATTACAGGGTTCTCAAACACATTTTTGCCCCAATCGACGCTTTGAAAAGTTTAGGAGGCGGAAGAAATTACAAGGTTTTCAAACTGAATATCACAACGCGCGGCAACGTCGTTTGGAAGGCGGAAGGAATTACATGGTTCTCAAACTCGAAAAACTGTTCCGAATGTTGCACTGTGGGTTTGGCAGACGTGAAATTACATGGCTCAAACCGGATTTTTTGATGTGCCGATGAATTTCCAGCTTGGAAGGGTGAATTACATGGTACTCAAACGCACAGAAATATACAGGAAACAATGAATTTGGTTTGGAAGAAGATGAAATTACAGGGTACTCAAACGGAAAAAATCTTCATATAGCTTGATTTTATGGTTTGGAAGAAGATATTACATGGTACTCAAACAGGGGTGTCCCCTTACAAGCCGGGGTCTTTGGTTTGGAAGAAGATAAAATTACATGGTACTCAAACACAGGGAGTATTCATCATCAAAAAGTGCTGGGCTTGGAAGAAGATAAAATTACATGGTACTCAAACGTCCAGCGGTCTCGGCCACAGTCGCGGTGCGGTTTGGAAGAAGATAAAATTGCATGGTACTCAAACCCCTCGCTGCTTCGCATCACTCGGTAACATGGTTTGGAAGAAGATAAAATTACATGGTACTCAAATCCCTCCTCGCTACGCATTGCCGGTAACAGGTTTAGTAGAAGGTAAAATTACATGGTACTCAAACACCGATTTTCCGGGGTGTTTGGCAGAGTAAGTTTTGAAAGAGGAAGAAATTACAGGGTTCTCAAACCGGAAAGGTTCATTTGTATTGTGCTACAAATACAAAGAAATTGTAGGGCACTCAAACCTCGTCTACGTGGACTGTGCAGGCAGAACGGTTTAGAAGAAGATAAAATTACATGGTACTCAAACTCGTGCTGCTACCGATCCACTCGTTTTGGAGAAGAAAAAGCTACATGGTACTCAAACCAGGAGGGTGGACTACCGGGTTAGAAGAAGATAAAATTGCAGGGTTCTCAAACAACGCCTCCATCAGAAGCAAACAAAGCAATGCTTTGGAAGCGAAAGAATTGCAGGGTACTCAAACGATTGACTTACGGAGATAGGTTTAGAAGAAGATAAAATTGCATGATACTCAAACCATAGATTACCACGGCGGAAGTGCTTTGGAAAAGAGTAAATTACATGGTTCTCAAACGATGTACAATATCGCTCCTAAGTCGCCACCTTGGGTTGGAAGAAAGTAAAATTACAGGCCATTCAAATAAGAGAGAAAAAATTGCAAGGCTCTCAAGAAGGGTACCCAAAGGGTCCAAATTAAAAACTCGAATCACAAACGCTTGGTCGCAAGAGGAGATAGACTTGTGCTCACAATGAGCAGAAGTTGATGACAAACCCTCCGCGTTTTGAGGGTTTGGCAGAAGATAAAATTACATGGTACTCAAACGAGGAACAGCAGTCAACTTGCGGAAGTCTCGGTTTGGCAGAAGATAAAATTACATGGCACTCAAACTACTACCATACCAAAACCTCGCCGCTGCACGGTTTGGAAGAGAAAGAAATTGCAGTGACTCAAACCCTTGAAAATCACGAATGTGCAGGTTTGGGAAAAGATGAAATTACATGGTATTTAAATTGGCATACTCGGGTTCTTTTTCGGTTTAGAAGAAGATGAAATTACATGGTACTCAAACAAGCAGAATTTCGTCCGAAAACGGAA
>OGDF01004090.1_pt1 | contig 17002 bp, 8 predicted proteins | sample 1570141 | NCBI WGS metagenome assembly OGDF01 (sample SAMEA4370581, study PRJEB24528) | human gut metagenome | reverse complement strand
CTCCGGATGAGGAATTTGCTCCAACAGCAGCAATGCACTGTCAGGATATACATCCATATACCTCTCTACCTTATCAAAAACATTGGATACGTTCTTCTCTACGCAAGAACCTAACAGTACACAAACGGACAAAAGCCCAAGATATAACAGTTTTTTCATATGAACATGTTCTTTACCAGATTATCATTGCGTATACACAGAATCCTTTTGGAGATAAATATTCACACCAGCCAACGGCAATCCTTTTTCCCCATCAGTCACAATGCCATTTGTCTGCGCATTAGAAACAACTGCACAGCAGAATGTTATGAACAGTACTATACATCGCTTCATAATCCATGTATATATAATTAAACTTTGGATGAGAATAAGCTTTTTTACGGCCTCTCCCTTCAAAGATACAAAAAACCGCTTCAACAATGTACAAAAACAAGATAAATGTGACAAACAAAACAAATAGCTCAGAGCTTGTTTCCCCTTACATAGGCTTCCTTTCCATTTTCTGTACGGAGTTATCAGCGCCTATCGGCCGTGATGCGCTCTGCCAACGGCCGTCAACCACTCGACTAACGACCGTCAACAAGGTGCTTCATAACCGTTGAACACCTATTATACTCATAGTTTCCCCATACTGTGCACCTATCTTATTCCTATTATGAGCCCAGCTGCAGTCTATCGGTAAACGGTCTTTTACGAAGTTAATACCGTGTTTACACGAAACGCATATCGTGTAAACAAGATATTTGCAAAATGCTGTACATTCTATTAATACACTAACAAACAAGATATTAACTTACTTTTCGGCGTATTTCCGCTGTGGAAGCAAAAGTTGCTTCCACCTTTTTGAGTTGCTTCCACAGCACTTGTAATGCCGATGAATAAAGGGATGCAGGAAGTAGGTGGAAGTGTGGAAGCAGAAATGATAAAACTAAGCAGAGATAATTTTCCCTTAAAAGCAATAAAACTCCAGAATCTGCTGGAGCAAAGCATCCTGCTTTCCCAGACCTTTTTCCAACTCCACACTTTTCAGGTTATAGAGTTGTGCCAGCAAAGCCGACGACTGCTTCTCGCAAAGACGGGAATCATGTACCTGCTCCATCCAGCAGACGGTCTCTCCCCAAACATCTACCGAAAGATGTGACAAGACTTCTGTCGGGGCTCCCCCCTTCTCCACCTTACGGAAGATTTCGACCAAAGCACACAACAAGCTGGACATTATCTGTTTACAACGGGAATGGGAACGGGATTCCCGGTTTCTGAAACGTAGCAGGAAATAGTACCCCAGCCATAAATAAACGGTGGTGACTTCTGCATGGATTTTCTCTATCCTCTTCCAATGCGCAACCAAGGCAGCATCAATTTCTTCCAGAATCGCATCCGTATCATCTTCTATGTAGTATTTCTGCGCAAGACACTCTATCACGCACCCCCATTTCGCCATATCCACACACTCTTGCGTACGCCCCATCCATACATGGGCTTCCTCCAATATCCGGAATGCCTTTTCTCCACATTCCGGAGCATCATAAAACCGATACTGACGAAACAACAGAAGAGACTGACATAATAACTCATCCAAAGAGTACTCCGCACTTTCCATATTTAAAATTCAAGTATCCATTCAGGTAACAAAATCGAGCAAAAGTAATCATTTCCTAAGAAAATCACGCTGTTTCAGCACAAAAACCGGCAGGAAAAAGAAGATACCGATGACGGACATCACCAGTCCGCCAATGGTACCCGCCGCCAATGGAAACCAGAAAGCCTCCTTGTCCTCACCTATCATGAAAGGGATAAATCCCAGAATGGTAGAAACTACCGTGAGGAAAATAGGAACGACCTTCGCATTCCACGCCTTGACGTAGGCACGAAGAGCGGAAAGACGGGGGAAACGACGTCGGATGCTGTTGTACTCGTTCAGGACATAGATGCTGGCATTCACCGTGATGCCGCACAGCAGGACGAACGAGGCAAAACCGCCCTGGTCGAAGTTCAGCCGGAACCAATAGAAAGTAAGAAATACCCCGATATAAGAAACCGGAATCACAAAGATGATGGCAAGCGGCTGCTTCAGGGAGTTGAACAGAACGCTGGTCGTAAAGAAGATGATGGCTATCACCACCAGCAGAAGCAGGTATTGGCGGTTGTCCTTCTCGCCCCATGACCAACTGTTGCTGTCCGACTCGGCTGTATAACCCATCGGCAACAGTTTGTTGAACTCCTCCAGGTCACGTTTCTGTATCTTGTTGCCCATCTCATTGGAGCCGATATATTCGTATTGCAGGCAGAGGCGGTACTGCTGGTTTTCTTTGGCAATCTCCTGCGGCATCTGTCCCTTTTCCACAGTAGTCAGTTCGGAAAGCTTGTAATGCTTGCCGTTTCCTACTCCATAGGGGAAGAACTGCATCGCCCAGATGTCATATTCGGCAGACTGGCGGGAAGAGAGCTTGATTTTCTCCATCCCCTGCTCTGTCGCTACCGAACCAATCTCCATATTCTTGCCAAAGATGGGGCGCACCGCAGAGAAAAGCACTTGCGCGTCGATGCCCTCTTGCGCCATGCGCTCCTTGTTCAGGTTGAAGTAGAATTCCTGATAGTCATCCTTCCACCAGGAGAACTCCGAATTGATGAGCACTTCCTTGATACGCCGGTGCGTCAGCAGCTTGGCCTTCAGCTTCTCCGCCCACTCATAGAGTTCGTCGTAGTTGTAGCCGTACATCCTGATGCGGTAGGAGCCGGCACTCTCGCGGACGTCATTACTGAACCCCTGGTCCTGCAATCCGTAGATGCCCCAGCTGCCGCCTCCCAGTTCCAGTGCCTTGCTTATCATATTGGCTTTCAATGTATAGGGAAAACCGCTGTTCCGGGCTTCCTTCTTGAAATAAATCTGCATACTGGCACGCCGGGGGCTGTAGATGGAAGTATGAAACTGCCTGATTTCCTTGAACCGGCTGAGGTAGGTCTCCATACGTTTCATCAAAGTGTTCATCTGCTCAAGGGTGCTGCCATTGGGAAGGTTGGCGTTGGCATAGAGCACCACCTCCTCATTACGGGTGAAGTAACTGCCTTCGTACACCTTCTGTATGAAAAGCCGCAAGCTGCCGCCCAGCGCCTTGTCCACAATGGGTTTCACCGACTCCTTATAGGTATTCGAACCGAATACCTTATTGTAAGCAGCTTCCCATTTTCCCCCTCCTTCCAGTTTGTCGGGCAACAGAAAAACGGGCAGACCGAAACCCAACAGCAACAGCAGGCATACAGCCCAGCGCCAACGGCACAGAAAACGGATGAGAGCAGAGTAGCAGCAGGAGAAATAAACGGGGAAACGTCTGAAAATCCGTCCCAACCTTGTTTTGAATGTTTGCGTCAGCCCCGGCAAGACAAGACGCCTTTTCTTCCCCGTAATCCGCCTCACCAGTCCTATCTTCTCAATCATCGACGGAACAAAGAACAATGCCACCATCAAGGAAACAGCCAGATTGATGATCACTACCGCTGCAAAGTCCTGCAGGTTGAGCCGTATCTTCTCGTCAAGGAAGAAAATGATAACAAGCGCACCCATCGTAGTGAGGGTTGCCGCCAACACCGACAGGAAGGCCTTGAGATTACGCCGATGCAGAATGTGGTCGGTCATGACAATGGTGCTGTCTATCACCAGATTCAGCGAGACAGTGATACCCGCCAGCGAATAAAGCTGCATCTCAAGTCCGAAGAGGTAGTAGAAGATAAGTGCCACCGCTATATTTACAGCCAGGCTGGTAACTATCAGAAAAAGATATTTCAACTTACGAGTAATGAGCCATACAAATACAAGCAGGATGAGTACCGTCAAACCGGTACGGAAGTAAATCTTGTCCAGTTCTTCCCGTATGTACTCGGTCGCATCATAGCTGGTATGCACTTCATATCCGACAGGAAGTACCTGCCGAACAGCTTCCATCTCGTCCATCACGGCACGGTTCAGTTGCAACTGGTTGGCAGTTTCTTCCGCAGTAATGGATAGATAGACGGAATTCAGCCCATTGATGCGGTAATAGCTTTGCGGCTCCTCCTCCATACGGACAGCCGACACCAGTTCGTCCAAGCGGAGCAGTTTCCCGTCGGTAGCCGTCACGGTGATGGCAGCAGGATTAAAACCAAGGGAGTTGCTCTCCGGCACCAGTGTCAGGCGTATCCATTCCCGGCTACCGTTACCTGTATCCACATTGTGCGTACCCAGAAATTCCTTCCGGTAATGCCGCTGTACTGCCTCGCTGATGTCCGATAGGGTCACACCCAGCAAGCGCAACTGTTCACTGTCATATTCCAGTCTCCACTCCATGGGCGTGGCACCGCTGAGTTCCACCTTATAGATACCCGGAATATTTGCCAGCCGCGGCTTGATATGCTCCTCGGCATACTGCTGAATCAATATCGGAGTGGAAGGGGCATTCAGTGTGAAGGACATGAAAGGGCGTGAGGCGTTCTCGTCGGGCACTTTCATGTGAATGGTGGGATAGCTGACACCTTCGGGCAATTGGGGCCACGTCTGCCGGATGATGGTGGAAGCTTCGAAGCGGACTGCCTCGACATCGGCATGCTTGTCCAGCTCCACAGTAATGTTGCCGTAGCCGTTGCCCGAAGTGGAGTTCAGCCGCTTCACTCCGCGGATACGCGCCAGCATGGATTCCAGCTTGCTGGTCACTTCCATCTCCACCACCCGCGACGAAGTGCCAGGCATGCTGAAACCCACCGTGAAGCCGGGCAGGCTGCGTGACGGATTCAGCTTGACGGGGAGCAGCGGTATCAACGCCACCCCTACCAAAGCAAGGCAGACAAACGCCACTATGACGGTGAAGGAAGAAACTCGTTTCATCAGTTATTATAATCAAATTTTTCCGACAGCGAAAATCCGCTGGCAAAGTCGTGCAACGTCAGTTTCCGTATCTTGTAATAATTCAGCCAGTAGTCCTGCAAGGCGGAGATGTAATTGCGTTGCGCTTCCTGCTGGCGGTTCAGCGAGAGGGTCAGGCTGTTGATGTCTGCCTTGCCGATAATGAAGCGCTGGCGGGTTTCGTTATACGCCAGGATGGCAAGGTCGAGGGCCTCTTCGGCACTGGCGACGAGGGCTTGCTGGACGTTGAAGTCGCTGACGGTCATGATAACCTCCTCCTCAATGCTGATTTCACTCTGCCGGGCAGAAGTCTTCACCACGTTCAGATTGTTCCTCGCCATGTTGTATTTGCCTTTCCTCACGCCCCAGTCCACCAGTGGAATGGAGACACTGACCGACACCATCTCCTGCTGCATGGGATGCCTGTATGCTTCACCGAATTTCTCCGCCACCTGGTTGAAGCCGACGCTGGCGTTGATGCTGGCGTTGAAGCGCGATTCCTTCTTCGTCTTGTCTACTGTCTGCTCGGCTTCCAGCACTTCCTGACGAAGCCCCAGAAATTCCGGATTGTTGGCTTGAGCGGCCAGCAAAGCCTCATCAACCGGTATGGTCAGCGCCCTCGGACGTCCCGGAAGCGACACCCTGATATCCGTGTTCTTCTCCATATTCAGGAAAGATGCCAACGAAAACATGGCGCGCTTCAAGGCACTGGCGGCATTCTGCAAAGTATTGCGGGCGTTCACCACGTCGAGTTTCAGCGTCAGCAGGTCGGCACGGCTGATGGCGGCTATCTTCAGGCGCTGCATACCGATGCGGTAGAGGGTATCGGTGGAGACGGCATTGTCCTTGGCCAAGTCATATTCCGCCTGTGCCATGGCAAGCGCAAAGAAATAGGTAGTGGCCTGCTCGGATACTCGCTCTGCATTGTAAATATACTCCTTCTTCACCTTTTCGTACTTCAGCGGCTCAATCCTGCGTTCCCAACGGAAAGGATTGTAACCGACCAGACTCTGCGAGTAGCCCAAACGAACCGGAACACTGGTGAACTGGGTATACTTGTTTCCACCGAAGCTCCGCATATAGCCCAGCTCCGTATCCAGATAGAACGTACCGCCCGTCAAGTCGAAATTCTGTCTGACGGCAAGATTGCCGTATGCATAGAAGGATTGCTGGCTGCGATAGATGTCAAGGTCCTGTTCGGAGTCGTAACGCTTGGTGATATCGCGGTTGTACTGTGCCGGAGTCATGTTCAGCGTCAGGCTGGGAAGGCGGTTTGCCTTATAGGTGCGGTATTCCCAATAACCGGCCAGATACATGTTCTTGGTGCGGAAGGCTTCCAGCGAACTGTCATTCGCCAGGGCAATGGTCTGCTGCAAATCGAGCGTTATCCGCTGCTGGGCAAAAGCGGAAAAGGCTCCCAGACTGAACAAAAGTATAAGACTTAATTTCTTCATGTTCTTTCTTTTCTATAAATAAACCAATATATCAACGGGATGATGAACAGACTGACCAGTGTCCCCACGAACATCGCCCCAATCATTGCTATGGAAAGCGGCTTCTGCAGCTCCGAGCCCATGTCGAACGAGAACAGCAGCGGAACCATGGCAAAAATGGTGGTGAGCGATGTCATGATGATGGGCCGGAGCCTTCTGCGCCCCGCCTCGTGGATGGCCTCGAGCAACGGCATACCAGCCCTCCGTAATTCATTAATGGCATCCAGCTTCAAGATGGAGTCGTTGATGATGATACCGCACGTCACTATCAGTCCGATGGCAGACATCAGGTTCAAGGTATGTCCGCATATCCACAACAGAAGCAGGGCGAACGCCACATCTATCGGGATTTCCAGCAGCACGATGAGCGGCTGCACGAAGCTTTCGAACTGGGCGGCAAGAATGAAATACATCAGCATGATAGAGATGAAAAGAATCACCACCAACTCGTCCAGCATCTGGCGGTTGGAGAAGAAACTGCCGGAGAAGGTCGTATCCCAGTCACCCGTGGCATCTGCCTCCCGCTTCACCTTTTCCATCAACTCCGGAGCATCGTCCACTTCATAGAAACGGAACGGTATATATTCACCGTTGCGTCCTGCCGTAATCGTTTTCAAATCCTCGGCCGGACGCACCTTTACCAGCTCCCGAAGCGGAATATGCTCCACTTCGCCCTTACTGTCCGGACGGGTCTGTATCAATGTCTGCTGCAGCACCTCATTCACTGTCCGCTCCTCGCCCACAATGCTGATAGGCAGGTATTGCTGGTAGGAATGGAGCATAGCTACGCTGTTCTCCTTGAATGCCGTCCGCAGCGTACGGTAAAGCTCGTCATACGAAACGTCATAGAGCAACAGCCTTTCCTGCAGGATGCTTATGTCGAGCTGGTTCTCGAAAGCGATGCCTACGGGCGCTGTCCCCGTAAGCTCCGCAAACTGTTGTTCCAGTCCGCGCAATTCTTCCGCCGCCGGCGCCTTCTCCTTATTGCGGGCATAAAGTTCCGCCACCACATCGGCCTCCCCGGTCACGAAAAGCTTCTCGAACACGGTTTCGGGTGGAGAAAAGGAGACTGTCGCCAACGGATATTCCCGTGTCAGCCACTCGCCCGCCTGTTTCTGCAAGGGAGCAATCCCGTCAGGCGAGGAAGTCTTGAAATACAGTTCCGCCTCCGAAGAAGAGAGAGCCTGCTCACGGTTCAGCAGATAGTCCTGCTGGCCTATGGCAGCCGTCTGTTCCACTGTCTTGTCCAGCAACTGGCCGAACAGCACATTCACACGATGCCGGTTCTCGTCCACATGTATGTTTTCGTTCCATTCCACGTGGACTATCAGTTCATTCTGGTCTATCTGCGGCATACGCTCCTTGCCGACGGAATAGAACAGAAAGACACAAAGAGGAATAGAAACCACACAGAATATGATACTTACCGTCTTGTGGGAAAATACCCAGTCGATGCCCGCATCATAAAAACGGTCCAGCGTATGTTCCTTCAACGGATTGTTGATGCGGATGCGGGAGAACCACGACCTGCCGCGCAACCCTGTCCGGTAGACCAGCATATAGAGGACCGGCAGCAGCATGATACCCGTGAAGTAGGAAACCAGCAGCCCCACCGTAACAGAGAATGCCTGGTCATAGAACAACGCCCCTGCAATGCCGCTCATGAATATCAGCGGCACAAATACGGCAATAGTGGTCAGCGACGAACTCAGCATGGGCGTAATCACCTCACTCGTTCCCGTCACGCAAGCCCGCCGCAACGAATAGCCCCGTTCGCGATACTGCGAAATGTTCTCCGTCACAATGATGCTGCTGTCAATCATCATACCCAACGCCAGGATTAATCCCGACAAAGAAATGATATTGAGTGACATCTTGAACAAGTAGAAGAACAGGAAGCAGATGACAATAGATACCACCATACTCAACCCGATGATGAACGGCGATTTGATGTCACCCAAGAAGAGTACCGCCACAATGCAGATGAACAGGAAACCCAACGACAAGTTCTGCTGCAGATTGGAGATGGTATAGTCCAGCAACTCCGTCTGGTTACGGCTGATGCTAAAATCAATGTCGGGATATACTTTCTTGAAGTAGTCCATCGTGCTGTTGATGGCAAGCTTCATGTCTTCCATATTCTCGTCCGCCTGCTTGATGACGGCAAGGGTAACGGCACGCTTGCCATTGCTCATGGAGACACCTTTCTCCTTGGCAGGAACAATCTCTACCCGGCAGAAGTCTCCCAAGCGGATGATACGTCCTTCCTTTCGCAGCAGGATGCCCTTCACGTCCTCCTCTGTCCGCAGCAGGGTGGAGAACTTAATGTTGTATTCGTAGTAGCCGTCGCGCACGGTCATGCTGCCCGGCTCCACGTTGTTTTGCGCCAGCACGTTTTCTATGTCTTCAATGGAGAGCCCCAACACAGCAAGCTTATCCGGGTCGGGCACAATCTGTAACTGGCGTTCGACCAAACCCGTGACATCCACCATTGCCACTTCTGCCAACTGCTCGATGCGACGCTTTATGACATTTTCGGCAAACTCGCACAAATCAAGAAACGCGCGTTCGTCCACCTTGCCGTATGCACTGTCGCTTTTTAGGGTCAGATTGAGGTAGAAGACAGGAATGTCCGTCGCACTTGCCTTTATCACCTTCGGGCGTTCGGCATCCTTGGGCAGATAGTTCATGGCGGCGTCAATCTTCTCGTTCACTTCTATGAAGGCAAGGTCGGTATTCGTACCGAAGTCGAAGCCCAGGCGGATGATGCCTGCACCATCGCGCGTCTCGCTGTCCATGTCCTTCAGTTTCGCCACCTGGATGAGCTGCTGCCGCAGAGGTTTCACCACCGTATTCTCTAATTCACGCGCCGAGGTATTCTGCGCCGACACCTGCACTGTAATTTCCGGGATGGCAATATCGGGCAGCAAGGATACCGGCAAGGTGAAGTAAGTCACCAGCCCGACAATGAAGCATGCTGTAAATGCCATCAGTACGGCAATAGGCCGCTGTATCAAAAACTTTATCAATTGAACTATGAATTTTGAATTACCACTTATCACTCATTATCTATCAACCACCTTCACCGATGCTTCATGTGCCAGATTCACATTTCCCGTCACAATGACCGTATCGCCTTCTTTCAGGGCATCGTCGGCCATACTATAGCTTTCCGCATTCTCCAGACCGGTCTGCACATAGTTCCACTGCGCCTTTCCGTCTTTCAGGGTAAACACCACCTGCTTGCCCGAACGCAACACCACGGCACTCTTCGGGATTACAAGCTGTCCGCCCAGAGAGCGGTGCACGTTCACCCTCACGTTCATCCCACTGAACAGCCGTCCCTTGCCATTGACGGCAGCCTTCACCTTAACCATCCCCTTGTCATCCACCAGAGGATTGATTTGGGTGATGCGCCCCTCCTGCCTAAAGCCGGCATCCGAATAAGGGGTAACAATCACCTTGTCGCCACTCTTTATCAACGGCAGTTCGCTTTCCAGCACCGTGAAGTCCACCTCCATACCTTGAGTGCCGATAATGGAGCAGAAGGCTTCCGAGGTACTTGCCTCGTTGAACGGTTTGGAGAACAGGTTCGCCACTACCCCGTCAAAAGGCGCAACCAGCGTGGCGTGTTCCTCTTCATACGCGGCAAGCTCATACTGGGCGAGGCTCTGGTCGTAACCGCTCCTCACGCGGGCCAGCTTCATGATGTCAGCAGGTACTTTGGAGGCATCCCCCACCGGATAGCCTTGTCCTATCAATACATCCTGCAACTCAAGTTCCGCTTTTTCCAAGGCATCCTTGGCCTGCGCGGTCTTGTTCTTCAGGCGGAACTTATCCAGTTCGGCAAGTTTCTGCCCTTTGCGCACCGGGTCACCGTTCTTCACGTAGATGTGTGCCACTACACCGGTGGTCTCAAAACGCAAATCCGCCATGGCACCGGCGGTTACTTTTCCGTTGCTTACCAGTTCATGCTCAAAGGTCGCCCGCTTCAGGACTTTCACGGTCACTTCATTGCTTTCACTTGGCAGGACGGTTGCCACCCCTTCCTCGGACTCTTTTCCCTTTCCGGCATCGGAGCAGGCGGCAAGCAGGGCAACGGCCATGCATAGCAGGTATCGATAGTTCTGTGTCTTCATATTCATACTCAATTATAAATTGATAAAATTAATCGTTTCAAAAAAACGAACCGATATTTGCATGTGGACACTTTTTTCATAGCACTTTAGCAATTAGTTCGCTCATTATTAACACTTTCCGTTTTTATTCATCTTTTTTAATATGGACAAAAATAAGCTGAATCTTTTTTATTTCCTCCCTCATCTGTCGTATTGCCGTAGAATGCACTTTCGGCTCTTTCGTCAATACCATCCACTTCATTTTTTCAAACTTGTCCGGTTGCCTGAAGCTTGGTTCCGCATAAAGCTTCGCAAGCAGATAATAGGGATAAATACGCCCCGGCAACCGATGGGTGGAACGGATAAACCAGTCTTCCGCTGACAAGCAATCACCCATCTGCTGATAGTTCTTGCCTATCACATTCAGTATCATGGGGTCACAACTACGCTGTAAAGCTTCTTTCAAAATACGGTTGGATTTACCGAACTGCTGCTGCTTGTGCAATCCATGCCCATATTCGAACAAGAAAGATGCCCGGTCCCTCAACAGAGGATAAAGACGTCCATACTCTTTCTCTGCCGATTGATACGCACCTGCATTATACAGCACCCGCGCATTCATCCACTCCCGACAGGCCTGCTCCACTTGCAAGTCATTCTTCAGGCGAAAACCGCCAATGATGCCTACTGATACAGCCAGCCCCAACCATTGCCAACGGTCGGCACCGGACAAGCACGCCACAAGCAATCCTCCAAATGTAACGATAAATACCGGAAGTTGTAGCGGATAGGAGGAAAAAGAGAATATCATCAAGGAAAGAATGGCCCCACAGATACCATAACGTCCTTTACGGACTCCCCTATACAAACACAGCACGACCACAACCAATAGACATACAGCCAAAGGAATACCCAGTTCGACCGCAACCTGCAGATATTCATTGAATGCATATTCCGGACTTCCCGCCACACGTTCCTCCCACGGTTCATAATCACCTGCTGCAAAATAAGTTTCCTGCGCATTTCCGTAGGCTGCTGCGAAATTATGAATCCCATATCCGGTCAACGGCTTTTCTGCAATGGCACGACAAGTTATCTTCCACATGAAAAGACGGCCACGTGCAGAATCGGGTTTCAAGACAAACAGTAAATAGCCCGCCAATAGCAAGACACAGAATCCACCGACCACTACCATCACCACACGCTGCCTTTGCTGCTGCCATAATAATCTGAACTTATCCGTCCAATCCATATGCCAAGCATATACACACAGACAGGAAACTCCTGCCGCCAACCATGCCGAACGGCTCATTCCTGCCGGAAGCACACAAAGGATAAGCAGCATCACACCACCAGCGACCATAGCTCCAACTTTATCCATCACCTTTTTCCATCCTTTCCCGTCATTCCGGTCAGAGCAGAGAATCTCCCCCCTCTTGGTCAGCCATTGATGCAGACAGACCGGAAGTATCATGGCCAAATAGCCGGAATAAGGCCCCGGATTGAAGAAAGAACCTGTCAATACATACAAGGAATGGTTGGACACAGCATAACCATAAAGCTGCCTCAATCCCCAAACAGCCTCAATGCCCCCCAGCATTACCAATACCCACGAAACCGGTATAAAAAGAAAATACCTTTTTTCCATCATCAATCCAGCCATCAACAGACATCCTGCAACTACCAATGCACTTTTATCGAAATAGAGCCATTGCCCTATAACATCAGCTACAGGAAGTCCGGAAGAAACGTTACATGCCAAAGACAATAAAACTATACAAGCAATGTAGACCAAACTTCCAGTCAATAGATTACGTACATTATTCATTCTATCTATCAAATATTCAATAGTATTCTATAATTCACCAAAAGATTTGTTTCCCGTCTTTATATTCAAAAATCCGTTCATCTTTACCGGCTGTGTGATTCTTCAGATAAAATAAAGCACCTTGAAACCCTGAATAGACAATAGAATCTGACACAGCCATTTGCCGCCCGACAGAATTCCATTTTCCTCCACCCCAATAAAACAATTCATACAAATTACCTTTATAAATAAAATTCACCTCATTACGAGGAGTATACACCACCTTCTCCACACGATGGGGACTTCCAAAGTCCATCCCGGTCCATCCTCCATCCGGATGTATATAATCAAATGAAGTATCCGGATTACCGTCAAATGCGTTCAAATATTCATGTGTATTGTCTTCAAAACTTCCCGGAGTACCTATGATTTCCCCATATAGAGGTATGGTATCTTCCGTATTCTCATAAAAAGCCAGTTCCGAGATATTACAGAAACATCCGTCAGCACCCTTATAGCGCATATACCGATACGGTTTATCAGACTTCAACCGGGCCACAGTATATAGCCGATACGGAGCCTCCTTTATCAAAAGTAGAGTATCCTTCCACCCAAAGTCTGCCCGGTCGCTTCCTTCCACTACTCCCCCAATCATCCGGTCATTGAAAAGAACACTCAAAGTAAGATGGCACTTCCTATACAAGACCAATTCCTGCTTTTCAGCTTCCGGAACAATGAACCGTATCTTTCCGGTTTCACGCTCCAGAAGAAAAGGAGAAGATACTGCAGCGTATTCCTTTCCGTTCCAGGCAGCCAGCGTAAAGACCGCCCCGCCTCCCACATCCTCAAAACGAGCCTCCCGCTTTTTAAAGAAAGTATATCCTATAGGTTGCCATTGTAGTCTGTTGGCAAGGCACAAATACACCATATCCCCCTCACGAAACTGTCCGGAAAGCAAAGAATCCGGAAGAGCTACAGTCCAATTCCTGCTACCGGTATAAAGTGCAGTGACATCGCGGAAGAACGGACGTCGGAATGCCGGGTAAACATCGGAATATTTCCCCAGTTTCCGTACCGCCTCCTTATCAATACTATAGGTTGCCCGGTACATTTTTCCCCTCGAAATGCTATATTCTTCCGCTTTGCTCCATACTTCTTCATAAGGAAGATTTGCAATGTATGTCTTTCCTTCCTTATCCAAAACAAAATTCCAGAAATGAGAGGCATTGTTGTCTCCTAATACCATCACCCTATCTACTCCGCACGGAATGCCCAATGCCCGCAACACATATATCATGGCATCCGTAAACTCTCGGCAACTGCCCGTATGCCATTTCAGTACATCCGGTCCCAAATGAGGCCCCACCGGAAAAAGAGCCGTATTCCGGTAGTTCGCTTTCCGCAACGTATCCATCAACAACTGGGCGGCAACCTTAGGATTATCAGCCTCATCTGTCTTCCTGAATTCATCCAAAATCGGGCTATAGCACTCATAAATTTCTTTGCGCCAGAGAGAAAGCGGCTCATCCCCTATTCTATAAGGCAATATATATTCGCAGAAAGTATCAAAATCAACATGCTTTCCCCAAGGTTGCTCCCGCCAGACTTTGAATGCCCATTCTATATGATTGACCAAAAAAGCGGAATCCACCGTCATAATGTCCCTCTTATAAGTCAATTGATTTATAGAAAATTCTCCATCTGCTCTTTTCAAGGAATCAATCAACTCTTGCACATGCCTGGAATAAGGAAATGAAACGTATTCACTGAAATACTTCCTGTAATTCTCCAAGGCCTTTCCCTCGTAAGCACCATGAAAAGGCATATTCTCTATCAGAAAACAAGCAGCACGATATTTGTCACCGTCCTCTTCCTTGTAACGGTCCAGTACCTTTTGCAACTCCTCACGGTTATCACCGGCAAGATTCAAAGCTGTGTCCAACCACTGATTTTCCGAAGAACAAGCCATAAACAGACCTGCTGTAAACCATACCCATACACACCAATGTTTCATATCACTATTCCATTTTTTTCTATTCCAATCTGAAAGACAATCCAATCAATCCTTACAATCCGATACAAATACCTGCTTACCATCTTCCATATGAAATATCAGTTCTTCTTCTCCACGGGTACTGTCATGCAAATAGAGCAAAGCTCCCGATGGTATCCCGTCATATGGCAGAAAAGGTTTTTCTGCCATTTTCTTCCCCAATGAGTTCCAACAGCCCTCTCCCCAATAGAAGAGTTCATAACAATCCCCTATCCTGACAAAGTTATCATCGTTACGGGGCATATACATAAAATTGTCTATAGTAACAACCTTTCCAAAATCCACCGTTACACTTGCACCGGGTTTTGATGAAATGAAATACGACAACGGTTCATTATCATAGACCTGATAGGCAAAAGTATTTGCTGTGGCTGGAGCATCTCCCCAACTGTCTATAGGGACAATCTCTTCCTCTCCTTTATAAAAATGCATTTCGGCAACTTCCGCATATCCCTCTGCCGAAGAACAAAAACGGGCATAGCGACCCCTTACCGGTTTCTCAAGAATAACGTGATTATAATTGATACCGGGCGTATCTTTCACAGTACACAACAACTCCGCATTTTTAAAATCCTTATCACAAGCCGCCTCAAAATGCCCGTCTTTTATCCCTCCCATATAATTCCTGATACGTTCCGAAAGAGGGTATTTCCGATACAATTCGGCAGAATAGCACTTGGAGGTATCTGCAACATAAGGATGTATATCCTTGCCATCAAAATAAAAAGGATTTCCAATAGGGCGATACTGCCCGTTTGCGAATGCCAACAATATATAAACCTGCCTCGAAGCCAAATTCCTGAAAAGCGCTTTTCCACTTTCTACCTTAGTAAAATCTATTCCCCGCCACCCATAAGCACTGAACAACCCCACATAAACATAATTCCCGTCCATCCCTTCTACCGGCAGTTCCAGATTCGAATCAAAATAATTATCCGACACTTTTCTTGCAAACACATCCTTAAAAGCAGCCGGTACGGACCGGTTCCGCATAAAATCACCATCCATGTCCCATTGTCTGCCAAAACACCGGCGGTAAACCACGCTCGGGCGCCGACTGTCAATATAGAAACTCCCCCGTTCCGGCTTCCGGGAAGGGAAAGTAAAAGGAAGGCAGACACCCGTTACATCCCTCACCACATTCCACACATGCCCTTTCCGTGTTTCCGCATTGAAAGTATAGAAATCATAGGCTACCGGGACGCCGATGGCCCGCATCACATAAATCATAAAATCACAAGCATCCTGACACTTGCCGATACGATTATGCAGCAGGTACTCTCCTCCCAAATGCGGATAGTTAAAGACCCATGTAAACCGGTAAGGGTCTTCCTTCTGCAAATACTCCCAAACTACGCTAATCGCCTCCACTACATCGATACCCGTATAAACCTCGTCCAGCAAAAAGGAATAACGGTCATGGTATATCTGCCGCCAGTTGTCCGGAGTCTCATTTCCGATACGATAGGGAAGCAGCCATTCACAGAAATCTGCAAAAGAAAGGGAAGCATTCCACGGACGCTTTTTCCAACCATCAAAAGCCAAATCAATGTTATTTATCAAGAATTCAGCCCTTATATTCAGTACATCCGGTTTTCTCTGCAATCCGGAAGGGGTATAATAATCCCAATCCGGTACGGCAGTATCCTTCAGCATCACCCCATAAGCATCTGCCGAAGCCAGCACTGTTTTCAAAGAATCCAGTTCTTCACCTTCAAGGGCATAGTGATAAGGCATATTTTCTATCAAGAAACAAGCGGCTTTATATTTTTCAGGCTCATCTTTATAATGTTCCAGTACCTTTTCCAGTTCGCCTTTGTTGGTTGCAGCACACTCCAGTGCGTACTCCAATCTGCCGGAAGCATTGCAAGCCTCCAATATCCCGGCAATCAATAATATCCAGAGCAATTTAAACAGAACTTTCATCTTAGTCTATTCTTTTAAAGATACGTTTCCATCTCATTTTTCCAGTATTCGGGCTGACGGACTTCCATACCAGCCATGCCCTTCCCACTATAAATGGTTCCGGCAGTAATCCCCAGTAGCGGGAATCTTTTGAATTCACCATCTTGTCACCCGAAACAAAATAATAGTTCTCACAGAAGCGGTAATTGTGTATCACACTGTCCCCCAGCAGAACCGAATCTCCATGCAATGTCAGTTTCTTTTTCTGTTCCCACTCTATCACGTTCCGATACAGCAACCGTGTTTCCGGATTCATTCCTACCACGCTGCCTTTGGCCGGTATATAAAGAGGCCCAAACTCGCTGATAGTCCACCCATTACAGCCACCATCGGGAAAGCTCTTAAGAACAAGGCCCCGCTCCTCCGTCATTCCCGAAGATATCAATTCATCCAATTCCTCCTGCGCCTGCACATTTCCTGCGATACCATCAAATCCGGACACACGATAATGTGTATTCCTTATCTCCAACGTATCACTCGGCACGGCGATACAGCGCTTCACGTAATACAACATCACGTCCAGCGCAATGCTGTCCCACCTGCCCGGATAAGGAAAATTGAACACTAGTACATCATTCCGCTGAAAATTTCTCCATCCGGACATACGGTGCATCCTCACCTCCTTTTTCTCCACGGCATCAAGCACATTGAATAGGCGTGCTCCACCCGAACATTTATCCACCAGAATACAAT
>OGDF01004087.1_pt1 | contig 17012 bp, 13 predicted proteins | sample 1570141 | NCBI WGS metagenome assembly OGDF01 (sample SAMEA4370581, study PRJEB24528) | human gut metagenome | reverse complement strand
ATGCAGGTACCGGGTGCACGCGATGTGGCAGTCGAGTTCTTTACGCTGTCGAAAAGCTACAACATGGCGGGCTGGCGTATCGGCTTTATGGTTGGCAACAAAACGCTGGTCAGCGCCCTGGCTCGTATTAAAAGCTATCACGATTACGGCACCTTTACGCCGTTGCAGGTGGCGGCGATTGCGGCGCTGGAGGGCGATCAACAGTGCGTGCGCGACATTGCCGAACAGTACAAACGCCGCCGTGATGTATTGGTTAAAGGGCTGCATGAAGCGGGCTGGATGGTTGAAATGCCGAAGGCTTCGATGTATGTCTGGGCGAAAATCCCGGAACCATATGCGGCCATGGGATCGCTGGAATTTGCCAAGAAGCTCCTTAACGAAGCGAAGGTTTGTGTCTCGCCGGGGATTGGCTTTGGCGACTATGGTGATACGCATGTTCGCTTTGCACTGATTGAAAACCGCGACCGTATTCGTCAGGCGATTCGTGGGATTAAAGCGATGTTCCGTGCCGACGGTTTACTACCCGCCAGCAGCAAACATATTCACGAAAACGCGGAATAAACACCGTCGTCAGAAATGCAAACAGGAGCCTGATGGCTCCTGTTTTTCATTGCGCAGTTTGCTTTTAGATCATCAGGGCAAAAGTACCGGCCCAAACGATGACCATAAAAGAAATGCCCATAAAGAAATATTTCACTTTACATCTCTCCGCGTAATTACTGTTACGCCTGAATGACTTCATTACACCTGATACAGTGAGTTGACACCGGGCAAAGCGACCTTAAAAGCCCTGTATTTTACCGTGGGCATCACCCCAGAATTCTGAGCTAAACTGCTCGAGACGGCGCTAATGTACGCCTAAAACTGAAACGAGACAAGAGGCATTTTCTTATTTACTTTTAGTAACTTACAAGTGTCTCATATCGGCGACAGTTTAATTTCTGACGGTAATAATTAGATATTCAGCGAAGGAAAAAACCTTAAGAAAAAAGCCATAAAAACCATGAGGTTATTATGGCCGATTTGAGGAGGGAAAGAGTAAGAGCAGTTTGTTAAATGTACAACGACGATTCTCCCACCGGGCGCGTTTTAAAGCGACGGTGGATCCAGAGGTACTGCTCCGGTGCGCGCATGATCTCTTTCTCGATAATCTTGTTCATATAGGCAGCGGCTTGATTTTCATCTGTCGGGTAGCCTTCCATCTCTGGGGTGATGAACAAACGATATCCGCTGTAATCCGCTTTTCTTACCATCGTTACGGTCAACATGGCTGCGCCAGAGAGACGGGAGAGAACATAGGTGCCATTGGTTGTGGCGACATTTTCCACCGCAAAGAACGGCGCGAAGGAGCTGCCTTTACGACCATAATCCTGATCGGGAGCAAACCATACCGCTTCACCTTTCTTCAGTGCACCGACAATGCCGCGCAGATTATTTCTGCCGATCATCGCTTTGTTAGAGCGCATGCGCCCACGGGTCTGCACCCATTCCATCAGCTGATTATTATGTGGACGATAGGTAGCCATCATTGGTTGGCACAGTCCCATCACGCGGCCGCCCAGTTCCAGCGACATAAAATGGACGCCGACAACCATTACGCCGCGATTTTGCATTTGTGCGCGTTTAAGGTTATCCAACCCTTCAACATCAAACCATTTACGTACGCGACTGTCGGGCCAGAACCATGCCATGCCGGTTTCTACCAGCGCCATGCCGAGTGAACGAAAGTTTTCGGCAATCATCTTCTCGCGTTCTTCCGCAGAATGCTGCGGGAAACAAAGTTCCAGGTTTTTACGGGCGATAGATTCACGACGTTTCAGGAATGGTCGCGCCATTGCGCCAATACGCGTGCCGAGAAAGCAGAGAACAGGATAAGGAAGCTGTACCCAAAGCCAGAGTACACCAAGCCCAAACCATGTGAGCCAGTAGCGAGGATGTAGAAACTCGCGGGAAAATTTGCATTGTGGAAACATAGTTACCTTCTGTAGATACGAATTGTTGTATCGCAGAAGATTCCATGTCGACAGCGGTACACTCAATTGGTTGGGCCATCATGTACGACAATGGTTCCTGTAAAGAGTGTAAAGACTAGTCAGGACATAACCACGAGGAGCATGAATGCGGTATCTGTACTTTATCACTCGCTGACTGCTTTCAGCTACTGATTATTAATCGTGCAAAGTAAATATTTTTCCGTACACAACAGTCTTGCATTTAACATGCTGTTTTCATTGATGCTTAGCAAAAATTGCCAGAGGTTAAGGATTGTCTTACTATTAAAGTGACTGAAGTTACAGGTTTTTTAGCGCGGCAGGAGGTTGAGCTATGATTTATTTATGGATGTTTCTCGCCCTGTGTATTGTCTGCGTAAGCGGCTACATCGGTCAGGTACTGAACGTGGTATCGGCGGTCTCTTCTTTCTTCGGCATGGTGATCCTCGCTGCACTCATTTATTACTTCACCATGTGGTTAACTGGCGGTAATGAACTAGTGACGGGGATATTTATGTTTCTTGCCCCGGCTTGTGGCTTGATGATTCGCTTTATGGTGGGGTATGGCAGGCGATAGTGGGTCAGGATGGCTCATTTGGGCAGGTGTTCACATCAGCATCAGACATGATTGTTCACCTGCCATGTGACAGACGCTATCGCACAGGATGAATAAGATAATTCGCCTTTGTCGGATAAGTAGGCGTGATTTCTTCTGTGAGGTTTAATGGTGGCGCATCTTCTCTCATCTTAAACAAAATCGCCTGTGATGGCTGAAGTTTTGTAGAGTGTGTGGTCGTCATCGCTGATGTTTTTTCAGTCTCTTTATAGCTCCTCTCACTTACACCACCAGAAATGGAAAATGCAAAAACATTGCATGCCATAATAGAGACCAATAAAAATAAGCTGAAAAGTATTAAGTTTACTTTCATAGAAAGTTATCCTGAAAATGGTTCACTGAGAACCTACGATGTTATGGCTGTATTTACATATAATTAATCAATATTTACATCGATATAATAAATGACATCTCTTTGTGGTACATAAGAATAGTTCTCTGCGACAGGAAGCAGATTCCTACAATTGTAAGACTAAAATACTTCTTGCGATAATAACTACAACTGTAAGATAACCCTTTCAAAATGACCGTTGCTCTCTGATTTCTCATTTCATGCTCACCCAATATGATGGCGGCGTTTTCTAAAACTGTTAAAGAATGAGGTAAGTATGAAACGTTTAATTATGGCTACGATGGTCACAGCAATTCTGGCATCTTCAACTGTATGGGCTGCTGATAATGCACCGGTAGCGGCACAACAGCAAACTCAGCAAGTTCAGCAAACCCAGAAAACGGCAGCAGCAGAGCGTATCTCTGAACAAGGTTTATATGCGATGCGTGACGTGCAGGTAGCGCGCCTGGCTCTGTTTCATGGCGATCCAGAAAAGGCAAAAGAACTGACCAATGAAGCTTCCGCTTTGCTGTCAGATGACAGTACCGAATGGGCAAAGTTCGCTAAGCCAGGTAAAAAGACCAATCTCAATGATGACCAATATATTGTCATTAATGCATCTGTCGGAATTTCTGAGAGTTATGTAGCAACTCCCGAAAAAGAAGCCGCGATAAAAATTGCCAATGAAAAAATGGCGAAAGGGGATAAAAAGGGCGCAATGGAAGAACTTCGCCTGGCCGGTGTTGGCGTAATGGAAAACCAATATCTGATGCCGCTTAAACAGACTCGTAATGCACTTGCTGATGCGCAGAAACTGCTTGATAAAAAGCAAACCTGGCGCTTAAAGGTGCGGAAGATGGAATCATCGTCGACAGCGAAGCACTGTTTGTGAACTAATGCTGACAGGCAGTATATTGAGGTAAAGGATTTAACTCCCTCCAGCCGACAATTTTTTATGACCACAATACGACAGGTTGTGGTCATAAAATTATTTGGCGCTCGCGGTTCTATAAACACGCATTTTATCTTCCTCAAAGTAAATCCCAATAATCCCGTGTCATCACAAATCATTTATTATGTTATGTTTTATGGTACGCTTTAAAAAGCGTAATCATACCCTTACTTGTAAATCACCGGCGCTTCTTACAGTTGTAAGAATAACATCACAAATGTCGCGACTCTCTCTGATTACCACGAATCAATATTTATCATATTCTTCTTTTCGTCCTCACTACTTACCATGCAGAAAGGAATTGGAAGTGGCGATGAAATGATTTTCAGCACTTGATACAGGATTTTAAAAATATCGAGTGCAGCTACGACGATATTTTGCGGGTTATTTATAGAAGATATTACGCCTTAAATAAACGCTAAATTAACACATATTTAATTAACTAATAGGTATTGCTATGTCAACTCCACTTCAAGGAATTAAAGTTCTCGATTTCACCGGTGTGCAATCTGGCCCATCTTGTACTCAAATGCTGGCCTGGTTTGGCGCTGACGTTATTAAAATTGAACGTCCCGGCGTTGGTGACGTAACGCGTCACCAGCTGCGAGATATTCCTGATATCGATGCGCTTTACTTCACCATGCTTAACAGTAACAAACGTTCTATTGAGTTAAATACCAAAACAGCGGAAGGCAAAGAGGTAATGGAAAAGCTGATCCGCGAAGCTGATATCTTAGTCGAGAACTTTCATCCAGGGGCCATTGATCACATGGGCTTCACCTGGGAGCATATTCAAGAAATCAATCCACGTCTGATTTTTGGTTCGATCAAAGGGTTTGATGAGTGTTCGCCTTATGTGAATGTAAAAGCCTATGAAAACGTTGCTCAGGCAGCGGGTGGCGCGGCATCCACTACGGGTTTTTGGGATGGTCCGCCGCTGGTAAGCGCTGCAGCGTTGGGTGACAGCAACACCGGAATGCATTTGCTGATCGGTTTACTTGCTGCTTTGCTGCATCGCGAAAAAACGGGGCGTGGGCAACGAGTCACCATGTCAATGCAGGATGCCGTATTGAACCTTTGCCGCGTGAAATTACGTGACCAGCAGCGTCTCGATAAATTGGGTTATCTGGAAGAATACCCGCAGTATCCGAATGGTACATTTGGTGATGCAGTTCCCCGCGGTGGTAATGCAGGTGGTGGCGGTCAGCCTGGCTGGATCCTGAAATGTAAAGGCTGGGAAACCGATCCTAACGCCTATATTTATTTCACTATTCAGGAGCAAAACTGGGAAAACACCTGTAAAGCCATCGGCAAACCAGAATGGATTACCGATCCGGCATACAGTACAGCCCATGCACGACAGCCACATATTTTCGATATTTTTGCTGAAATCGAAAAATACACTGTCACTATTGATAAACATGAAGCGGTGGCCTATTTGACTCAGTTTGATATTCCTTGTGCACCGGTTTTAAGTATGAAAGAAATTTCACTTGATCCCTCTTTGCGCCAAAGTGGCAGTGTTGTTGAAGTGGAACAACCGTTGCGTGGAAAATATCTGACCGTTGGTTGTCCAATGAAATTCTCTGCCTTTACGCCGGATATTAAAGCTGCGCCGCTATTAGGTGAACATACCGCTGCTGTATTGCAGGAGCTGGGTTATAGTGACGATGAAATTGCTGCAATGAAGCAAAACCACGCCATCTGATATTAACGGGGGCTTCTGGCTCCCAATTTATAAAAATTTCGAGGTTATTAATCATGTCAGATCAACTTCAAATGACAGATGGTATGCATATCATCGTTGAAGCATTAAAACAGAATAATATTGACACTATTTATGGTGTTGTAGGTATTCCTGTGACGGATATGGCACGCCATGCCCAGGCGGAAGGCATTCGTTATATTGGTTTTCGTCATGAGCAGTCGGCAGGCTATGCCGCTGCGGCAAGCGGTTTTCTTACCCAAAAACCGGGGATCTGCCTGACAGTTTCTGCGCCAGGACTCCTCAATGGTTTGACCGCATTGGCCAACGCAACGGTAAATGGTTTTCCGATGATCATGATTAGCGGCTCCAGCGACCGCGCGATCGTCGACCTACAGCAAGGTGATTATGAAGAGCTGGACCAAATGAATGCGGCAAAACCGTATGCCAAAGCAGCATTTCGCGTTAATCAGCCGCAGGATCTTGGCATTGCATTGGCACGCGCTATCCGGGTCTCTGTATCGGGTCGCCCTGGCGGAGTTTATCTTGATTTGCCAGCAAATGTCCTGGCCGCGACGATGGAAAAAGACGAAGCGTTAACCACGATTGTTAAAGTTGAAAATCCGTCGCCAGCATTATTGCCATGCCCGAAGTCAGTCACTAGCGCAATTTCGCTTTTAGCAAAAGCTGAACGGCCATTAATTATCCTTGGCAAAGGCGCGGCGTATTCACAAGCTGATGAACAGCTTCGTGAATTTATTGAAAGTGCTCAGATTCCATTCCTGCCAATGTCTATGGCGAAAGGGATCCTTGAAGATACGCATCCACTTTCTGCGGCAGCTGCGCGTTCGTTTGCCCTGGCAAATGCTGACGTTGTCATGCTTGTTGGTGCACGACTGAATTGGTTATTGGCACACGGTAAAAAAGGATGGGCGGCAGATACACAGTTTATTCAACTGGATATTGAACCGCAGGAAATTGACAGCAACCGCCCCATTGCTGTGCCAGTCGTTGGTGATATTGCATCCAGTATGCAAGGTATGCTGGCAGAACTGAAACAAAACACATTTACGACTCCACTGGTATGGCGCGATATTTTAAATATCCACAAGCAGCAAAATGCACAAAAAATGCATGAAAAATTAAGTACAGATACTCAACCATTAAATTACTTTAATGCATTAAGTGCTGTGCGCGACGTATTGCGCGAGAACCAGGATATTTATTTAGTTAATGAAGGTGCAAATACCCTGGATAATGCACGAAATATTATTGATATGTATAAACCACGTCGTCGTCTGGATTGTGGTACCTGGGGTGTCATGGGCATCGGTATGGGCTATGCCATCGGTGCTAGCGTGACTTCTGGTTCTCCGGTTGTCGCCATTGAAGGTGATAGTGCTTTTGGTTTCAGTGGGATGGAAATTGAAACGATTTGTCGATATAACCTGCCGGTGACGATCGTTATTTTTAATAATGGCGGCATCTACAGAGGAGACGGTGTTGATCTCAGTGGCGCTGGTGCACCATCACCAACGGATCTGTTGCACCATGCAAGGTATGACAAATTAATGGATGCGTTTCGTGGCGTTGGCTATAACGTCACCACGACAGATGAACTTCGTCATGCTTTAACCACCGGTATTCAGTCGCGCAAACCGACCATTATTAATGTGGTCATCGACCCTGCAGCAGGAACTGAAAGTGGCCATATTACCAAACTTAACCCAAAACAAGTCGCTGGTAATTAAATACTGACATCGTCTCCTCTTGCCAACTCATTATGCGATGGTGAGGGGACCCTTATCGGAAATACTATTATGCTAACATTTTTTATTGGCGATTTATTGCCTATTATCGTAATCATGCTGTTGGGTTATTTTAGCGGCAGACGAGAAACATTTTCAGAAGATCAAGCTCGGGCATTTAATAAACTGGTATTAAACTACGCGCTTCCTGCGGCTCTATTTGTATCTATTACTCGGGCAAACAGGGAAATGATTTTTGCGGACACTCGTCTGACCCTTGTATCACTTGTGGTTATTGTCGGATGTTTCTTTTTCTCCTGGTTCGGTTGCTACAAATTTTTTAAACGTACCCATGCAGAAGCAGCTGTATGTGCATTAATTGCAGGTTCACCTACCATTGGATTCCTGGGGTTTGCAGTTCTCGATCCTATTTATGGTGATTCCGTATCAACAGGTTTAGTGGTAGCAATTATTTCTATTATTGTTAACGCAATTACTATTCCTATTGGTCTGTATTTGCTGAATCCTTCCTCAGGAGCGGATGGTAAGAAGAATAGTAATCTGAGCGCATTAATTTCTGCGGCAAAGGAGCCAGTAGTATGGGCACCTGTTCTGGCAACGATCCTGGTGTTGGTTGGGGTAAAAATTCCGGCAGCATGGGACCCAACCTTTAATCTGATTGCGAAGGCTAACTCAGGGGTAGCGGTATTCGCTGCGGGGTTGACTCTGGCTGCACATAAATTCGAGTTCAGTGCCGAAATTGCTTATAACACCTTCCTGAAGCTGATTCTGATGCCACTGGCACTGCTTCTCGTTGGTATGGCATGTCATTTGAACAGCGAACATCTGCAGATGATGGTACTGGCAGGCGCATTACCGCCGGCATTCTCCGGAATCATTATTGCCAGCCGGTTTAATGTCTACACCCGTACTGGTACAGCGTCATTGGCTGTGAGCGTACTGGGCTTTGTCGTCACGGCTCCCTTGTGGATTTATGTCAGTCGACTGGTTTCATAATTAATCATGTTATTGATTTTACATAAATGCCGAAGTGTCTTTTCACCTTCGGCTTTTTTCAAGGCATAAGCAAATGACAAATAATGAAAGCAAAGGGCCGTTTGAAGGCTTATTAGTTATCGATATGACACATGTCCTTAATGGACCTTTCGGAACTCAACTTCTTTGTAATATGGGCGCAAGGGTAATTAAAGTTGAGCCACCAGGTCATGGTGATGATACCCGCACATTTGGTCCCTATGTGGATGGACAGTCACTCTATTACAGTTTTATTAATCATGGCAAAGAGAGTGTGGTTCTTGATTTAAAGAATGATCACGATAAAAGTATATTTATAAATATGCTCAAACAAGCTGATGTATTAGCTGAGAATTTTCGCCCAGGTACAATGGAAAAACTGGGGTTTTCATGGGAAACGCTTCAAGAAATCAACCCGCGCCTCATATATGCTTCATCGTCAGGTTTCGGACATACCGGTCCGCTAAAAGATGCTCCTGCCTACGATACCATCATTCAGGCAATGAGCGGGATAATGATGGAAACAGGATATCCTGATGCTCCGCCAGTGCGCGTTGGTACATCTCTTGCGGATCTATGCGGCGGTGTCTATTTATTCAGCGGAATAGTGAGTGCACTTTATGGCCGCGAAAAGAGCCAGAGAGGGGCGCATGTCGATATAGCGATGTTTGATGCCACGCTGAGTTTTCTGGAGCATGGTCTGATGGCATATATCGCGACAGGGAAGTCACCACAACGTCTGGGAAATCGCCATCCCTACATGGCACCTTTTGATGTTTTCAATACTCAGGATAAGCCGATTACGATTTGTTGTGGTAATGACAAGCTTTTTTCTGCGTTATGCCAGGCACTGGAGCTTACGGAACTGGTTAATGATCCCCGATTTAGCAGCAATATTTTACGCGTACAAAACCAGGCTATTCTTAAACAATATATTGAGCGGACGTTAAAAACGCAGGCAGCTGAAGTTTGGTTAGCCAGAATACATGAAGTTGGTGTACCCGTCGCGCCGTTATTAAGTGTGGCTGAGGCCATTAAATTGCCACAAACTCAGGCGAGAAATATGTTGATTGAAGCCGGGGGAATAATGATGCCGGGTAATCCGATAAAAATCAGCGGCTGCGCGGACCCGCATGTTATGCCGGGAGCGGCAACGCTCGACCAGCATGGGGAACAAATTCGCCAGGAGTTCTCATCATAAATGTAAGATGTGCTGGTAAATAGCTCCCACATTTGAACATTGTGGGAGCCGCTATTTAGTCATTTTTCTGACAGAAAACAGCAATCTCCTGGTCCAGCTCTGCAATGTGTTCTTTTACAGAGTTCAGCAACTGAAGAATTTCAGGCTTACTGTCATCTGAAACAGGTGTTATTTCTAACTGATGGCTAATATTAATCAACTTTTGCAAATTCAGGATGTTAGCCGCACCGTGGATGCGATGAATACACTGATGGAAAGTTCTGTTATCGCCAGCTTCTAGTGCTTGAAACGCAGCGGGTAGATCTTTATGCGTTTCATGCTGGAAAGTCATGAGAATCTCCTGCATCAGTTGTAGATCGTTCGCCGTATTCAGTACATCCAGGGTCAACGGTTTGAACAAACATAAGTTCATGCCGCAACTTAACCCTTTTTCACGTTCGTTAGCCTGTGCGTTGGCTGTAAGCCCCCAGATGGGTAAGGAAGAATTTTGCTCACGGAGTTTGCGAGTCAACTCAAAACCATCCATATTCGGCATATTAACGTCAGTAATAAGCAGATCATAATGTTGCATACTGACTTTGTGTAGCGCTTGCACACCATCAGTGGCTTCATCAACATCATATCCTAATAGATTTAGCTGGCGTTTGAGTAATAGCCTGTTGGTCGGATGATCATCCGCGATTAATATGCTCAACTTTTCAGGTAGTGTGATGGGGTGTTCTGCTTTTGCCTCGACAGTCGCCACTTGCTGGCTAATTTCTACCGGGATTGTGATCGTAAATGTTGTTCCTATGCCTGGATGACTTTCTAATGACAAATCGCCCTGCATATTTTTAATTAATTCTTTGCAGATCATTAAGCCTAAGCCAGATCCTGTTTGCTGGCGACCTGCACTTGTTTGGCTGTAGCGTTTAAAGAGTTGTTGTTGTTCTTCCTGCGATAATCCACTTCCAGAATCCTTAATCGTCATTTTGATAACAGCGTGGTTGTCATCAATGTGAACCAGGGAGGTCGTAATTTTTACTGCCCCCTCGGTGGTAAATTTGAGAGCATTGCTCAGTAAATTTGATAAGACCTGCTTAAACGCCTGAGGGTCGATCTTAACCAGGTAATGATCAGGAAATGTACTGCTGCAACTTAATGCGATCGATTTGCTTGCAGCAATCGCACCGAAAGAGTGACAAGTGTTCTGGACTAAAGTAGGGATATCGACCCATTGTGGTTGAAGTTGATAGTTACCCGATTCAATTTTGTCGACATCAAGGATTTCACCAATTAAGCCGAGGAGTGATTGTCCGGTGGCGTAGGCAAGTGAAATCGCCTCCACCCGTTGCTCCTTGCTAAGACCAGAACCCGACAGAAGTTCCAGGAAGCCCATAATAGAGCTTATTGGTGTTCTTATTTCGTGACTCATCGTTGCCAGAAACTGACTTTTTGCTACGGTAGCCTTTATCGCTTTATTTTTTTCTACCTCGAGTGCATTAATTAGATCACGCGTTTCAGTAATATCTTGCCAACCACAAATATATACTGCATTGTCACTTGCAGGAAGATTGCATAATGTATGCCAGTGATTAATGCATCTTTTCTCGATGCCATTATCAATTTCAAATACCTGTGTGTATATTGTTCGATTTTCTTTCGTTTCTGCTGTGACTTCATGCGCATTAGAAAAAACATCTTTAAAGGGTGAGTCACTGTTTTCTAATGGTAACATTGCATTTTTGTAGTAATCCGCAGTGAAATAATGTTCAAAAGCACTATTATGACTAATGACATTACCTTGCCAGTTTACAACATAAGTTGGATTCGGTAAGGAATCCGAGAGTGCTTTTCGGAATGATATTTGGTTTTCTAAATCACCCTGAATGACTTTACGACGACGAACTGAGCGTAACAGGTAGAATCCCCATAAAAGGCTACTGCCAACTAATAAAACGGATAATGTCGTAACAATATAAAATTGCTCGCTATATAGGTCCCATGTGTCAATGGTCACATTGGGCATTTTAATCCATTTTTCCGTCAGGCGCAGAACTTCGCTTGGGGGAATTGCATTCAGTGCTTTATTAATAATATCCTTAAGTTCCGGTTCGTCGCGACGAAAAGCGAAACAAAGCGATGCATTCGAAACGCCAGGAATAAGTAAATGATAAAGTTAATGAGGATAGTAATGATAGATAATGTAACGCGAATTTAACTGTGTCGCGACCAGAGCATCAAGTTCACCTTCCTTAACCTTGTGAAATGCAGCGCTGGCATTATCGACCTGTATCCATTCAACCTCCGGATACATCTCTTTTAATTGCGAATGCAGCTCATAATAATATGGAATGGCAACTTTCATTCCTTTTTTTAATGTTTGTTCACTGTCAGGCGCTTTTTGCATGACAAAAACGTAAGGCGTTGTTATGAAGGCTTCAGCAAATAAAACATTATTTTCTCGATCTTCACTATAAATAGCGCCAGGTATTATATCCCATCCTCCGGGGCTAAGCTGTGTTCCAGCATGGATATTGTGTGAAACGGTGATCGGAGAAAAATTTAAACCTGTTTGCAAGGTAATAATATTAAGAATGTCCCCCATAACGCCCCGAACCGAGCCATTTTCATCCGTCATAGAATAGGGGGGCGAGTAAGGATTTTCCAGCACCTTTAAATTGGGATGCTGCTTAATCCACTGTTTTTCATGTTCAGTGAGTTCTAATGGTTTGTTCAGAAAGGCCAGGTTTCCTGTATCAAGCCAATTTTGTGATACTTCATAGCGAACTTCATTTGTTAAAGCATCAACAAATCTATTGAGTACTTCATTAAGAATGACAGATTCTTTTCTGGTCAAGAAAAAATTATATTGACGCGGCGAGTTATAATATTTCACTACATTTAAGGAGTGAGTGAAATAGCGGGAAATCATACTGCTGGTAATGATGTTACTACCAATAAAGTAATCATTGTGCCCAGCTGAGACGGATGCTAATGCCTGATATAAATTTGTAAAAGAGATAATTGTTGCTTTTGGAAATGATTGATGAATTACCTCGTCTGGGGGGTAATTTGCTACCCGAGCAATATTTACTGGTTTTGGTGAGGTAAGCGGTCGCATTGAGTCGTGAAGGGTGGTTACCAGCGCCGGAAAGGTAATTATCAATGGTTTGGTTGCAGCAATGTCATTATTAAGAGGCGGCGAAGTAACTAAATGTGATAACACTATATCGACTTCACCTTCTGCAAGCGCGTCCATTGCTTTTTGATGATCTGCGTATTCCCGGAGTGTTAATTTGATATTTAACGCTCTTTTTAAAAGATTTAAATAATCAGCATTAATACCACGAACCTGTTGCTGCGAATCGGTATGCAACAAGGTAGCCGTTTGGGACTTGTGTACTGCAATCACAAGATTTTTTTTGCTCGCTAACCAACGTAATTCCTTGTTGCTCAGACGTACTGGATCAAGTGTGACACGGTTGTTACTACTGATGCCACGATATTCGATGTAATCTTCGTCTGCGAAACTTATGGTCGACCAAAGACCACAACAGAGAAGAAAAAAATAGGGTAAAAACTTCATGTGATTAGCCGATTTTGTTACGTTGCGCGAATGTGTAAAGATCCATCAGTGATTTACATTCTAATTTTTCCATCAGGCGACTTTTATAAGTGCTGACAGTTTTGTTGCTGATGAACATTTTTTCAGCAATGTCATTATTATCCTTGCCATCAAGAATATACCGCATGACACTAATTTCTTGTTTCGATAAGGAGTCGAGTTTTTGCTGGTCGGACGTTAAACTTCCAACAAACCGGTTGAGAGAGAAGGGGAAATAGCAGTAGCCATTTTTTGCAGCTTCAATAGCCGCAATGATATTGTTCATGCCTTCTTTTTTACTCACGAATCCATTAGCGCCAGCATCAGCACAATGTTTCCCGTAAAAATGGTCATTTTTAGCGGAGACAATAATAATAATTCCGCTATATTGGCGCTTCCTCAGCGTTTCTAACACCTGGATACCGTTAACTCCGGGGATATCGACATCAATGATGACGATATCAGGCTTAAGTGTTTCCACCCGCTGAACGGCGCTTCCCCCTTCAGTCAACTCCGCTAAGATTTCAATATCGTTTTTGATCAATAAATTACGAATTGCTGCGATAGCAAGAGGATGGTCATCAATAATTATTGCGTTCATAGATTATTCCCTTTGCAATGAAGCATCTCCCTTGTCCCTGTAGTAATACAGACATAAGGCGTCATCTCATTTTCTCAATAAAAATAAGAAAATCTGAGCTTCCTTTAAGATAATTCGACAAGTATACCATATAAATAGTCGGCATAAATGAAATGTCAACAATAAAATCAGGGATTGTACCGATGATTTATAGTTTCAAGTTGGCACTATAAGTCTTCTTACTAATCCTACAGGCGTAAGAATTGTATTGCAAAAGCCACGGTTTAGTCCTCTGTTGTTTTTTTTGCACCTCATTTAAATTAGGCCTCCAACGTTCCTGGGATAATGTGCAACACATGCACTGTGTTTGATATGAAGAATGAATGCTCTTTTCATTCAATTCATAAATTTCATCTATGAGAAATGAGAGATAATAGTGGAACAGATTAATTCAAATAAAAAACATTCTAACAGAAGAAAATACTTTTCTTTATTGGCGGTAGTTTTATTTATTGCGTTTTCAGGTGCCTATGCCTATTGGTCAATGGAATTAGAAGACATGATTAGTACAGATGACGCCTATGTCACGGGGAATGCAGATCCAATTTCTGCACAAGTCTCAGGTAGTGTCACTGTCGTTAATCATAAAGATACGAACTACGTTCGACAAGGTGACATTTTAGTTTCACTGGATAAAACTGATGCCACTATCGCACTCAATAAAGCTAAAAATAATCTGGCAAATATTGTTCGGCAAACGAATAAACTATACTTACAGGATAAACAATACAGTGCCGAAGTCGCTTCAGCACGTATTCAGTATCAACAATCTTTAGAAGATTATAACCGTCGAGTGCCGTTAGCGAAGCAGGGGGTTATTTCAAAAGAAACGCTGGAGCATACCAAAGATACGTTAATAAGTAGCAAAGCGGCATTGAATGCCGCTATCCAGGCTTATAAAGCGAATAAAGCTTTAGTAATGAACACACCATTAAACCGTCAGCCACAAGTCGTTGAAGCGGCGGATGCAACTAAAGAAGCCTGGTTGGCGCTTAAACGTACGGATATTAAGAGTCCGGTTACCGGCTATATTGCCCAGAGAAGTGTTCAGGTCGGCGAAACAGTGAGCCCCGGACAATCGTTAATGGCTGTCGTACCGGCACGTCAAATGTGGGTTAATGCCAACTTTAAAGAAACACAACTCACGGATGTACGGATTGGTCAATCGGTCAATATTATCAGCGATCTTTATGGTGAAAATGTTGTGTTTCATGGTCGGGTGACAGGGATCAATATGGGAACCGGCAATGCGTTCTCCTTATTACCTGCACAAAATGCGACAGGGAACTGGATCAAAATCGTTCAGCGTGTACCGGTTGAAGTTTCTCTGGATCCAAAAGAACTCATGGAACACCCCTTGCGCATTGGTTTATCGATGACTGCAACTATTGATACCAGGAACGAAGACATTGCTGAGATGCCTGATCTGGCTTCAACCGTGACCTCTATGCCTGCTTATACCAGTAAGGCTTTAGTTATCGATACCAGTCCGATAGAAAAAGAAATTAGCAACATTATTTCGTATAATGGACAACTTTAATGGCAATCACTAAATCAACTCCGGCACCATTAACCGGTGGGACGTTATGGTGCGTTACTATTGCATTGTCATTAGCGACGTTTATGCAAATGTTGGATTCCACTATTTCTAACGTCGCAATACCGACAATATCTGGCTTTCTGGGAGCATCAACAGACGAAGGCACCTGGGTTATCACCTCGTTTGGCGTAGCAAATGCCATTGCGATCCCTGTTACCGGCAGGCTGGCACAAAGAATAGGCGAATTAAGGTTATTTTTACTTTCAGTCACTTTTTTTTCGCTGTCTTCCTTAATGTGTAGTTTATCGACCAATCTTGATGTGCTGATATTTTTTAGAGTCGTTCAGGGATTAATGGCGGGGCCGTTAATTCCACTGTCACAGAGTTTATTATTAAGGAATTATCCACCAGAAAAAAGAACATTTGCTCTGGCATTATGGTCAATGACCGTGATTATCGCTCCGATATGTGGGCCGATATTGGGCGGTTATATTTGCGATAACTTTAGCTGGGGTTGGATATTTTTAATCAATGTCCCTATGGGGATTATCGTCCTGACATTATGCTTAACCTTACTTAAAGGAAGAGAAACTGAGACTTCACCGGTCAAAATGAATCTACCAGGACTGACCCTGTTAGTGCTCGGTGTTGGTGGCTTGCAAATTATGCTTGATAAAGGGCGCGATCTGGATTGGTTCAACTCGAGTACAATAATAATATTAACAGTAGTATCAGTTATTTCTCTGATCTCTTTAGTCATTTGGGAGTCGACCTCAGAGAACCCGATTCTTGATCTCAGTTTGTTTAAGTCCCGTAACTTCACCATTGGTATTGTGAGTATCACATGCGCGTATTTATTTTACTCTGGAGCGATCGTTCTTATGCCGCAGTTACTCCAGGAAACGATGGGGTATAATGCGATATGGGCCGGACTTGCTTATGCGCCCATCGGCATCATGCCACTATTAATTTCACCTTTGATAGGACGTTATGGCAACAAAATAGACATGCGGTTGTTAGTGACATTTAGTTTTTTGATGTATGCGGTTTGCTATTACTGGCGTTCTGTGACATTTATGCCAACGATTGATTTTACAGGCATCATTTTGCCGCAGTTTTTTCAGGGATTCGCCGTTGCCTGTTTCTTTTTACCCTTAACAACGATTTCGTTTTCAGGCTTGCCAGATAATAAATTTGCCAATGCCTCGAGTATGAGTAATTTTTTTCGTACCTTGTCAGGATCAGTTGGTACGTCGTTGACAATGACGCTGTGGGGACGACGCGAATCGTTACACCATAGTCAGTTGACAGCAACCATCGATCAATTTAACCCCGTGTTTAATTCATCGTCACAAATTATGGATAAATATTATGGTTCGCTTTCAGGAGTTCTTAATGAAATTAATAATGAAATAACCCAGCAGTCACTTTCTATTTCTGCAAATGAGATTTTCCGTATGGCGGCTATTGCTTTTATCTTACTTACGGTTTTGGTTTGGTTTGCGAAACCGCCGTTTACAGCGAAAGGCATTGGGTGATGATAAAAGGAGGGGGTTATAGCGGGTAAGACCGGGGATCTTAAGTCTGCGCCATCGGCAGCATCGCTCACCCAGGGAAAAGATTGCGATGCTGCGTTGAAACGTTATTAACGGCCTTTTGCCAGATAT
>OGDF01004083.1_pt1 | contig 17039 bp, 13 predicted proteins | sample 1570141 | NCBI WGS metagenome assembly OGDF01 (sample SAMEA4370581, study PRJEB24528) | human gut metagenome | reverse complement strand
GGCTGAATGGGCGATGTCGTTGCTCTTGGTTGCTGTTGCTTTTGTGAGCTGTGTTGCGGCAGTTCGCCTTGGAAGGAATCTGGAGCAAACGATTGAGTAGTAAATGCTTGCTCGTGTTGCTAGCGGTTTTGCGAGATCGCTATGCATTGCTGTCAAGGTGGCTGCTGCTATCCTTAGGCTGGTTGGATAGGTTGAATTTGGATACTCGCCATTTAGCCAATGGAGTGTATTGGCCTGCTGCTTTATTGCTGCGGTAAATAATGGTTAGCCGTGGGCTTATCGCCAAGGGTCCTTTTCGAATTCTGCTGCTTTTAACGTGCCATCGTGGTAATCCGAGTAGGGGTCGTACAGATCATCGTCTTCGTTGGCTGCGCGAATTACGCTGTTTGGCAAATCTGGGGCAGAGTTGGCGTCACTCCTCAGCGCTGTTGCTCGAGCGTTGGTTTTGCTATCAGCCACCTTGTTCTTTTGGGGGCCTTTTGCTTGGGGAAGGGGCGTGAAAGTGGGGCGCAAGGTGTAGCGCTTAGCGCTGGTTTCGCTATCATTGAATGTCACGGAATTATTCCCCTTTGCGCTCGGGATGTTTTAACAAGCTTCGTCACTGTTTTGCAGCAGCAAAGCGCTATGTGGCTATGGGGAATTATACGATTACGGCGCTCTGTTTGCGAAGCGCTCCCTTTAAGAAAGGAGACCCATGAAGGTCGAGCAGATCAAGGACAATGGAGAAGAGGTGCGTCTGCGCGTCTTCGCTTCGGCGGCTGAAATGAGTAAGGCTTTCACTGATGGCTTGGATGCGTTTGTCGTTCAGTATCAGATGGATCAGCTTGAAGGCGAATCTTCATTGGAGAAGATCAACAATGCTTTGGGTGAAGAAGACGGGAAAGCTGCAGTTTATAACGCAGTAATCAACTATCTGGTTCCCTTTGCATTGGGAAAGCAGGGAACTATGCCGGTATCGACATACGGCATTGAATCCGATGAAACCCCCGAACCCGATAAGATGTTCTCGTTCGATATGACGGTTCTGGTCAAGCCTGAATTCGAGCTTTCCAGCTACAAGCCTGTGAAGGTCGAGATCGAACCTAAGCCTGAGGTTAACGAGGCGGATATCGATGAGCAAATCAGCATGTTGGTTCGTCAATTCTCTGCTGCTCAGCAGGGTGTTCAACCTGATGATGCTTCGCTTCAGATTCCTGAGGTCACCGATGAATGGGTTGCTGACAATATGGGCCCCATGGGAATTGCAACGGTAGCTGAGTTGCGCGATCGTTTCCGCGCAACTTCTGAAGAAGAGCTCGAGAATCGCTATGCGCAGGCGAAGATGGCTGCGGCTATGGATGAATACGCTAAGCGTTTCGAGGGTGAAATCTCTGAGAAGATGATTGAGGTCATGACGCAGGAGCTTTATGAGACGTTCTTGGCTCAGCTTTCGCAGGAAGGCATTACGTTGGATGCCTTCTTTGCTCAGCAGCATCTGACCGAAGAAGAGGTGCGTGCCAATTTGGCAACACAGGCAAAGATGCAATTGCTCCAGGGCTTTATCCTCGATGCGATATTCCGTCATGAGGCATTGAAGCTCGAGCCGAGCGATATGATTGCCGCTATGCGCAATATCGCCCCTGGTCGCGAAGAGGAAACTTTCGAGGCAATGCAGAAATCAGGCCGTAGTACCCTTCTCAAGGAGGGTGCTTCTCGCATGAAAGCAGCTGGTTGGATTATGGCTAACACGGAATTCGTTGTTGCTGAATAGCGTCCACGCGTCTTTCTCAGATATCAAACACAAATAGAGCTCCCCTCTTGTTGCGAGAGGGGAGCTCTATGCTTTTGTTCGCGATTGCAGGGGAAGGCATACGGTTGTTCGCTTATGCCCGTACGTGCTGAATCGGATTATCGTTCGGGGCTGATCCAGCTTGCGTCAAACAGGATGTCCATATCAACATCGGTTTTGATCCCGTTGACTTTACCAGTATGGGAATATTGCCACATCACAAAATCGTGATAGTTGCTGGTGGGGTGTGTATCGGTGTATTCGGCATACCAAACTGCAGCATTAATTTGGTCGATATTGAGGCGAGAAAGGTCGTACTGGTTGCCATATACCATAGGCGTGTAGCCAGCTTGTTCGATACGTTTGCAGAAGGTTTGGGCATTCTTGGTAAGCTGATCCGCGGAAAGATTGTTTGCGCGACCGGATGAATCGGTAACGGGTTCCTGATCGTACACTACTGGGTACGTTACGCCAGCACCATCAATAAGGTTCAGTACGTACTTCGCTTCTTCCAACGCCTCCTGTTCGCTAGTGGCTTGCGAGAAGAAATACACACCATAGGGGAGTCCCACGCGGGTGGCACCCTCGACGTTCTCGTAATAGTTTTTGTCTGTGTAAAGTTGCCCTTCGGTTGAGCCACGCCTGCCGCATCGTAGCATGGCGAAATCGATGCCGTCACTTTTCACAGCCTGCCAATCAATGGATCCCTGAAGATCTGATACGTCGATGCCTGTGGTGGAAACCGCGTTACCGTCTTCGTAATAGATCATGCGGCCGTTTTCTAGTTTAAGGTTGCTCCAGTCATATTTTGTTTGGTTAGAACAGCTCATGGCAACTGAGGCAAACAGCGCCACTATCGCAATGATGATGGCAACGATGACAATGGGAAGCTTGCTGCCTGATGATCTCTTGGAGTGATTTGAGGGGGCGGATTGTTTCCGCGATGTCGAAGTAATCATGCTCCCATCGTAGCAAGCACCAGTAATGGGGTCTCGTTGACGCTTCTATTTCCATCAGAGACGCTCAATTTGAGCGAAGCTGGCTTTTCAGCTTACGGTCTATCTTCATCCCTTTAGAGCGGGAATTGGCCTCTAGAAATTCGCGATGCGATTCGCTTTTTACTGCCTGACGCCTTGTGTGCCCACTTGGGTTAGGTAAAAGGCCGAATCGATTAGATTCTATCGCCATGAGTTTATGGAGCGATGGTGCCCTTATGGGGGTCTGAAACTGGTATACGGTAAAATGAAGCAGTTTATTGATTTATTCCTCTTCGTTAGGAGTTCCTATATGTGCGGAATCGTTGGTTACACGGGCACCCTCCAGGCAAAAGGTGTTTTGCTTGAGGGCTTAAAGCGCCTTGAGTACCGTGGGTACGACTCGGCGGGTATTGCCGTCGAGGACGGTCGGGGAATCAATGTGGTTAAGCGTTTGGGCAAGGTTTCCGGCCTCGCTGATGCCATCCAGGACGATATGTGCCAGGGAACGTGCGGCATTGGTCATACGCGTTGGGCGACGCATGGCGCTCCCAGCGAGCGCAACGCCCATCCGCACACAGACTGCACCAATAAGATTGCCGTTGTTCACAACGGCATTATTGAGAACTTTGCTGAATTGCGCGAAGAACTGATCGCGAAGGGCCACACGTTCACTTCCGATACCGACACGGAGTGCATTGCTCATTTGGTGGAGGAAAACTACCACGGTGATCTGTTCGAGGCAGTTCGCGTGGTGTCAAACTCGCTTTCCGGCGCCTATGGTTTGGCGGTAATGCACCACGATCATCCTGGCGAAATCGTGGTAACTCGCAAAGATTCTCCTATTGTGTTGGGCGTTGGCGAAAACGGTAGCTACCTGGGCTCTGATATCATTGCGCTCATCGATGCAACCCGTGATGTGGTTATCCTTGAAGACAATCAGCTTGCTGTTATGCATTCTGATCATATTGATTATTTTGATGCTGACGGTAATCCGGTAACCCCTGAAATCACTCATGTTGATTGGGATATCGATGTTGCGGAAAAGGGCGGCTATCCTGATTTCATGTTGAAAGAAATTCACGAGCAGCCCCGTGTTGTTCGTGATACTCTCGCGGGACGTATGTCCGGTCATGAGATTTCCATTGACGAGCTCACGCTTACCCGTCAAGAACTTAATTTCATCGATCGCGTGTATCTTATTGGCTGCGGCACTTCCTATCATGCGGGTCTTATTGCCAAAAACCTTATAGAGGGCTGGGCTCGCATTCCTACCGAAGTGGAAGTTGCCAGCGAATTCCGTTACCGTAATCCCATTATTACGCCCACTACCTTGGTGGTTGCTGTTTCTCAGTCTGGTGAAACGGCAGATACGCTCGCTGCTATTCGCGATGCGCGTATCAAGGGCGCCAAAGTGTTTGGTATCACTAACGTAATCGGTTCCCCAGTTGCTCGTGAGTCGGATGGCGTAATCTACACCAAGGCAAACAAAGAGGTTGCGGTTGCTTCAACGAAGTCGTTCATCGGTCAGGTGGTGAGCCTTACGCTTTTGGCCCTTCTTTTGGGTCGATCGAAGGGCAAGCTCACCTTGAACCAGACGCGCATGCTCTTCACTGAGCTTGCTGACACTGCCGACCAGATCGAGGAAATCCTGCAAGACACTTCTGCTATTGAAGATGCGGCGCACTTCTTCGACGGTCGCCAGTCAACTCTTTATATTGGCCGTGGCTTGGGTGAGGCAACATGCTATGAGGGTGCGTTGAAGCTGAAGGAAATCAGCTACATTCATGCTGAGGCATATGCCGCTGGCGAAATGAAACATGGCCCTATTGCCTTGCTCGATGAAGGGTTCCCGATTGTTGCAGTCGCAACGCAGAGCGCCACCTACGACAAAACGGTTTCCAACCTTGAAGAGTCCAAGTCACGCGGGGCGAAGATTATTGCCATTGCCACCGAAGGCGATGAGGCCATCAAGAAGGTCGCCGATCATGTTATCTACATCCCAAAGGTTCGTGATGCCTTCATGCCCATTACTGCAAGTGTTCCATTGCAGCTTCTGGCTCGCGCGGTGGCGGTTGCTCGTGGCTGTGACGTCGATCAGCCTCGTAACCTGGCAAAATCGGTAACGGTTGAATAGGTATGCTCATGTCTGATCCTTCGATGGGAAATCGAGACATGGTTGAAGACGGCACTGCTCATAAGGGCGGTGCCGTTTCTTCTGCCGCTCTCAATGAAACGTCGGCGACTTTCGCTATGCGTGAAGCTACTCAAGATGCGCAGAAAGCGGGCATTCTACCCGAATCGGTATCAATGGGCGTAGACATTGTTGAGGTTGCACGTATGCGTGCAATCATGAAGCGCTCGCCCGCATTCATTGAGCGCTCGTTTTCGTGCGAAGAACGAGCCTACTGTGATGCAACAGCTTCACCTGAGTTTCATTATGCTACGCGCTTTGCTGCAAAAGAGGCTGTGGTTAAGGCCTTAGGAACGGGTTTTAGACACGGTATCAGGCCTAATGATATTGAGGTGTACCTCAATGCCAAAGGTAAGCCTCGCGTTCGGCTCCATAGAGCCGCCGCGAAGATCGCCGCTCATTTAGGTATCGAAGAGATTCCGCTTTCGCTCTCATATACCCACAACGAAGCGGTTGCTTGTGCGCTTGCCTTGACTGAGGATTCTCGTACGAAGGCAAAGGCGCGCGTTACTACATCAGCTCAAGATTTGTCGCGTCAATTCAAAGAGGCTCGTTCCCTTTTGGATGACCTGCCGGCTGCTGATGGGAAAGAAGGTGCGTAAACCCATGGATAGCAAGACGGATTATGCGTCGCTTGTGCCTATTCCCCCTGCTGATGCCCATAAATATTCTCGAGGTAAAGCGATAGTTGTCGCTGGCTCTGCCGCTTATCCGGGTGCTGCATGTCTGTCGTCTTGCGCGACGCAGCTAGCTGGTGCGGGCTATACGCAGGTTTTCACAGCAAAAAGCAACATGGCGCTGATCCAGGCGTTTCGCCCTTCACTGGTGGTTGGCTCTTTCGCCTCATTGGATGTCGCCTCTGCTCTTCCTGCGCAGCATCCTGGTGCCTTTGTGGTTGGGCCGGGGTTTGATTCCTCGGATGCTGATGCTGAAAATGTGGCTCGCCGTGTTCTGAAGCAGGCCTCGGCACCGGTGTTGGTTGATGGCGGTGCTCTCGCGTTCATGCCCTCACTGAAAATGCGCAAAGTGTTGCGTCGTCGCAATGAGCAGGGGAGTGTAACTGTCCTAACTCCGCACAAGGGTGAAGCAGCGCGTCTCGGTGCTCCTTTTGGACTGAACTTAGATAATATGCTGCAAGAAGAAGCAGCCTATTCTCTTGCATTGGCTTATGGTGCCGTTGTTGTTCTCAAAGGGCCCGATACGGTAATCGCTTCGGTAGAGCATAGCTGCAGGGTAACGAATGGTTCCGCTGCGCTTGCAAAAGCTGGTACGGGTGATGTGCTTGCTGGGGTAATTGGTGGCTTACTCGCTCAGGGTATGAGTGCTTTCGATGCTGCTCATCTGGGGGTATATATACATGCAGAAGCAGGTAATATTGCGGTTGAGCGCAAAGGTGTTGTTAGCACCTGCGCCGAAGACGTGCTTGATGCTGTGCCTGAGGCCTTTATGCGTATAGGCAAATAGAACAAGATAAGCTCTATTGCTGCTGTCTTGGTGTGATGCATCTGATGCTGGCTTTTGCTTTGTTGAGTTACTGCTAGGTCTATGTCGCGTTAGCTGATTGGCTTGCAGTGCATCAACGTTGAGGGTAAACGAGAGGATTTCTTTCATGTCTAACGAACAGGGTTCCGTGCCTGAAGAAACACTGGCAGAGCGTGTTTTACGCCTACGCCGCGAAATCGAATATCACACACATCGTTATTATGTTCTCGATGACCCCGAAATATCAGATGCTGCGTTCGACTCCCTTATGCGCGAGCTTCGTGACCTGGAGAATGATTATCCTTCATTGCAAGATCCTTCGTCTCCAACCCAGCGCGTTGGTGGAGCTGTAGGCAATCAATTTTCCCCCGTAGTTCACGAACAGCGCATGTATTCTCTCGACAACGCGATGGATTTGGACGAGCTTGATATATGGATGGATCGAACCGAAGAAGCCTTGGGTGCGCTTCCTCCTTTGGTCTGCGAACTCAAGATAGATGGCTCTTCGCTGGCGCTTACCTACGAAGACGGTAAGCTGGTTCGTGCCGCCACTCGCGGTGATGGCACCACGGGCGAAGACGTTACGGTTAATGTACGTACGGTTAATGACATTCCTTTGCGTCTGTGGGATGAAGGTGCTGGGGATGTTGTCGAAGGCGTTTCCTCGGTTGAGGTCCGTGGCGAAATATACATGTCGAAGGCAAGCTTCGAGGCGCTCAACGAGCAGGCTGAGGCAGTGGGGAATCGCACGTTCGCCAATCCCCGTAATGCCGCCGCTGGATCCCTTCGACAGAAAGATCCCTCTGTTACGCGTGAGCGTGAGTTGTCAACTTTCATGTATGCGATTGCGCGCGATCAGTCCATCAAAGCTTCAGGGCAGTGGGAGTTGCTGCAGTGGCTCCGTAGTTGCGGCTTTCACGTAAACCCCGATGTTAAGCGCTGCGTCACGCGCGAAGAGGTGCGAAGGTTCTGCCGCGATTGCCTGGAGAAGCGTGCCGATCTGCCCTATGAAATCGACGGTGTGGTTGTGAAGGTGGATTCTTTTGCCTTGCAACATGAGCTTGGCTTCACAGCGCGCGCTCCTCGCTGGGCCATTGCTTACAAATTCCCTCCAGAAGAAAAAACCACTATCTTGCGTGATATCACTATTCAGGTTGGGCGAACAGGCGCGTGCACGCCTGTTGCCGAGCTTGATCCGGTTCTGGTTGCTGGCTCTACGGTTGCTCGAGCTACCCTCCATAACGAAGACGAGGTTTTGCGTAAGGATGTGCGTATTGGCGATACCGTTATCGTCCGAAAAGCCGGCGATGTTATTCCTGAGGTTCTGGGCCCTATCCTTTCGTTGCGCCCTGGGGATTCTCAACCTTGGGTTATGCCGAAGGCTTGCCCCAGTTGTGGCTCTCCTATTGTTCGAGAGAAGGGTGAAGCGGCTTATCGATGCGTATCTATCGACTGTCCGGCTCAGGCTCATGAGCGATTAACTCATTGGGCAAGTCGAGGTGCGCTCGATATTGAAGGTATGGGCAATGAGATCGTTGCTCGTCTCATTGAGTCGGGCAATTTAACCGATGTTGCCGATTATTACGATCTTTCGCAGGATACGTTGGAGCATTTGGATACTGGTCGGACCACCACCAAGGGCGAGCGGATTGAGCTGGGCCCTGTGGTGGCATCAAAGCTTATGCTTTCAATTAACGAAAGCAAGAAGCGTTCGCTGGCACGTGTTCTTTTCGGATTGGGTATTCGTCACGTTGGCAAAACCACGGCAGAGGCTATTGCGAAAGTGTATCCTTCTATGAACTTGCTTCGTGGCGCAAAGGCTGACGACCTGGCGGCAATCGATGGCGTTGGCTCGATTATTGCGCAGAGTATTTTTGATTTCTTTGCAACCGAAGATAATGTAAAGGTAGTTGAGCGTTTGGCTGCTGCGGGCGTAACCATGGAAGAAGCGCTCCATGAAAATACATTGCCCCAAACCCTTGCGGGTCTGACGTTTGTGCTTACTGGCAGTTTGGTTGAATCGGGTATGACGCGTACCGAAGCCGGCAATAAGCTGAAAGAGTACGGAGCAAAGGTTTCTGGAAGCGTTTCTAAAAAGACCAGCTACGTTATTTGCGGTGAGGCTGCAGGGTCTAAGCGCTCCAAAGCTGAAAGTCTGGGAGTTCCTATTTTGACAGAGCGGGATTTTCTGGAATTGATCAAAACCGGGTTGATCCCAGCTGCTGAAGAGCGCGGAAGAGAAACGGGCTTGTTTGCAGCCAGTGCCTCTATCGAAGAGACCGAGCGTCAGGATGTGGCTGCTCCTGCACCGAGCGAAACGGACTGATTATGGCAAAGATTCGCGTAGATGATCTGCTTGTCGAGCAGGGCTATTTTGCTGATAGGGATGCGGCTTTGCGTGCGGTTATAGCGCGTGAGGTGCGCGTAGACGATGTGTATGTGTCGAGCGCTGCTTTAAAAGTTCGTCCCGATGCTGATCTTTTCGTTAAAAATACCAAGAAATTCGTTTCCCGTGGCGGGCATAAGCTTCAGGGCGCGCTTGATCACTTCCGACAGGATGTTGCGGGTTTTCGTTGCGTTGATGTTGGGTCTTCTACGGGCGGGTTTTCGGATTGCCTGCTTCAGGCGGGGGCTGCCAGTGTGGCATGTGTAGATGTCAACTACGGCCAGCTCGCTTGGAGTTTGCGTCAAGATCCTCGTGTGAGTGTGTTCGAGCGCACCAACATTCGTTTAGCGAGCCCCGAGAGTCTTGGTGCTCCATTTGATATGGTGGTATGCGACTTAAGTTTTATCGGGTTGGCCCAGCTAGCTGATGTGTTCGCCAATCTTTGTGAAGAGGGCAGCATCTTTTTGGGGCTTATCAAACCGCAGTTTGAAAGCCAGCACGAAGAAACCGATCATGGCATTGTCCGCAGCGAAGCGGTTCGTCAGCGTGTGGTTGATGAAGTCACCCAGGCGTTGCGCGAGGTGGGATTTAGAGTGAACGGGGTAGTGGAAAGCTCGATCAAGGGCGCAGAAGGAAATGTAGAATACCTTGTTCATGCTACGTTCCTAGGAAGCGAAGCATGAGACATATTGAAATCAGCGCTTCTGAAAAGCTCCTGGAGTATATGGATCGCAAAGGATATCACTGCATCGCTGTTGAGCCTATTAGTCCAAAGGGCTGTTGCGCCGATATGACCGAGCTCCATTCACGTTTTGTTCGCGATAAAGACGTGTCTCGGCTGAAAGCAAGAAACTGTGGTGTGTTTGAGGCACCTTTTGGCGAGATGCTTGTTTTGGAAAAAGGATTGGAAATCGACGATGAAGTTTATTTTGATCTACGTAGCTTCTTCGGTGTGAAAGATATTGCAACAAGAGGCATTCGCCCATTTTCCTTTTAATCATTAAGGTATCAACGAGGTTTTCATCGCTCCAGAAACAGCACGGGCCCCATTATTGGGGCCCGTGCTGTTTCTGGAGCGAAGTTGCCGCTAGTTTTTCAGAGAATTCAACGGGGCAGGCATGCGGCCGCCGCGATGAGCGAACACCGTGCCAGCATATTCGTTTACCGGCATGACCGGCGCATAACCAAGCAGGCCTCCGAAGTCGAGCTTGTCGCCAACCTTCTTGCCGATAGCGGGAATAAGGCGAACTGCGGTGGTTTTGTTGTTGATCATGCCAATGGCGCATTCATCGGCAATGATGCCAAAGATGGCCTCGACGCTGGTATCTCCTGGGATGGCGATCATGTCGAGGCCAACGGAACAAACGCAGGTCATGGCTTCAAGCTTCTCCAGACGGAGCGCACCGGATTCTGCTGCGCGAATCATGCCAGCATCTTCGGATACGGGGATAAAGGCACCAGAAAGACCGCCAACGCTGCTGCTTGCCATAACGCCTCCCTTCTTGACCGCGTCGTTGAGCATGGCGAGAGCTGCAGTAGTGCCTGGGCCACCGCATTGGCCAACGCCAATAGCTTCCAGGATTTCGGCTACTGAGTCGCCTTCGGCGGGCGTGGGTGCAAGAGAGAGGTCCAAGATGCCTTTCTGTACGCCCAGACGTCGACTGGCTTCGCGGCTCATAAGTTCGCCTGCGCGAGTGATCTTGAAGGCGGTTGCCTTAATTGCTTCAGCAATGGAGGTCATATCGGCATCTTTGGGCATGTTGCGCAGGACATTGTTCACAACGCCGGGCCCCGATACACCAACGTTGACTACTGCATCGGCCTCACCCGAGCCATGGAATGCGCCAGCCATGAAGGGGTTATCTTCGACGGCGTTGCAGAATACAACCAATTTGCCTGCGCCAATGCACTGTTTGTCTTTGGTTGCCTCTGCGGCCTGTTTGATGATGCCAGCCATTTTGAACGCGGCATCCATGTTGATGCCGGCGCGCGTTGATCCAACGTTTACCGATGCGCATACATTATCTGTTGCGGCAAGGGCGGCAGGAATTGATTCCATCAGGTTGTTGTCTGCGCGTGAGGCGCCCTTGTGCACAAGTGCAGAAAAACCGCCTACAAAATCGACGCCAACTTCTTTGCCGGCTTTGTCCATCGCAATAGCAATAGGGGAAAGGTCGGTAGCTTGGGTTGCAGCGCAGATTTCGGCGATGGGCGTCACGGAAATGCGTTTATTTACGATAGGAATGCCGTATTCGCGTTCGAGCTGTTCAGCGGTAGGAACAAGCTTTTCGGCAGCGGTGGTCATGCGATCGTATACCTTGCGGGCCATAACGTTCACATCTTCGTGAGTGCAGCCGCGCAGGTTCAAACCGAGTGTAATGGTACGAATATCGAGGTGCTGCTTGCTTACCATTGCAAGCGTTTCAGCGATCTCTTCCGGGGTGATCTGCATGGAAACGATCCCTTTCATTGCGGTTTCATCAATTTGGTAATTTTATCACTGCTAAATGCGGGTGGAGTTGCGAACGCGTGCCCTTCGATATAGAAACACGGCTACTGCAAGGCGTATGGGGCACGGATGGAATTATTGCCATGCTCTTCCTTCGGTTAATGAGTTCATTGTTCGTTTTACCTTGGAATTTACGGTGTGATTCTCTGCGAGCTGCTATTAAGGGTGGTCTTGAGAAGCGCGAATGGAATTACCGCCTGTCCATTGCCGTGTACTCTTCAGAAGGCCAAATTCAGTAGAATGACTATCTGACATGGACTAAGTGGGAGGTTGTCATGACGGAGGAATCTACTTTAAGCGAAGATGGCTTGGCAAAGCGCATTGCGGATTTTGCAGCTTCTTTCGCAGCCAATCAAAAGGCATTGGCGGATCTTGCGCAAATTGGTAATCCGAATATGGTTGCAATGCTTGCTGAAGCTGCATTGTCCGATAGAGGCGATGGCTTCGCCTGTTATGTTGCGGAAAACATGGTTGCCATTAGGGCTTCGGCATTGAGAAGCGAAGAGGTTTGCACTGTACTGGTAATGGGTTATGAGCTGGGCATTTCGGTAGGTAGTGCTGCCTGCATGAATGACCTTGGTGCGTTGTATTACATGGGAGAGCTAGTTCCTCAGGATTATGCACGGGCCGCAAAGCTCTACGAACAAGCAATGGACCATGGCTGCTTCCAGTCGATTATCAATTTTGGCTATATTTACGAATATGGTCGCACAGGTGAAGCCGACCACCAAAAGGCGTATCAGTGTTACGCATTGGCTTCCGCTTTGCAGCCGTCTTGTGAGGCGGTATATAAGCTGGGGGATATGTATTCTCGTGGTGAGGCTGTGCCATCTAGCATGGGGAAGGCTTGTCAGCTGTGGGAGCGCAGTCTCGAACTTGCTGGGAGCGTCGTTGAAGCAGCTCAGCCATCTGTGCGAATCGCCAAGGCAATCGTTAACCCCTCATGCGAAGAGTGGGGAGAAGAATACGACCCCCTCCGTGCGCTGTCTTTGTTTCAGCAGGCCGAAATAGGGTTGCGTATAGATATCTCCAAGGGGGCAACCTATTATCGCAGGCGTCTTATCGAAGCGATCGAAGGTCAAGATTTGGCTCGCCAGCGTATTGTGGAAAAAGCTACTGCAGAGGCTATGGATTAAGCTAGATATTGCGCTATTCGTCGGGAATCGAGCAGCTTCGTGGTTTGAAGATGCTCGATTCTTTTTTGATTTTCGAAATGGGCTCTCGAGCGCCGATGGGACCTACTTGCTTTGTGGTTCTTTAGTTGTTGCTATATTGCTGTTTTTGGGTCCATTTCTTGCCCGAGTCGCAGCCCCTTGGTACTATGTTATTGCACACTGTGTTCATTAATGATCAGTGTGAATGATGTAACTGCGGGGAAGTTATTTGCAACCGTGCAAGGGGAAGGGGCTAACGTGCCAGCTGGTGTCAGTATGCACTCGCGTAGTGAAAACGCAATTTTAGCCATCGAGCCTTGCTTTGAGGATCGTCGTATTACGCGCAGTAAGAAAGCACTGCGCGGTGCGCTCATCACTCTGATGGAGGAAAAGGGGTTTGACTCCATCACGGTCAACGACCTGTGCTCTGCAGCTGACCTTAATCGCGGTACCTTCTACAATCACTTTCGCGATAAAGAACATTTGCTTGAATCGTTCGAAGATGAAGTGATGCGAGATTTAGTCGCTATTCAGGCTCAGATGGAATCTATCGATATAAAAGAGGTAGTTGCGGCGCGATTTACAAAGCGTCCGCTTCCTTTTTTGGTTGACCTATTCGATTACCTGAGCAAACAAGGCGCTTTCCTGCATGCAGTATTGGGTCCCGGGGGCGATATTCGTTTTGGTCCCCGCTTGCGAGATTCGGTATGTGCTCACCTTATTCAGAGCGTGCTTCACGAGCAGTACCGCAATGACCCCAGTGCATTTGTTGATTACTATCTTGCCTTCTATGCTTCAGCGTATTTAGGCGTTATAACCCATTGGATTGAAACCGGAATGAAGGAAAGCTCGGAGGAAATGGCGCTTATTGCCATGCGTTTGCTTTTCATCAGGCCGGGGGAACCTATTCGAATGTGAGGAGATTCACCATGGCAACCGAAGCTGGAGCATTTAAACTCCATCTGGGTATCGACGTGGGATCAACCACGGTAAAAGTTGCAGTTTTGGACGAAGACGATCAGATCGTCTATTCGGTCTATCGGCGCCACCACGCCGATGTGCGTGCGACGGTGTTGGAGGTATTGCAGGAAGCGGCAGCGCAGTTTCCCGATAAAGAGGTTACGGTTGCCATTACCGGCTCCGGCGGTCTGCTGCTTTCCCAGTGGCTCGGTATCGAATTCGTTCAGGAAGTAATTGCTTCCAAAACGGCAGTCGAAACGTTTATCCCCAAGACCGATGTCGCTATCGAGCTTGGTGGCGAAGACGCTAAGATCATCTACTTCGATAATGGTATCGAGCAGCGCATGAATGGTACGTGCGCTGGCGGTACCGGCGCATTCATCGATCAGATGGCCGCGCTTTTGGACACCGATGCTACGGGGCTCAATGAGCTTGCTCAGCATCATACGGTGCTGTATCCGATTGCAAGCCGTTGTGGCGTATTCGCCAAGACCGACGTACAACCCCTTTTGAACGAGGGAGCTAAAAAAGAAGACATTGCTGCATCTATTTTTCAGAGCGTTGTTACGCAAACCATTTCCGGTTTGGCATGCGGTCGTCCGATTCGCGGCCATGTTGCGTTCCTCGGTGGTCCGCTGCAGTACTTGCCTGAACTTCGCAAGCGCTTCTATGAAACGCTCGAGCTTGATGACGAACATATTATTGTTCCTGATAATGCTCATCTTTTTGTGGCAAGTGGTTGCGCGTTGGCTGGTTCTGAAGCTAAAGCTGAGTTGCTTTCTGACGTTGTTGAGCGTCTTGAAAATCTGGGCGATGTTCAGGGCAGCGAAGTGGTTCGTCTTCCTCCCTTATTTAAAGATGAGGCCGATTATCGCGAATTCAAGCAGCGCCATGATAGCGAAAAGGTTCGTCGTGCTGACCTTTCAGCCTATGAGGGGGCGGCTTTTCTTGGCATCGATGCTGGTTCGACCACATTCAAGAGTGCCCTTATCGGTGAAGATGGCAGTCTTTTGTGGAGCAGTTACGTCAACAACAAAGGCGACGTTTTAGGGTGCGCGAAGCGTGCTGTTGCCGAGCTGTATCAGCAACTTCCTGTCGATGAATCGGGCAAGTCCAAGGTGAACATCGCCCATGTTACGGTTACCGGCTATGGTGAGGCGTTGTTGCTCGAAGCTTTGCGTGTGGATTCCGGTGAGATTGAAACGGTTGCGCATCTCCGTGGCTCTCAGGAAATGCTTCCAGGCGTTGAGTTCATTTTGGATATTGGTGGTCAGGACATGAAGTGTCTGCGCGTTAAGGACGGCGTGATTGACCACATCATGCTGAACGAGGCGTGCTCCTCTGGCTGCGGTTCGTTTATTGAAAGCTTTGCATCGGGCTTGAATCTTGATGTATCTGAATTCGCTCAGAGCGCTATCAAGGCCGAAAATCCTGTTGATTTGGGCAGCCGTTGTACGGTGTTCATGAACAGTCGCGTTAAGCAGGCTCAGAAGGAAGGTGCCACGGTTGGTGACATCGCTGCCGGTTTGGCTCTTTCCGTTATTAAAAATGCCTTGTTCAAGGTAATCAAAATTCGCGACCCCCACGAAGTGGGCACTAAGGTTATCGTTCAGGGCGGTACGTTCTTGAATGATGCCGTTTTGCGCGCATTCGAGCAATTGGCTGAAACCAATGCAGTTCGTCCCGATATTGCTGGAAACATGGGTGCATATGGTGCTGCCCTGTTGGCGCGCGATCGTGCTCATGCCAAGGAAGCAGCTTTGGGCGTTCCTGCTCAAACGACCATGCTTGGATTGGATGCCTTACGTGCGCTTGAGCCTACGCATCGAAACGTGCGCTGTAAAGCATGCTCGAATCACTGCCTGCTCACTATTAACGATTTTGGCATTGATGAGGAGACGGGTAAGCACCGTCGCTTTATCACGGGTAATCGTTGTGAAAAGGGCGCGGGACTGGCTGAAGAAGCCGCCAAGGTTCCAAACTTGTTCGAATATAAGACCCATCGCCTATTTGACCATTATCAGCCCCTATCCAAGGAAGAAGCAATTCGTTCCACGGTTGGTATTCCTCGTGCTTTGAACATGTACGAAAACTATCCGTTCTGGTTTACGTTCTTTACCAAACTTGGTTTCCGTGTTGAGCTCTCTGACCCTTCAACCAAGAAAACATACGAAGCGGGTATTGAGTCTATGCCTTCCGAGAGCGTGTGCTACCCAGCCAAGCTATCTCACGGTCATATCATGAACTTGCTCGAAAAAGACATCGATTTTATTTGGATGCCGTGTGCTAAGTATGAGCGTCAGGAAGACGAGACCGCAGGCAATCATTTCAATTGTCCTATCGTAATGAGCTATTCCGAGGCGTTGAAGCTCAATGTCGATGCACTGAACGAGACCGATATCCAGTTCCTTAATCCTTTTGTCCCCTATCACATGAAGGACAAACTGAAAGAGCGCTTGTATGTCGAGCTTGTTGAGAAACACCCCGAGCTTATGGGCTCCGGCCCTGTTCCCACGCAGGCTGAAATTGATGCTGCGGTAGATGCCGCATGGGCTGAAGACGAGCAGCTTCACGAAGACATCCACAACAAGGGCATGGAAACCCTGAAATGGATAGAAGAGCATGGGGTGCACGGTATCGTGTTGGCTGGTCGTCCGTATCACGACGATCCTGAAATCAATCACGCAATCCCAGAATTGCTTACAAGCTTCGGCTTGGCTGTGTTTACCGAAGATTCAATTGCTCATTTGGGTCAGGTTGAACGTCCTCTTCGCGCTGTTGATCAGTGGATGTATCATACGCGCTTGTACCGTGCCGCAAAGGTGGTAACCCAGCGTGATGATCTCGATCTAATTCAATTGAACAGTTTCGGATGTGGTCTGGATGCTGTTACCACCGATCAGGTCCAGGAAATCTTGGAAGGTTCGGGCAAGATCTACACCGTCTTGAAGATCGACGAGGTTTCCAACTTGGGTGCTGCTCGTATTCGAGTTCGCTCTTTGCTGGCTGCGTTGAAAGACCAATCCGATGAGCGCGCTGAGCAGAATGCAATTGAGGGTGGCTGTCCTGTTTGTGGCATTGACGCTGATAAGCTCGAGGCCGATGTTGCCGCACGTGAGGCCGTTATTAATGCCAAGACCGGTGCTCGCGAAGCTGAGGCTGGCGCTGCGGTTGCTGCAGAGATTGCCAACGGCAAGGGAAACACCTGTTCATGCGGGACGATTGATGAGCATGATGGCCCTCATGTTCGTGAAGCTGAATCCACTGCATTCCCGAAAGTTCAGTTCACTCAAGAAATGAAAGATGCTGGGTACACGATTCTTTGTCCCCCGATGGCTCCTATCCATTTCGACTTGCTCGTGCCGATTTTCCGCTCAAATGGATATAACCTTGAATTGTTGCCAGCGGTTGACCATGGAGCGGTGGATGCTGGTCTGAAGTATGTGAACAACGATATTTGCTACCCGTCCATCCTGGTTACTGGCCAGATTATGGAAGCGGTTACATCTGGCCGCTATGACACCGATAAACTTGCTGTGATCATTACCCAAACAGGTGGCGGCTGTCGCGCAACCAACTACATCAGCCTCATTCGCAAGGCGTTGAAGGCTG
>OGDF01004076.1_pt1 | contig 17058 bp, 8 predicted proteins | sample 1570141 | NCBI WGS metagenome assembly OGDF01 (sample SAMEA4370581, study PRJEB24528) | human gut metagenome | reverse complement strand
CTTCCGCGGAATGTCAACACCTTTTTTTGAAATTTTTCATATTTTTTAAACTGTTTATACAATACCAGAATTGTTCGCACAACTCTAATATTTTTAGCAGGTTCAGGACAGCCGCCAGCTGGCCAGGAACTTGTTCTTCAAAAGGCCGTTTACCAGCTTGCCCCAGCCTAAGGGATACCCGGAGACGCAGAGGAGCTGCCAGCCTTTGGGGCTCTTCGCTTCCTCCGGTTCGATCTCGATGGTCTCTCCTTTCAGATAATGAAGGATTCGCTCATCGTCGGCGGGAAGATCGATCGCATTCCAGTACTGCGCCTTCTTAAGGGAGACAGCCAGAGCCTGAGAGGGCTCAAAGCGGTCTTTGCGGATCTCTCCGAGATAGAGACCGTTCCGAAGGAATACCAGCCCGCGGACAGCAGCGGACTCAGCGGGCACATAGTAGACCTGGCCTTTTCGCACTTCAATACGAGTGAAATCCCAGTCCACGTCGAGATCTTTTGCGAAATCGAAGAAGGGTGTCAGCTCTTTAGAGAACTTTTTCGCAGAATCGCTCTGTTTTTCTTTCCGTTTCTTCTTTCCCTTTTTCACGACCGGTTCTTCCAAGGCAAGTTCTAAAGTATCGCCTTTTTTCCCAAGGAGAGCAAGGAAGTGACCCTCTCCTCCCATGCGGTGCGGCCAGATCCGGGCGCAGTTTGTGAGAGAAACCTTCTGCTCTTCCGTCAGATTGTCAAAAACGTCCTCATCCCAGAGTTCTGCCGGGAGCCATTCTTTTTCAATAAGTTCCGGACGGCCGGGGGCAAAGCCCTCATAGCGGTTAGGAATCGGGAGAATTTCAAATTCCGGGCGCTCTTTCATAAGAAAGGAAATCATCTGCTCATTTTCTTCCGGGGAGAACGTACAGGTCGAATAGAGAAGCATGCCACCGGGACGGAGCATATCGGCAGCCCGGAGAATGATTTCTTTCTGCATCCGGGCACATTCCAACGGTTTTTCCGGTTTCCAGGCTTTGGCTGTGTCCGGATCTTTTCGGAACATGCCTTCTCCGGAACAGGGTGCATCCACCAGGATCTTATCAAAAAATTCCGGGAAGTTTTCCGCTAGTTTGGCCGGGACTTCGTTGAGAATCAGGGAGTTGGGGATGCCGAAGACCTCCACATTTTTCAGGAGAGCCCGGGCCCGGGGGCCGCTGATGTCGTTTGCCGCCAGAAGGCCTTTGCCGTGAAGTTTCGCACCGAGCTCCGTAGCCTTGCCGCCGGGGGCCGCGCAGAGATCCAGAACCTTATCGCCGGGATTCACCGGAAGGATGTTTGCCGGTGTCATGGCACTGGGCTCCTGGAGATAATATAATCCACTATAATAGAAGGGATGGCGGGACGGACGGTCATTTTCTCCATAATAAAAACCATTATCTACCCAGGGGATCGGTGTCAATTCAAACGGTGCCAGTTTTTCAAACTCCTCCGGCGTGATCTTATCCCGATTGATACGAAGACCGAACTTTCGCGGAAGTTCATAGCCTTCACGAAAAGCCGGATACTCTTCTTTCAGGATTTTTTTCATTTTTTCTTCAAATGCCGGGGGCAGTGCAAACATAGCGTCGTTCCTTTCTCTTCCTGGTGCCTACGAATTACTCTGCTGCAAAGCAACTCACGCAATTCTATGGCCATTCAACAAAATAATACATTCATTATATCCCATTCCCGGATTTCTGTCACCGGGAAATATAAAAAGGGCTGCCCAAAGCAGCCAGGCAGCCCGTAAATTCAATATAATTTTTTCTCTGCGTCTTCTTTTGCCGCGAAGGGACCGGGCAGGACACCGGCTCCACGATGACCACCGAAATAGTCCGCGTCAAACTGAATCGGCGTTCCGTCAGGATTTTCAAAAGGTTCTTCCGGCTCAAAGGCTTTTCCCAGAACTTCCGTATTGATCATACGGCCGGAAAAACCGCCGAGTACCTCGTAGAGATTAGTCTCCAACATATAGTTTCCATCTCTTTCCACGAGATCTACCTTGACTTTTTCAGAAACGGTCAGGCCATTTTTCTCATGCTCCCAGGCTTTGGCTCCATTCAAATAGACGTTTCCCTCGCTCCAGACCGGGAGATGACCCTCGTGAGAGGGATAGAGTTTTGCCATATCCGCAGGTTTGGAGAAATCAAACTGAGCGATCCATTCCTCATAAGTGGGATAACCGTCAAAGACCCAGGTACCGGCTTTCCGATTCTCGGTGTCAAAGCCTTCGGAAGAATCACGGATTGTCACAAAATCCGCAGACGGCCATTTCTGGACAAAAATATTATTATAGAAACGATCGTCCCCGTGGAGAATCGTCATAAAGCCCATGACCTCCGTGCGGTGAGGAATGTGGTAGGGCGTATAACGGGGCCCAGTGCCGTCTCCCACGCAGGTGAGGGCGCCGCAGATCAGGTTATGTACCATAGCAACTCCCTGAGTGGCAAAACGAAGGCTCGCATCAGAGAGCAGGATATTGTTGTCGATGAGAGTCGGGCCGTGCCCTACCTCTACGAAGATATCCTGGGACATCATGCCGCCCTTCAACTGTTTGGCGAAAGCCGGGCGCTGGTTGTCATGAAAAAGGTTCTGTGAAAGGCGTGTGCCCTGGGCTTCCCAGTCACACCAAATACCCATGGTACAATGATGGATGTGATTTCTCCGCATGACCACATCAATAGCCGCATGCATCTTGATACCTGCAATCTCCGCTCCGCCAAGCTCCATCATATTGTTGATGTGATGGATGTGGTTGTCCTCGATGAGGCTGAACACGCCGCCCATCCGACCAATAATACCGCCCTGCTCACAGTGGTGGATGTTGTTCCGACGGATGATGTGGCTTCCCACCTTTTCTTTCAGCCAGCCATGATACTGGCCACGGCAGACTGCATCACGTTCCATCTGAGTGGGGCTCTTTACATATTTATAGGTGAAATAATGGTTATTGTCCGGATCCAGATATTTTCCAAGGGAAACGCCCGCACATTTGCTGTTGGAGATCTCGCAGTCCTCAATGATCCAGCCTTTACTCCAGTGCGGGCCGATCATACCATCCTGATAAGCTGCCGGCGGTGCCCAGGTGGTGGCTGCCTTTGTCACTACAAAGCCGCTGACTGTGATATAACCCACACCGGTTTTTGACGGCAGAAAGCACTCCCGGCGCACGTTGATCTCTACATTTTCCTCATTGGGATTTTTCCCCTGGAAATTGGCATAAATCACGGTTTCATCCTTTTTGGCATCCTGTTCGGTATACCATTTATAGATAGATTCCTCCGGAACCCAGCTGCACTCGTAAACTTCGCCTTTCATGCATTCTTCCAGAGTGGCTGTCTCATAGAGCGCCCGATCGTTGAGATACACACATCCCGTATGTTTATCTGCTTTGGCAAAGTACCAGTCTCCATATACCAGCGTGGTATACGGATTGTAAGTTCCAAAAAGACTGTTCGCCACACGGCAGACCCAGACATTCTCCTTGTATGGCGTCCAGGACTGGATTCTTTCCGCACCAGTAATAACTGCTCCCAGATGTTCTGTGCTCCGGTAACTGATCCTGGCTTCCTCTGTTCCTGCATAGATCGGATCCACATACTCCCGGTAAACGCCCGGAGAAACCAGAACTTCATCACCCGGTCTTGCGATCTTTGCCGCATCGTTGATGCGGCGGAACGGTCTTTCCTTTGTACCGTCTCCGTCACGGCCAACTTTGCCATTTACATAAATTTTCATATGAAAACCTCCCTTGAGTTCGTTTTGATGCTTCTATTTTACTCGTTTTTAACTCCTGTGAAAATCTTTTTTATGACAAAAATGCCTTCTGGCGATTATTTCCCAAAGGAGTTTCTTACTTCTTATTTTAAGTAAAGCGGACATTCGCAATCCGCTTCGCTACTTGCTCATGAACGCAGTCGCTTCGCGATCTGTCAGTGGGAGCTTTCAACTCCCACTGACATAAGCATCCCCCTCACCCGCCGCTTAGTGCTCCGCGCACTTGAAGCGGGGGAATGCTTATCTGCATTCAAACTCTTTATACGCTTCCACCACACTGCTGTTTCCGATCCATACCCGGAATGTTCCCGGCTCGCTGCCAACCGTTCCATCGGCCCGCAGAAAGCGGAGCATGGTTTCATCGATGCGGAACGTTTCTCTTCTGCTTTCTCCCGGTTCCAGCGTAACTTTCCGGAACCCTTTCAGTTCCTTCACCGGCCGTACCACACTGACAAAGACATCCTGAATATAGAGCTGCAGTGTTTCCGTTCCCTGGCGGGTTCCTTTGTTGGTCACTGTCACACTGGCTTCCAGACTGCCGCCTGCAGAAAGGGTATCTGCTGTCAGTTCCGGAGCGGAGATTTCAAATTCCGTATAGCTCAGACCATAACCGAAAGGATAGAGCGGCTCATTCGGAATATCAAGATAACGGGAACGGAAATGATCCGTACAGCCCTCAAAGTCCCCTCTTCCAGTGGAATAAGCATTGTAATAGACCGGCACCTGGCCCACGCAATACGGAAAGCTCATAGGCAGTTTTCCGGAAGGATTTTCTTTTCCGGTCAGCACATCAATAATGGCATGACCGCCTTCCGTACCGGGAAGCCATACCTCCAGAATGGCTTTCGCCAGGCGGCTGACCTTTCGGAGATCCAGAGGCCGGCCGTTAAAAAGGACGACTACCACATTGGAATTTACCCGGGCAACCTCTTCCAGAAGTTCCAGCTAGACATCGGGAATCTCAATATTCGCCTTACTTGCTGCTTCCCCGGATTCCTTGAAATGTTCGCCAAGAGGCATGATCACCAGATCGGCTTCTGCCGCTGCCTTCAAGGCTTTCTCTTTCATCTGTCTGCATTCTTCTTCCGAAGGCTCTTTTTCGACTTCAAGCCGAAGCTGTGCCGCACCAAAGCCTGGCGTAAGCACCGGACACCCCTGTAAATAAACCGTACGATCAGAAACAAAGACTTCCTCTGCTGCTTCCCGGATCGTCACACTGTCTTTTGCGTCCCCGGTAATGGCCCAGCTGCTCAGCATCTCTTTCCGGTCTGTATAAGGGCCGATAAAGGCAATTTTTTTCTCTGTATCCACAGGCAGGATCCCGTCGTTTTTCAGAAGAACAAAAGATCGCACCGCCGCTTTTCTGCCTGCCTTCCGGTGTGCCTGGCAGAGGAAGAGTTCCTTCTCTTTTTCTTCATCCGCATCTTTATATGGATTTTCAAAGAGTCCCAGTTTGTTTTTCAGTTCCAGGATCCGCATCACGCTTTCATCCAGGAGTTCTTCTTTCAGAACACCTTTCTGGATCAGATCTGCCACATGATCCAGATATGTAGTGGTCATCATATCAATATCCACACCGGCACGAAGGGCATTTTCTGCGGCTTTCTCCCCATTCTCACTGTAGCCGTGGGCGATGGTTTCTTTAATGGCAGCAAAATCAGAGATCAGAACACCATCAAACCCAAGCTCTCCACGGAGAATATCTCTCATCAGATGACGGTTTGTGGATGCCGGAATTCCATCAATGGTGTTAAAGGACGTCATGACCATACCTGCCCCGGCATCGATGCCTGCCTGATACCCTTTCAGATAAAATTCCTGAAAGGTATGGCTGTCCATGCTTACCGTGTTATAATCCCGGCCTGCCTCTGCTCCGCCATAACCTGCAAAGTGCTTGACGCAGGCACAGATTTTTCCAGGCGCTTTCATATCAGAACCCTGGAAGCCTTCCACCTGGGCTTTCACAAAACAGGAACTGAGATACGGATCCTCTCCGAAAGATTCCACCACTCTCCCCCATCTGGGATCCCGTACCAGATCTGCCATGGGAGAAAAAGCCACATGAAGGCCTGCAGCCGTTGCCTCTTTTGCCGCGATCTCCGAACCTTCTTTTGTAAGCTCCGGCTCAAAGGTAGCCGCCTGAGCCAGCGGAGCCGGAAAAATAGTCTTCATCCCATGGATCACATCCATCATAAAAAGCAGAGGGATATGGTGTGGCTGATGCTCCATATATTCTTTCTGGATCTTTTTACTAAGTTCCGCTCCCTGAAGTCCCAGAACAGAACCTGTCAGAGCCCCGTTTTCATCGGAAAGATTCAAGCCGCTGTCCGGCCCTGTAATAAATTTTTTTCCTTCTTCCACATAATAATAACCAATGATCTGAAAAAGCTGTCCTACCTTCTCCTCCAGGGACATCTCTTTCAGCAAGGCTTCCAGCTGCTGTTTTTCCATGGATTTTCCTCCTTGTTATTTCTCGATACACACCATTCCTGTGATTCCAGACTCACTGGTTGGCACTGATTTGACTCCCATCATCGCCATCATGGGATCGGGATGCTGTGACATTTCCCGCTCCAGTGTGGTCGCCACTTCAATGCGAAGTTCATTTTCGCCCTCTTTCACCAGACCGCTAAGGTCATAACGGTACGGAGCCGCAATCTGGATCCCGGCGCTGACGCCGTTCACAAAGACTTCCACGCCCTCGGCGGCTTTGCTGATCTCCAGAAGAAGACCCTCACCTTTTTTACAGCTGATCGTATTTTCATAGCGGACAAAGCCGGAAAACAGAGGTTCTTCCTCCGCCAGGTGATCCGGCAGAGTAACCGTTTTTTCCTTCTGGAAGGCCGGATAGTCGATGCTCCGGCAGAGACTCCGCTTCCAGTTTGCAGCAAGAGGCTGTTTTTCCCCAGAGAGAACCAGCGGCTCAGAAAGTGTCTCTTCGGTCTCATCAAAAATAACAACCAGCGGCTTCAGCGGCTCGACCGTTACAGAAAAGAGGGTTCCGTCCTCTGTCTCCTTCGCGGAAAGGCTCTCCAGACGGTTCTCCCAGGGATTATAGGCATAGCAATCCCCTTTCTTTTCCATGTAAATCTCGCCGGTGTAATCCGCATGGTCTTCATTTACAAAAAGATAACGATCGGTTTCTTCTTTATAATGAAGGTAATGAAGTCTCCGGTTTGCCGGTGTGATCCTTACTTCCCGCACCTTCGTTTTTTCCAGTGCCGGGAGCAGTTCCGGAAGTGACAAGCAGATTCCTCTGCGGATCTCTTCCGGAAGCGCCATTCCCTCGCAGCAGTTCTCCGGATAGTCTTCTATAAAAAATACCTGACCGCCCTTTTTCAGGAATTCCGCAATTCCATCCGCCGCGGCTTTTGGAATGTAGTTATATTTCGGAACGATCAGAATCTGATATTCCTGGGTATTCACTTTCAATGTGCTGCCGATCTCTGTCCGGTAAGACTCTCTCTCTGCAAATACATCTGACGGGATAAAGTCATATTCGATCTGTGCTTCTGCCAGAAGCCGTGCCGGCTCCTGCATCATCATACAGTCACTGCACCAGTCAGACTCTCCCTGATAAAGGATCGCTGCCGGAGCGATATGCGTTCCTCCACTGATCAGTTCACACATCCGGTTGGCATATTTCATCAGGCTTCCGAAATGGCGGTACTGCGGATTGTTTCCGTGAGCATAAAAATGCGGCGGACAGTCCGGATCCGGAAAGTCCTTAGCAGAAAACGCATGGGGAACATAATGGTTCACTCCGCGTACAAGGAAATGGTCCAGAAGGAACTTTTCCAATTGAACGCCTTCGGACCAGCCGTAGGCTCCGAAGATCTCGCACATGGAGCGGCCTTTTTTCAGGGGCTCGATGGCAGCCGCGGAGGAAGCCAGTTTGCCCAGGACATAATGATAGAAATGACCATCCCGCATCTGGAATGAATTGCCCGGAAGTTCCTCGCCCTGGGGCAGTACCTGACCGCCAATGTCATCAATACCTGACATATCCTCCCCCGCCAGTCCTCGAAAATAGTGCCCCAGACTACTGCCGGTGCGGCTGTGCTGGTTGTTGTCCTCGATAAGGTGCCCGATGTACTCCACGCCATGCTCCCGGCACCAGTTTCCGAGCTGGAAGGAGAAATCTTTCCGCACGGCTTTCGTCACGGTGTCCATATAGTCGTAACGGACCTTTGCCAGAAAATCCCTGTCAAAAGGCTGTTCCCAGATCAGCGGCAGGAATTTGTGGTAATTTTCTCCCCAGCATTCTTTCAATTTTGCTTCCACTTCCCGGCTCCAGGGCTGATCCTCAATTTCATAGATCTTTTTTCCCATCTCATAGAGATGACCGTTTCCGATTTCCGGTTCATCAGAGAAAAAACCGGCGATCGTCGTTCCAAAATCTGCTGCGTAATGCTGATAATGCGGTTCATAGACCGTATCGATAAGAACACGGCAGCTCTCCTCATCCATCATATTGATGTAATCCCTGTGCGGACCTCGGTTTCTCGTAAGGATACAGAATTTAAGCTGCCATTTTCCTTCCGGAACCGGAAATACGATCTTCCCGGAAGGGATCTGTCCGGAAAGATCCAGAATATCGGCTTCCGTTTTTCCGCCTTCCCGGACCGCAGTCACACTGATTAACTGATCATCATCAAAAAGCTTCCATTCCTGCCCCTGAAGCATGTGCTGTTCCATCTGATTCGGCTCCCAGGGAGCGGCTTTCTGATAGTTTTCCAGAGAAAATTCCATTTCTGTACCGCTTTTCGGACAATCCAGACTCCGGACGGTCAGACTCTGCCGTCTCAGTTTCCCATCTGCATTTTTCAGTGCGCCGTTGGCATAGCCTGTGGGAAAATGGCTGTCGTCCAGGATCCAGACCTTCATGTTCCGTTTTCTGGCTTCATCCAGGATCACATCCATATCCTGCCACCATTTTTCCCCGACAAAATCCGGATGTGGGCGGCTTTCCACGCAGACAGCCCCGATGCTGCTCTCTGCAATGACTTTCATATATTCCCGAAGGACTTCTTCTGTTTCTCCATGCTGCCAGAAAAAGGGGAAAATATAATTTCCACACTCTCCTGCCAGCAGTTTTCTGATTTTCTGATCCATAATGGATATCCTCCCTTTTTCTACAGTTTACTCCTTTACAGCTCCCATGGTAATACCTTTTACGAAATATTTCTGAAGGAACGGATAAACAATCAGCACCGGCAGAATACCGATCACGGCAATAGCCATACGGACCGTGGTCGTCGGCAGGCTTCCTACGCTGGTAATTCCCATCTGGGATGCATTTTTCGCAAGGAACTGAACATTTTCGTTGATCTGGTTTAAGAGAATCTGGATCGTGTAATAGGTTCCGCCTTCTCTCTGGCTCAGATAATAAAGACCGTTATTCCAGTCGTTCCAGTAGATGAGGCCGGTCATCAGACCGATGGTTGCAAGAATCGGGGTGGACAGGGGCAGAACGATCCGGAAAAAGATCTTGATCTCCCCAGCTCCATCGATGCGGGCTGCCTCGATCAGGGAAGCGGGAACGCTGAATTTGAAATAGTTTTTCACCAGAATGACGTTGAAGGCGTTCATCATCAGTCCGGGGAAAATCAGGGCCCACAGCGTATTCCGGATATGGAAAATCTGGCTCCAGGTATAGTAGCTTGCCACAATACCGCCGGAAAACAGCATCGTGAAAACGCACAGGAAGTTCAGAAGTCTGTGGCCCGGCAGGGTCGGATCGGAAAGGGCGTAGGCGAAGCCGGTGGTCACACAGAGACTTAAAAAGGTACCCAGGATCGTCACCACAATCGTCATGAGATAGGCATGGCCGATGGATTTCCAGGAGGAAGCAATGTAGTTGTAGGCTTCCATGCTCCATTTCGCAGGCCAGAAGCTGAAACCGTTGACCGTGGCCCATTGGTTATCGGTAAAGGAAGCAATGATCAGCAGGATAAAAGGGATCAAAGCCAAAGCGGTAAAAAGGATCATAGCCGCATTTGAGAGCAGATTCCATTTGGATGATTCTTTCATTGTCTTTTCCTCCTTAGAACAAAGCGTTTTCTTCGCTGTATTTCCGTACCAGGGCGTTGGCTACAATGACAAACAGGAAGCCGACAATCGACTGGAAGACACTGGCTGCGGATGACATGCCATAATCGGCATTTTTCATCAGGGCGTTGTATACATAGACGTCGATGGTCTGAGTCACGTTATAGAGAGCGCCGGAGTTTTTCGGAATCTGGTAGAACAGGCCGAAATCAGAGGCAAAGATACGGCCCACAGACAGGATCAGCATCGTGATGACTGTCGGTTTCAGAAGCGGCAGCGTGATATCTGTGATCTGTCTCCACTTCGTCGCACCGTCGATGCGGGCTGCCTCATAGTAATCCTGGCTGATGCCCACGATGCTGGAAAGGTAGATGATCATGGAGTAGCCGGTTCCCTTCCAGATGTTGCAAAAAGTCAAAATAAAAGGCCAGTATTTCTGCTCCTGATACCAGTTGATGGACTTCATGCCCAGACTTTTCAGCACAGAATTGACAAGGCCTGTATCTGCTGCCAGCAGCGTGTAAACCAGGTAGCTCACCACAACCCAGCTCATCAGATAGGGCAGAAGGATGATGCTCTGGTAAAATTTGGAAGCAGTACGGTTCCGGACCTCATTTAAGAGGATGGCCGCAGCGATGGAGATCACGGTTCCGAGAATAATAAAGGTGACGTTGTAAAGAATCGTGTTCCGGATGATGGTCCCGGTGGTGCTGGATTTGAAAAGGAACTTGAAGTTATCGAGACCGCACCAGTCGCTTCCAAAAAAGCCTTTGCTGACATTCAGCTTTTTGAAAGCGATCGTGATGCCGAACATGGGAATGTAGTTGTTGCAGATCATATAGATAATGCCCGGAAGTGCCAGAAGGTACATGGGCAGTACCCGTTTCCAACGGATTTTGGTCTTTTTTTTCGTGCCTGCTGCCATAGCGAAATCCTCCTCTTATCAGAAAAAATGTGGGCGAAGCGCCGCCCCACCCACATCTTTTTTCTTTTATCAGCTTGTCTCAGTCTCAGCCTGCCTGCTCTGCCAGCCATGCATCGAGCTGGGTCTGTTTCTCAGCAACAACTTTGTCGATGCCTGCTGCATTTAGATCCTCCAGGAATTTCGGAAGAACTTCTGCCGGATCCTGAGCGCCTGCTGCGATGATGCCTGCATACTGAGCAACTACGGTATCAATGGCGCTGACTTCTGTTGCCACGGATTCCCCGTTGAATACAAAGCCGAGAGTCTTGGAAACCCGGTCTGCCGGAAGATTCTCGTTGAACTCGGTTGCCATGGTGTAATAATCCAGAGTCATGGGCTCATAAACTGCCACATTCAGTTTGTCACCGAATACATGGAGCGGCATCGTGTAAGGACTGTTGGCTGCATCGATGCCGTCTGCATAGCGGACAACTTCCTGACCGGACTTTTCACCTTTTTCTACAACCTGGTAGCTGACTCCCTCCAGGCCGTTGGTCAGCAGGTTTGCTAGACCGTTATCTGCATAAAGATAATTCAGGAACTCAAAGGTTTTCTCCGGATTCTCACAGGTAGAAGGAATGGACCACATGGTACTCTGATACATGCTGGTCTCTGCATAGGCCGGAACGAGCTCAATCTTTGTCATCTCGTAGCCGCAGTCTCTGGAAAGGTTTGCTGTCATATCGGTCTCTGTGCTGTTAAAGCCTCCAAGATAATAACCGGATTGGATCTGAATGGTTCCTGCATCGGTGTTGGTGGCTGCATCCGGTGAATAGTAACCGGCCTGAGCCCAGGCGTACATCGTGTCTGCATATTCCTTATAGGAATCCAACGCGTACATGTTCTGTACCGTCAGATCATCGTCAAGACCAGCGCCGGCCAGAACTCCGGTAGAGTTGGAAGAACCAAGATTATCTACCTCGTTGATATAGCTGTACCAGTCTACATTGGAAGCGGTACCTGATACACAGTAGTAGCCGTCTCCGTATTTCTCTTTATAAGCAGCGAAAAGTTTTTCCAGATCTTCCAGGGTATAAACTTTGTCCTCATCGAAGGTGAATCCCAGCTCCTCCACAATGTCTTTTCTTGCGTAAAAGCCGTAGGAACGGGCCTGTTTTTCCTCAGAAGGAATCGCATAGAGCTTGCCGTTGTAGTAGCCGCCTGCCATGGCTCTTTCCTCTGCCTTCTCAATGTCAGCTCCGTACTGAGCATAGAGATCGTCCAGTTCCAGGAAAGCGCCCTTGCTTACCCAGGTACCCACACCGGTAAACATCGTGATTGCCAGATCCAGCTTATCGCCGGAGGTAATCATCAGGTTCTGCTGAGATGTGAGGTCGAAATAAGAGATCGGATACAGGGTTACTTTCACACCGAGTTCCGGCTCCACAACCTCATTCAGTGCATTTTCCACATCCAGAAGACCGGAGGGCTCCGCTCCCAGTGTGGGGATCACCATCACAACCTCATAAGGATCCTCATCTGCTTTTGCTCCCAGCGGTACTCCTGCTGTTGTGGACAGTACGGTGGTCAGTGCCAGAACAGACGCCAACATTTTTTTCTTCATAATACGTTCCTCCCTTAAATTGGTTCCGCGTTTTTTGATGGCTTCATTATACGAAATCCAGAGGTTTTCCGCTTGCAAAATCCCAACCTTTTCTGGCACTTTTTTCCTGTCCTCTGGTAAAATTCCGACATGGACTAGCATTATTTCAATATTTTGCCAGTTCTTTCTTGTATTCTGTCGGCGTTTTGCCGGTATATTTCTTAAAAACCTTGGTAAAATAGGAATAATTGCTGTATCCGAGTTTGGAGGCGATGTAGCTGACAGTAAGGTTGTCCTGCTTCATGAGCTCTTCTGCGAGGCCCATCTTTTTCTCCGTGACAAAATCCACCACACCCATCTGATGACGCTTCTTGAAAAGCCGCGTAAGGTGCGTTGGACTCACGCAGGCCTCCGTCGCCACCTCCTCCAGGCTTAAATTCTCTGTGAGGTGCTGCATGATGTAAAACTCCGCCAGCTCCACGGCATCCTTCGTCTTCGGGCTGTCACCGATAATCTTTTCCGCCGTCCGGCTCACGGAAGGCTCTGCTTTTTCCGTTCCTTTTTCCGGAAGCTCCCGGACGGCCTTAAGCTTTTCCGTGGCTCTCTTAAGGCACGCTTCCACTTCCTCCGTTTCTGCCGGTTTCAGGATATAATCCATGCAGCCCATCTGAATCGCCTGTTTTGCAAAGGAAAATTCTGCATGACAGGTGAGAAAAATACATTCCAGTTCCGGTTTTCGCTCCTTGGCCCAGCGAACCAGTTCCACACCGCTCCGAAGAGGCATCTCAATATCACAAAGCAGGACATCGATCTCCTGTTTATTCATGATATTCACTGCCTGGGCATAACTGTTGGCTGTAAATACCTCATCAAAATCCAGTTTTTTCCAATCCATATCATCCACAAGGCCCTGAATCGCCAGAACCTCATCGTCAACGATCAAAAGATTCATCCTGCACCTCCATTGGAATTTCTATAAAAATCTGGGTTCCCTCGCCGGGCTGGCTCGTGATGTGGAAGGTACAGTCCTCCCCGTACATCAGATCAAGGCGTCTCCGGCAGTTCCAGAGCCCGATATGCTTTCCTGTCTCATTTTCCACGATCTCGCCCTTCTGAAGCTGCTCCAGAAGCTCCGGCTCCATGCCGTTTCCCGTGTCGCAGACTGTAATCCGAAGTCTCTCTTCCACCACACAGGCAACAACAATGATCTCCACCTCTTCCTCCAGAGTCAGCGCATGCTTCACGACATTTTCCACGAAATTGATGATCAGAAGGGAGGGAATCCGGGCATTTTCCGCTTCCTCAAAAATATAATTCAGATAGGTAAAGGCATTTGGATAGCGGATCTTCTGGATTTCCAGATAATCCTCCACACCCTTCATCTCATCCATAAGATTCACCATCCCACTGGTATGCCAGAGGGTAAAACGAAGATAGTTCGCCAGATATTTCGTAAAGCGCCTGGTATTTTCCAGATTTCCGGTTTTGGTCAGACTGAAAATCGTATTCAGACAGTTCAGGATAAAATGAGGGTTGACCTGAAGCCGGAGGTTTATGGCCTCAATCTCCTGTTTTTCCAGCTCCTGCTCGTAGACTTGGATTTTCAGATGATCCAGCTGATCCGCCATGGCGTTAAACCTGTGAATCATCTGGGTCGCCTCCTGATTCTCTCCCTCCTCCTGAATCCGGAAATCCCGGTCGTTCTCCTCAAGCCGCCGCATGGCCTCGTTGATGCGCCGGGTGGGCAGAAGCATCTTGATATAGACCACATAGAGAAGGATGGGAACCGCCAGAACATATACCAGAAGCAGGAAGCTTAAGAGCCTGGACTGAGCCGGAGTCTGGCTCAAGAACACCTTCCGGCTGATTTCGGCCGTGAGATAACAGCCGCTCTTTTTCGAAGCGCCCGACACCTGATTTTTCCCTGATTCTGCATTTTCCTGAAAACGCACCTCGCCCGCCAGCTCCTCACTTAACTGTTCCTGGATCTGCTTCTCAATATCACTGAGATTGATCAGAGAACCACAGATAAAATCTTTTGTCGTCGGAAGAATATGAACCAGCCATTTTTCTCCCACCAGCTCGCAAATTTGCCATTTATAAGTCTTATCCTCCCGAACCACCTCCTGCACTTCATCCAGCAGCGTGGCCCGGAGCGCAGACCAGTTCTTTTTTGATGCCAGCTGGCTGCTGTCGATTCTGGTCTGCCAGAAAAAATAGGCGTCCGCTTCTACGCTGTTTCGCACACGGGCATAAAGATCCTGCCAAAAAAAATAAGGCGAAAGCCCCGCATCCTTCTCCGTCGCAGCATTTTTGAGCTGCACCGCATAGAGATTATCATCCGCTTCCCTGATCAGATATTCGTCTGCGGACACGATCCGGTCATCCAGTACCTGCATGTAGAGCTCCAGGATATGCTCCACATTTTCCGTTCCCTGGCGCACATAGGATTCCCGGGTCCGATAAGAATAGCCCGCAATCACCGCATAGATGGGCAAAATAATCAGCGAAATGATGATCGTCATCTGGAACAGGATCGTTCGCCGGTTCATCCATTTTCTCGCTCGATTTCTCACAACAGTTCCCCCTCAAAGCTTTTTCTTCTATTTTAAATCTGATTTTCCGGAGGCGCAATCCCTCTGTTCTTTTTCTCAAGTCTGTGATACACTTTTCTATAATATTTTTTACGCCGGAGGCGATCATGAGCGAAAACAACGAAAAAATCCAATATTTCCGTACCATCCTTCTGAAAGTGAATCAGGTGTTTTCCTGGGTTTATGGGGCGGATTTTTCTCTGATCGAGAGCAACTGCACCTGGGAGATGGTGCTGAAAAATTTCTTCCTGCTGGACAGCCGGGAGCGGCTTCTGGAGATTCAGGAAAAAGCGGGGACTCTGCCTTTTCATTTCACCGACGGGCTTTCTTTTACCTGGATCGTGGTTCCCTTTGAGAAAAATTTCTTCGTGCTGGGGCCCACCTTTTCCACGGATGTATCGGAACAATATTTCCGCAAACAGATGGAGATCCGTGAAATGAGCGTTTCTTCCCGGATCAAGTTTTTAAAGCTTATGAAAGACATTCCTGTGGTACCGATGACCACTTTCGGTCAACTGGCCCGGATGTTCTACTATGCCTGCTATGACAAAAACATCTATTTTTCCAGTTTTCAACAGCTTCGGCCACCACTTCCCCAGGCTTCCGAGCCTTTTCAGGCCAGGGATATTCCCAGCAGCCACGGCACCTATGTGCTGGAGCAGCGTTTCCTCTCCCATGTGGAAAACGGAAACATCCACTATACCGATGAGAATGACCATTTTTATGTTCAGAACAGCGATAACCATGTGACCGGAACTCTCTGTCCCGGTGATCCCCTGCGTCAGGCCAAGGATGAGGCGATCGTTGCAACCACGCTCGTTACTCGTGCGGCCATCCGCGGCGGCATGATCCCGGAAACTGCCTATTCCCTCAGTGACTACTACATCCAGGCCGTCGAGAACAGTTCCGATATTCACGAGGTTCAGGATATCCACCAGCGCATGTTCCATGATTTCACTTTCAAGGTCCATCAGATCCGGCAGGCCCCGAAGCTCTCCCTGCCGATTCAGAGCTGCCGGGCCTACATCCAGAAGCATCTCGGCGAAAAACTGCCGATGGAGGTTCTCTCGGAGGTCAGCGGTTACACCCCCAACTATCTGGCGGCCCGCTTCAAGGAGGAAACCGGCCAGTCCGTTAAAGATTACATCACGGAGCAGAAAATCGAGGCCGCCCGGCTTCTTTTAAGAAACAGCACCCTCGACATCTCGGAGATCAGTGAGCGCCTGAATTTCACCAATCCAAGCTATTTTTCCGCCATTTTCAAAAAAAGAATGGGACATACTCCCACAGAATACAGAGAGGCAGAAGACCGTCACTGATCTTCTGCCTCTCTTTTATCCACTTTTCTGATTTTTTTCCGGAAAGTTATCCACACTCGCCGTCTTTATTCCACACTCTTCAGTGATTCTACCATGTCGATCTTTTTCAGCTTGAAATGCATCAGAAGATTGACCAGAAAAGAAAAACCGAAGGTGAGTGCTATGGCGAGCAGATAGCTTGGAATCTTGATGATCCGTCCAAACATATACGACTCGATCTCCACTGTCGTAATGACATAACGGTGCAGGGCAGAACCGAGCACTACACCCAGAATACAGCCAAAAACGGTAAGTAGGACATTTTCCCGAAAGACATAAGAGGAAACTTCTCCGTCAAAGAAACCCAGAACCTTAAGAGTTGCAAGTTCCCTTTTCCGTTCATTGATGTTGATGTTATTCAGGTTATAGAGGACCACAAAAGCCAACATGCCTGCGGAAATGATAAGGACCACAATAACTACATCCAGGCTTCCCAGCATATCATTCAACCGCCCCGCCAAGGTGCCAATATAGGTAACGCTCAAAGCCGCTTTATTTTTCAGAAGTTCCTGGCCAGTCTTTTCAATGGCTGCTTCATCAGCAGAATCTGCTCCCTTAAAGAGAATGTTGTTTGCTTCCGGAACAGAACCAAAAAGCTTTTCATAAAGTCCGGGAGAAATATAGGCGAAATTCTGCATATAGTTCTCACAGATCTCTGCCACCGGAACTTCCACATCTTCTCCATCACGACTCTCCACGGTAATGCTTCCGCCGCTTTTTACCCCCAGCATTTTCGCTGTTTTTTCCGCCAGGATGATCCCCT
>OGDF01004072.1_pt1 | contig 17063 bp, 12 predicted proteins | sample 1570141 | NCBI WGS metagenome assembly OGDF01 (sample SAMEA4370581, study PRJEB24528) | human gut metagenome | reverse complement strand
ACTTGATTTTATCAAGCAACATCATGTTGATAGTTCCATCCGCGCCTTTTTTCCAACATAGATATTCAGAACGAGCCCCCACCATGTGAAGATAATGTTGATTTCCTTTATTGTTGAGCGACCTATATCTCTGCCAAACCCCCATGAGATAAGAAGGATGTTGTATTATTCCTCCTAATGCAGCAAAGCCCAGTTTCACTTTGTGACTTCTTATAGCTTTAGCCTGAGACTCCGCATTTAGCGAGCCACTTGAAAAACCAACAATCTCACCATTTTCATTTTCCGCACAAACCACTATTTCATCTGGATTATCCAACATAACCTCATAATATGCACGCAAAAAACCTTTGCCTAGAGAAAGAAATATACCATCGGTATATCTATCCCGAACAGTCCAGTGACAATTTGCTAACTGTCTGGCATCACTAGGCTTTGCCAATCTAAATCTAATATTTGCCATATATTACATCACTAAAGACCTCAACCATTTGTTCTCTAACAACATCGATACTAAATCTTTCAACTTTTGATTTATTATAGGCCCCCATATTCTGGGCAAGTCTGTAATCATTCAACACCCTATTAATAGCATCTGCATATCCATCAAAATCAGAGGGAGCCAAAAGATATCCCCCGAGTTTTTCATCTACCAAATCGACATTACCTCTAATTCGCGAAACAATACAAGGAAGTCCCATACACATAGCCTCCATCGTTGACCTTGGCAGCCCCTCTCGCTTCGAAGCAAAAAGGAACATATCCGACACCGCATATAATTCTTTCACGTCTTTACGAAACCCCAAGAAGTGAACACGATGTTCCACCTTTAAGTCTTCAGCCAACTTCTTCAGAGAGGTTTCATTTGGACCAAGCCCACAAATAATAACATGAAAATATTCTTGAGTTTTCGACAATGCACGGACAATAGTCTTAACATTCTTATTGTCATTTAAATCACCTACAACAATTCCAACTCTCGCATTCTCCGGAATACCTAGTTCTTTAAATTTTAAGACTTTATCTACAGCGACATTCTCATAGGATTTAATATCAACGCCAACTCCTGGGACATAATATACTTTGCCCCCACTCTTCAAATGCATTTTTTGTGCAGCCTCATAATCTTCCTCATTAATCGTAATAATAGCATCGGTATAATGAGCCATCCATTCCTCTATCCATTTGAAAAGTGTTCGATTCACAAAAGGAGCACCTTTAAAAAAGTGAAATCCATGAGCGGTATAAATCACAGTCTTTCCATATTTATGCCCACAAAGCCTCCCTAATACACCACCAATGGGAGTGTTACAATGTATAACTTCCACATCTGGATGACTATCTAAAAAGCGACATAAGTTTCTGTAACCTATTACAATATCTTTAAATCCGAAGATATTACGATAAATATGCTGATTATAGAATTTTATGTCATAGTCTAAACCTTTCAATTGGTCAGCATAAACCCGATTAATACCCATGTATAGTTTTAGACCTAACCTATTTGCGGCATATAAAGATGGAGCCTCAAAAGATCCTGTTTTAATTGGGGACAAAGACAACTCTTGTTTCTCCGGTACAACACGTCCGTTTGCTATGAATAAAAAACCTTTCTTCATCTAGTTACAAATTCGGTAAACTGCTTCGCGGAGGCTTCCCAAGTCAAATATTTCTTCATGTATTCATGAGCCTTAACCCCCATACGCTTTGCTTTTTCAATATCACTTAACATCAAGTTGATTGCCTCTGCTAAAGCAACTTCATTGGAACCTTCACACATATAACCGGTTTCTCCCTCCACGACTTGTTCATCTAAGCACCCTACATTTGTTGCTACAACCGGTTTACTAAACGCATATGCTAGCGGAATCACTCCAGACTGTGTAGCATGTGTATAAGGTAATACCACAAAAGTTGAGTCTTCAACCAAACCAGAAACCTCTTCGTCCTTAATCCAGCGATTATGTAAATCAATATTGCTTTGATATTTTTCAATTAAGGACATTTCATTACTTAAATTTCCATTTCCAGCAATTCGCAGAATAGCATCTGGATGTCTTTCTAAAACTAAAGGAAAAGCATGTAATAGGACGCTAATTCCTTTGTATTTATCAATTCTTCCAAAGAACAGAATAACAGGAAATCCGTGCTCTTTATTATGGTCATGAGACAATCTTGTATAATAGTCAAAACCGGCATGTGGAATGACAACTATATTGTCAGAGTTAATACCTTTTTCAACCAATTTTGGAACAAATTTCCGACTTAAAATAACAAATTTCTCAGCATCCTTGAAAGCGGTATTATTCCACCATATATTAAATTTAGAATTATTCCCTTCATGAATTCCGACATCATGAATAGTTTTCACACGTATTATCCCTTTAAGATATCTAAAGATAAACGGCGTCCATAGATCGTTCATTGTGGAATAAACGAGATCCGGCTTGTCATTCTTTATAGAATCGACAACTTTTTGTATCTTATACCACGTAATAATTGATAATAAATATTCAAGCCTAGAATTATATGTTTTAAAAAACCTAATCTTAAAGCCTTGTTTCTCTACTAACCCTCGATTTTCAACTGCCGATGAAGCATAATAAAAAACATCATGACCTTGAGAGTACAGAGCTTTAGCCATTTCAAGAGTATACACAGGCCCTGCTCCTTTACGCCCCATGTGAATGATAGCAATTCTCATAACACTAAAATAAGTATCGATTATATGTTCGAATATATTCTTTGGCGCAATTTACCATATCGTATTTATCGAAAGTAGCCAGTACGTTTTTTTTCATTATCCGCACTCTTTCTAACGGATAACCGATAAATGTTTTAACAGCGCAATAATAACCTTCTTCAGTAGCATCCTCGGATAATATACCGTTCTCCCCATTAATAATTACATCTTTAATACCTCCTACTGGAGAACATATAGGAATACAACCAACAGATAATGATTCAAGAAGCGTTACTGGAAGCCCTTCCCATAATGATGGTAAGCAGAAAGCATCTGATTTTGCAAATAATTCAGGGACATCATTTCGTTCTCCAAGATAAACAATTCTATCAGAGAAATAAGGTTTCAACACTTCAAATATTGACTCATTCTCTATCATACCAGCAATTACAAGAATCACATCGTTTCTTTCTTTTATCAATCTGTCGAAAACTCTACAAAGCACCAATTGATTCTTCGGTTTACTTATCCTACCAGCATGAATAAAGACTTTAGTCTTAGGAGAAATCCGCAATTGCTCAATAATATTTGAATTATTTTTTATAATTGGCTTAGGTGCACCATTATAGATTAACTCGCTTGAACAGTGATATAAATCCGCAAACGACTTCTGAGAAATATTTGAAATTGTAATCGGTACTACCCATCCATGTGCAAACATATACCGTTTTAAGTTAAATAAACGCCAATCCCACTTTTGGTTTTCCATACGGGCGTCAGAATGAATGGTATAAAAAAAGCGTGTTTTTTTGTGAAGTAGCAACATCGCAAGAAAATAATACTGAAAACAACCATGCACATTCACGACATCAAAACACCCATTACGAATAAATGTGTAGATCCGGAATATTTCCCTTAATGAAAAGCCAAATTTTAGTTTTCCCATGGTTGTTTTCTTTACACTGCTTGACAACTTATTATAAAACACATCATCGGCATTAGGCTTAAAAATTGTACATAACGTAACATCCTCCGTCTTGCACATCTCATTCGCAAGGCCACAAATGACAGCCTCAATACCTCCTGAAACCATTTTTGTGTGAAACTGTAATATTTTCATATCTATAAATTACAACAATTCGTTACTACGCGTTTTGTCAAATCACATCAACCCACCATAAGAGTAATATAGACCTTGCATTTACTAACACAATGTAAGAAAACACCATTTCTCTTATGCACCAGATTTTTCATCAAATCTGCGATTTTTCATATACATCATTTTTGTTTTTATATCAACACGCCTCAAAAAGATGGGCTGGCCACTTCACAAAAATGACCACCGATTTGTTAACTACACCGTAAATATGTTACCATCTTAGCTAATACTAACACCACCAAGAATTTACATTTTTCCATAATTGAAAGATTTTTGAGACGCCAAAAAGAATTATGAACGGAACTAAACACATTAAGCCATTCTTTAGAATACTTATAATTGCATGCGAGTTTTCCTGCCAACTTTTTTTGTTTATATCTCTGGTATTCAATTGCATCTGCAAACTTTAATGATAGATTTGCTTTATTAAGAACATTAAATGTCCGTTCGGCATTCATCGTAGACTGCTTCCAATTAGAATAACATTTATCTTCATCACAAACCTTAGTTATTGATGCTGCATTATAAAAATAATTATATAGACATTCACTTACAATTGAAACTCTATTTGCATTAAGAACAATCTGAAAAGTTAACAACATATCTTCACCCATATTGTATTGCGGGAATTCAATCCCTCTAACTAAATCTCTCTTATATATCTTATCCCAAACCGCCCATGTCTCATTTGAATACAACATTCTTAGAAGATATTCTTCTTTATTATCAAAAACGTGCCTACCTTCTGATATTATGCGTCTACCATCCGTTTCTAGATATCCACAAACGACTATATCACTATTATCAGTTATTGCCTTTTCATACAACTTTTGATAAATAGTTAAATCAACCCAGTCATCACTGTCACACTGTGTGATATACTCTCCTGTAGCATTAAGCATCCCCCATTTACGCACAGCTGCCTGACCACTGTTCTTGTCCATATGATGCAGAACAACTTGATTCTTACGATTAGGATAATCCTCAAGAACTTTCATCAAAATGTTCACACTATCATCAGGTGAACAATCATCCACAAACAGATATTCAATATCATCCAGTGTCTGCTCAAACAAACTACGGGCACATCGCTCAATATATTTTTCTACTCCAAAAATTGGAATAATTACGCTTACTTTAGGCATAATTCAGGAAGTAATTGTTCTATCTTTCTAATATTTGAATACTCTTTTTTATCGTTCTTCCACTTTCCAATATTATCTTTAGATTTTTGTGGATTAAAATGTTTCTTATAATCTACATGGTTTTCTTTCTTTAGACCCGTAAATTTCTCAATCTCCGAAACGACCAAATCATACTTAAAGACAAGATCCTCGAATTGGATTCTTAAAACATAGTTCTCCTCGCCTAACTCATATTTCTTATGAGCTCTAGTAGTTTTATACCAGTTCACGAACATTTCAGGTTCTGATGGAACAATTGACCCTTTCCAATAATATTTTTCAAGATAATATAAATCTCGAGGATCCCTATCAATTGCGACAACTTTAATACTATCAAAATATCGACAGTATCTCATCGTGTTCGTTGCTGGGACCAGTTGATCCACTAATAGGAAATCTCTATTTTCCTTATTCGCGTAAGAAAAGATATTTCTAGTAAAATCCCTAGTCACAGATAGAAAAAAGTCCCTAGGATACGTAATATAACTCTTTTCGTTTTTGCAAGCTCTCTCATAAGGACTCTCTTTTTTGTATCTCCAAGCATCATCATTATCTTGAGATACTTTCAATCTATATAAACTATGAAAAATTCTTTCTTTAATTTTCAACCAAATTATAAAGGCATCACTTTTCATGTATATATCTAAATGACTTCCTCCTTCATACGACAACGGAGCCAATCTTTTGATGTATTCCTCACAATATCTCTTAAAATCAGGGCCGAGATAATATGGATAATTCTCCATTTTCAAACACTCGTCAAGTCCGTACAATTTTAGTAAGCGTTCGAACATTTTAACCGCCACACTCGAATTGTGACGGTGATAATTATCCACAAGATAATATTCAAGGTCAGACAACCCAAACATATCATGTGCAATCCTACACTCAAAACAACTTGGCAAAGACGCAACATCACTATATTCACTTAAAAGGTCCGTAACTGCAGATGAGCCCGTACCATAATAACTAGCAGTAGTTAGAAATCTCATTATTATCTAAACCTATTAATTAATGACATAATAATTTTCCTATGAAGTACAAAGAGGACAGCTATTGCAACGCCAAAAGATACAACAGACGCACGAAAACTATACATAATCCAAACCATCATTTTCCTGCAATCCAAAAACGACAAATTATCTATAATATCAATCAGATATATAGAAATCAGAAATACAAAAACTGATTCTACTATATACAACAAAGTATTCTTCGAATTCACACCTTGAACTTTATTATTAAAAAATAAAATCATAGCCACTGAACGATATGTATTCGCACATATAGACGCAACAACCACACCATTTATCCCCCACAGGTACGTTAATGGAATACCTAATGCTATTGTACAAGCAGCTTGAATTAATGTTTGAGGTTGTATTTCTTTAAAGAAGCCTGTCGCTCGAACTAATATTGCCTGAGGACTATATAAGTTACAGACAAACATATTCCCCACCATCAAAGAAATAAAAAGAGGCCTATTATAATTAACATCATATACGCCTTGCGTATATAGCAAGACGAAAGGTAATAATATCTTGTAAGAAATCGCGAATATCGCAGCGCTCATCAAATAAAATACGCTTTCAAACTCAGAATAGATTTGCTGAAATAATCGGTATTCTTTCTTTGCCAATAACGAGCCAAACGTAGCTGATATTGGCACAATGGTACTATTTAGTAGACTACTTATACCATTACATACGACATTAAATACAGAATAAACACTAACCTCAAGTAAATCAACAATGAATGTAAGTATTACCATTGGGGATCCAAAATGAAGATTCCCAGCAATCTCATTAACAAATACGACATACCTATTTTTGATAATGTCCGCTTTAACTTTTTTATTTTCAAACTTGATACTTTTGTATAAATAACGAGTATAAAATGTTATTACAATTGCAGGAATAAGACTCGTAAGAATACAAATAGTTCTTAACGTTGTAATATGGCAATGTAATACTGAGCCAAATATATATACTATACAAGTATTTAAGACTAAGGAAAAAACGCCAATACCTGCGAGGACATATTGCCTCTGATCTGCTATTAGAAGTATTCGATACTTAGCACTAATAAAGTAGTTAATGACTCCAGTAGCACCTAACGCCAAGACTAAGTAAGCCGTTTCGAAAGGTGTAATAACACTGGCGTTTGTAAAGAGTGGATATGAAACACACAACACTAGAATTAGCACTGAAAAAACATACCCAGTCTTCCTATAATATAGATTGGTTGCAGACAATACTTCATTCAATAAATTAATATCTTTATTTGCCAGTGGCTGATAAAGCGCATACACAGCAGAACTCGTAAGCCCTAACTCCACAAGATTAATATAACTTATAAACTGATTTATAGATGACAATAAGCCGTTAATCTCAGAGCCGTATTCGAGTAAGATAATTCGAGAAGTGACAATTCCTAAGATAAACGTTGCGCAGTATTGCACAATCTGCATTCCTAAATTCTTAATTACAATCTTGGTATTATTACCTGCCATATTATCTAACTTTTGAAATTAGGGGCTGGCACGCAGCAAATGAAGCCGAAAGGATAATCATTTTAACATCATACAATGCAAATGGATCAATTGTAAAAGAATATAGCAAATAAATTCCAAGTGGTAAATAATGCAACTTTTTATCAGAAAAATACTTAAACGAATATACTCTATATCTTTTATTTAATTTCATCAGACGAACAACAACAATAACATACAATAACGTGCCAATTACTCCAAAAAAATACAACAAATACAAAGCAAAATTATGAGGCGTCGAATAATCTTTAATTCCACCAAGGAGAGAATTACCAAACAAAAGAGTCTTAGGATTGTTTAACAAATAATTAACATAATAACTCATTATATCGGTCCTGCCAGTCGTCAGTTCAGACGCATTTTTGGAATCAAACCGTGATAAAAGCGCATCAACATAATCTATCATGTAATAGGACAGAATCGCTGCCGCAACTATTATAACAATAAATATGACAGTCTTTCTGCTAGCCCTTATTTCTCTAGATTTTAAAATATGTGATATACATAATATAAACAATATTGAAGAAACTAAAAAATATGCTTTAGATAGAGTCATTAAGCCAACTGCCATTAACGCGACACATAATGAAATCCTCACAAAGGATTTTTTAAATTGACGTTGAATTAACACAATAACATTAAGAGATAATGCACAGTCCACATACATACCAAACAAGTTTGGATCATATGTCAAGGAAGAGAAACGCTTATCGATTTCTTCACCGCCAAACGCATTATCCGTCTGAATCATTCCTTGAACAACTTCAAATAGAGATGGAATTATAGGTGAAATAAGACTCACTACTGCGGAAAAAAGAACACCTATACCGATTGCAAATGAAAAAGATTCAAAATGATCCAATGTAACATACCGAGAAACAAGATATATTACGACATAACAAATAATAATATTAACATAAAACAAGTACCTAGTTCCACCTGGATAATAAAGAGCCTCGCTAAAAATATTATAAAACACGAAAAGTAATAATGGGAGAAGCAATCCCCAAAGATTACATTTGGACTTTAACGATATCACTTTATAGAAAAAAACAACTATGGCTAGCAACTTTAAAATCGTATAATACGACTCAAATGCAGTATTCCAAATTTGAGCTCCCCATGTAACTATTATCGCAAATGGTATCAATGACTCAATAGGATTTGAAGCCTTAATTGAATAATAAGATACTATTGGCAAGGCTATAAACAAGATAGTTGGCGTAAAAAGATAACCTGCTAAAACAATTAACAGCAATAAGCTAGCAATAATTATTATTCGTCTTTCATCAATTTTATCAATACAATCCATAACTTCGCATTAAAAACACTTCCGCCATTACTCATAACAGCAGTTAGTGATCAATTGTAAATCTGGAGAATTATGCTTCTGTCAATGTTTTACGCTGTTGCTCTACAACTGTTTTACAGACTTTAGTATCCTCCCTCATTTCTCGACAATCCTTAAAGAAACTCCAAACAATTAAAACCAACAATATTCCAATTGGAAACGCTGCAATAATCGTCACTCCTTGCAGACTATATAACGAATTCTCTGCAAACAAAAGTCCTATAGGCAGAAATATCAGTAATAGTGCCCAAAAGCCTCGTACCTTCCGAGATGGTTCCTCTTCCACTGAGATTTGTTTGTAACTATATGATGATGCCACATATGTGATTCCATCAAGAGTCGTACTATAGAAAGCTATCATCGTAACAACAAGAAGCATAAGAGCAAGCGCCGGAAGAGGGAGTGTATCAAATATCATTAAGATCGCATCATACATCTCGCCACCATTACCAATAAAGCCTATTAAATCGTGACCATGCTTCAATTGTTGGGCGAGTCCGTAGTTACCCAGAATTATAAATGACATATATGTTCCGGCCAGTCCCCATCCAAACGAACCAAAGACTGTATTACGAATGGTGCGCCCCCTGGAAATGAGAGCGATAAAAAATGGTGTAGCAACACACCAAACCAGCCAATATGCCCAATAGTAAACCGTCCAGTTCTGGGCAAAGCCATTCTCTCTCAATGGATCCATATAAGTAGACATACCTACAAAATTCTGGATTAGGTTTCCTAACGACTGAAATCCTGTTTCAATTATATAACGAGTCTCGCCACCAAGGAATAAGAAATAAAACAGAATTCCAAAGAACAGGTACGAACAAATCCCAGCAAGTTTGCTAATTCCGGAAACGCCAAACAGGACTGTTATAGTGTATATCAAACAAATTAATAGCAGTACACAAATAGTGAGCCCAGTGCTAACATCAAAACCGAATACCGTTCCCATAGCTTTCGTAAGCAATGGTGTTGCAAGTGAAAATGTTGTCGCCGTTGCACATACGACAGCAAATATCGCAATGACATCTATAACTTTCCCCCACAATCCGTCAACTTTCGAACCGAGGACAGGTCTACAAGCCTCGGAGAATCTCTGGCGCTGACGTTTACGCACATGCATCATAAACCCGAAGCAAACCGCCAAAATGACATAAAATCCCCACGCCAAAGGTCCCCAATGGAAAAGCGTATATGTCGGTGCCCACATCTGGACAGATCCTAATTCTGACACATGTGCTTCCCCACCATAAAGAGCCCATTCAATCAAAGAATAAAACATTATATCTGCTGCCATGGTAGATGTAAATATCATGGTTCCCCACTTAAAGTTTCCATATGCGGGATTATCAATATCTCCCAATTTAATCTTTCCGTATTTGGGATTAATAGCAATATACAGAGCGCACAACACACTTCCGATTGCGAGCACTGGATAATAAATGCCTATTGTGTCACCAAAGAAACTACGCAAAGTATCCACTACCGCTTTTGACTGATCCGGCACTACCATAAATACAATCATCAACGCGATGACGACAGCAAATGGCACCAACATTGTTGCCCAGTCAATTTGTCTTTTAGTCTGTTCCATATACCTCATTAATATTTTTCAGATTTGATACAGCTCGATTATAGCGTTCGATTCCGTATGTCCCAAAATCATCCCCTTTAGCTTCCTTTATCACTGTCCACTGGGCCCATAGATAGTCCCAAAGAATCATGTAACACAATATTTTCTTAAATGTATTATCTGGGATTTCTCCCTCAAAATACTTCTGCAGAATATAGTCTTGATTCTCTTTAGTAAAATCAGCCTCTAAAAAAAGTGCAGCGAAATCCGCCATTGGATCATTCATACCAGAATATTCCCAATCAATTAGGTATATTGTACCATCCGACGCCTTGATAAAATTCTCATACAGAGCATCATTATGGCAAGGACAAAGTTCAACACCAAGTTCGTTAAGATAGCTCTCCAGTGACATGATCATCGGACGGACAGTTTCCCACCCTTTATACATCTTAGCGCCTACCTGTTTGATAAGACAATCATACTTCTCAATTTCATGGAATATATTGAACTCATTTTTCAAACGAATGTGAGAGTGATGTATGGTCTGATAGATTTTAGCAATCTTATTCATATTGTCATGACGTTGGATCGTTGCCGCAGTTAATGTTTCAGCATTCGTTACAAAGTCAGCCAGTTTGATTCCGCTTTTCGCATTAAAGTAACGTATCTCAGGATTAACACCCAGTTTGCACGCCTCTAAAGCATTGAATTCCTCGTTCGCGCGTTCCACCATTCCCTCCGATCCATTTCCGGGGACGCGAAGAACATAACTATTCCCTTCAAAGTTTATACGAAAATTCTTGTTCGACATACCTCCTATCTGAATAATCTCAGCCTTCGATACATCATGACCAGGAAATATTACAGAAAGATGGCTACGGAGGTTTTCTTCATCAAACGGATTCTCTTTCCTGCAGAGAGAACGATACAATCCATTCTCCAAATTTCTAAAATCCTTATCGCAATCGACATCTCCCCAAATCACATTCGTAAACCGGATATATGGTCGATCTAGTGGTTCAGTCTCATCCATCAATAAATACTCATAATTGAGGTATGGATTAGATGAGACTTCCCACGCACCAACCATTTTACGAAAAGTATTCAATGAAATACGAGAAACCCCCATCATCTCACCCTCAAAGTTGCATACCCGATGACGGTCTTTAGTGATTTTAGTCACAAATCCACGCTTTGTCTCAACATAGCATTCGTCACCAGATCCGCTCTCTTCAGTTACAGATAGACAATTACCTTCCGATATTGCAGACAGCTGCTCCACAACTTTTTTTTCAAAGAACGTGTCACCTTCCACTAAAAGAAAATCTTCAGTCAGCATATCTTTGCAGAGTGCCAAAGAACCCATTGATGCAGTAAATTCATACTCAGGATTATGTACAAGAGATACATCATCTGAAGAATACTTTTTATAGAGTTCATCATGATATCCAACAACCACTATTATTTTCTTATAGCCACACTCCCTAAGTATCGAAAGTGTGCGGTCTATCAAACATGTATTATTAGCAAACTGCTTAACAGGATAGGGTATTTCCGAATCATGTTCTTTCCTTGCGGACAAGATTACAGCTGTATTCATAATTCAGTCAAAGTTTTAGAGTCACCATTATATTGATAAACTGAATCACCTACCTTAAATGTAAAGAGGATATAATCTCCGACATGCTTAACTCGTCTAAAATCATGCATCGCAGATTCCTTACACGCAAGTCTCTCGGCAATATTCTTCAGCACCGCAGACCTGGTGTTATTTATATAACTTCCGTCAAATTGTCTAAGCTCATCAATTGAGTCAAATTCCTCTATATCGTGAATATTATACTTGTGCATGAGCATCTTCGGCAATTCCTTTATGTGCTTGATGTACACATCCTCCCAATATCCTAGTTTTGTTGCTTCGCTATTATATTCTTCTGCCATAACCCTTTTAAAAGCATTGCTGAAATCACTAGAGAAATACACGTGTCCTATCATATACCAAGAGTTCTGGCCACCAATCGTCACATTTATAATCTCATCTAAATCATTTGTCTCTAAACAATACTCCGACGTTTTACCTTCCGCAAACAACGCACTATAATAACTCTGCTCTGGTTCATCAAGAAACACATTTTTCGGAAAGTAATTATCGGAAGAGCATATATACGTATCTTGCAGTCTATCCAACACACGAACAATTGAAGACGTATTGTTATAGCGTTCATAATCTTCGTTCATGACCAGATGAACACCGAACTTATCGCGCAAATATGAAAACATCTCAGCTTTGTAACCAACCACAATTGAAATATTCTCTATACCAGCTTCTTTGAGTTGACAGATCTGTCGCTCGATGAGAATATCTCCTTTAACCTCAAGCAAACCTTTGGGGCGTTCTGCTGACAATGGAACAAACCTAGAGGACGTTCCAGCTGCCAATATAACGGCATTTCTATGATTACTGATCATCAAAAAGCTAAATTAACAATGAAATTTATATAAGGCTTATCGAATACAGGATTGTATATAAATTCAGTGCTCAGAGGAACCGTCCATCCGCTCTTAAACTTTACGTTATAAGAGTATTTCAAATCAATGTTACATAAAGCCATTTTTTTCTGATAGTCACTATAGCAGGATTTGCTTGGAGTTACGCCTACGGCTAGCGATATTCTATTATTATCTAGGAAATCATAGTAAGTGCCAATCTCAAAGTAAGTGGAATATGCCTGTTTCGCTGAGATTTCGTTACCGTCACCATCATAGGCTCTGTCTTTATCATAGCCATAAAAAAAATTACTGATAGTAAGCCATATAGGGACTTTCTCAGGTGTATAAGTCGCACAAGCCTCCAACCAATGACCAGTACGTTTTCCGCCAGTAAAATACTCGTCTTGTTTTGCACTCAAAGTAGGATAATAATAATCATTAAATCCTACAGTCAAACCTTTCCAAGTGTAACTGATACCCATATCAACCTCAGCGTATTTACCATTAATTGCATACCCGCCCATGGCATAGACATAGAGCCCTTGCCACTGATAATTGATTCCAGGGAACAGGACTGGAGCAGAGTCCTCAGAAAGCATCTCTATACCTCGCCAGACATACTTAGTCTGAATGTCTAATCCAAGATGAAAATTTGATTCTCGAAGTTTAGCGCCACAATTGTTTTTGCTTGGAACATCATCTTCGCACATAAGAGATTCTTTCTGTTCCTCAATAGCTTTAACATAATCATTTGTATTATGCACATCAACTACATCCTGTGCAAAAATTGGTATATAAATCCACAAAAGTAGCGAGGTTATTATTATTTCTTTCATAACACTAGTTAGTAATCAATTGGCACATAGTCAATTTTTGGACTAGCCTACATGTCAAGCATATAAGTTACGCTTGCCCCATCGCCAGGCCAATTTTCAACCATTTTCCGTATTTTTTTTGTTAGATTTTTTTTGATTTTTTATGTGGTCGACAGGCTTAGAAGCGAAAGATGCTTATTCCCTCCTGTCACCATATCTTCGAAGAAGTCCCCGAGGAACCGCCATACCGATTGACCGGCAAGCTTCACTGTACTCACTACGCTCAGATATATTGCTGCCATTTCCGCACCCGCGTCACTTCCGTAGTGTCGTATAGCTTTTCGCAACGCCGTAAATGGTCGGACCTGACGTTCTAGTATACAAGTTTTACTTATCAAACTTCTCAAATACCGAGTTATTAGACTTATACTCCGGCACTGTGGCTTTCATGAGTTTCACCATCTCCGGTATCTCGACTGCACGGGCGAGTTTGACGAGGGAGTCGAAAGCAGCACAAGCATCGAAGTAGCCATATTCTCTAACCTTGGCGACGCGAATTCTGTCATGACTGGTAGGAAGTGTATTCTCGGTATTGGAAAGTACTTCCTCGTAGAGTTTCTCACCTGGGCGGAGGCCGGTGTATTCTATCTTGATGTCTTCATCCGGGATGAATCCGGCGAGTTCGATCATTCGTTTCGCGAGGTCGGCTATCTTCACCGGTGAACCCATGTCGAAGACAACTATCTGATTTCCAGTGGACATAGTGGCCGCTTCCATTACCAAGCGGCATGCCTCAGGAATGGTCATGAAGAAGCGCATGATGTCTGGATGGGTCACTGTTACAGGACCACCTTTGGCGATCTGTTCATTGAAACGAGGAATGACTGAACCGTTGGAACCGAGGACGTTACCGAAGCGGGTTGTCACGAACTTGGTCTTGCCCTGACGTTCGCCACGTTCTATCGCGAGGCCTAAAGACTGGACATAGATTTCCGCCAGACGCTTGGTGCAACCCATTATGTTTGTTGGGTTTACGGCTTTATCTGTAGATATCATCACCATCTTTTCCACGTCATATTCGAGACATTTGTCTGCCACGTTACGCGAGCCGCCTACGTTCACGAGAACTGCTTCGCAAGGGTTCTCTTCCATAAGAGGCACATGCTTGTAAGCTGCCGCGTGGAATACCACCTGAGGGTGATATTTCCTGAACACGTAATCGAGACGTTCAGGAAGTCGTACGTCACCGATGACCGGTGTAAATTTCAAATCAGGGAATCTGTCTTCGAGTTCGAGACGGAAATTATGCATAGGAGTCTCGGCATTGTCGAAGAGCACGAGTTCCTTAACTCCGAATGTCGCGAGCTGGCGGCAGAGTTCTGAACCGATGGAACCGGCAGCGCCTGTCACCATGACGGTCTTTCCGCAGAAGTTGTCGCGGATTTCCTTCATCGATATCTTGATTTCATCGCGGCCGAGAAGGTCTTCGATCTTGATTTCGTGAACTGAAGTACGGGCTGTTCTTCCACCTATTTCATCGATCGGAGGCGCAACTAACAGCTGGACACCGTTTTCCGTGCAATATTTCACGAGTCGGTCGCTCTCCCCCTGTGCATCGGCATTGGAAGTGAACAGAATTCCATCCACGTCAGCATGAGAGTGTAAGTACTTGATATCATCGGCATTGACAAAACCATAGAGCGGGTAGTCGGAGATCTGCTTGTCTGACTTGCTGCGGCCGAAGACGAGGAAACCGTTGATCTTGTAGTGGGGCGAATTCTGGAGGCGCTGGATCATCGCAATTGACTTGTCACCAGTACCATACACCAAAACATTCTTGCAGTTCGAGCTGTTGCGGACGCGAGCCTTGATGAAGTCGTAGGAGACGATAAGGAACAGTCTCAGGCCGAGCAGCAGGAACAGCGAGAACATGTAGTCGAACATGATGCCGGTGCAGGTCGCGGTGCTGCTCACGTGAGGCACTTCCTTGAAGATATACGACAGCGCGAGTCCGTAGCCGACGAGAAAGACGTCTTTCAGCGCGGCAGCCACGAAGAATTTGGCCGCGTCGCGTAACGATGCGTGCCTGATGATGATTCTGAATGTTCCTAATGCTATGAAAGCCAACGCACTGAAGATTCCGGAGCCGACGAGCATCCAGAAGGCGCGCACGGCGGTCAGACCCGTCTCGTTGAACATCACGCGCACCAAAATGTTGGCTAAAAATGTCGCAAATACCGACAATAGGATGTCAGTCACGAAGATCAGTTTCGTGCTGACGTACTTGTCCAAATTTAACTTCATCGTATTTCTGGTTGATCTGTAATATATTACAACTCTACTCCGAACATATATCCGTGACGGATAATCTGCTCTTCGTACTTCGTTTCGAGATTCTGACACTGCTCATCGGTCATTCGGGCGTCCACGATAAGATTCCGGATCTGTTCCGAAACGGACTTCCCCACCGAAATGATCGGTTCCAGGTCCAATTTTCCTTCGAGATAAAGATTTGTGAAATAATATCCGATTTCCTCCAAGATGAACGGCAGCATCTCTATCGCCTTGTCCAGCTGGCCGATACCCGCATAACCCGTCGCCCGCTGCTGCCAAATCCCGAGGTTCGCCGCCACCGCGAGAACGTCGCTGAAACTGGCGGGCTTGAAAATGGTTTTGTCAATGCTGCCTTGCATTTCGGTCAAGCGTCGTTCTGTATCAAGTTTGGAAACTTTCTCCTTGGCCTTCAGCTCTTTACCGAGCTGTTCCACGTTCTCGAAATGTTCCTTGTGCACACCGCCTATGGCCATGGTCATATCACCGACTTTCATTACCAGTTTCCTGTCACGGTCGATACGGATGATATAACCCTGAAGCCCTGCAAGCGGACCGGTCATGACCTGGACGAGAGTATTTCCCTCGGCGTATTTGCTTATCGGATTAAGTAAAAACCTAACTTTCTCTGGGTCAGCCTCCACGATTCGCATGAACGGCTGCATGACCTCGTCAGGTATCACCGCAGTCTCATGAGTAGAACAGTCATTGACCAAATGATACTGCGGAAAATTATTCTGAAAGAATTTCTGAATTTCTGAGACATTGCCCTGAATGAACACAAGACCGGAGATGGTCGGGCAAGCCTCCTCCTTACCCTTACCTCGGGCAATCTTGAATCGTACTGTCTTGTGAATGAATGTTTTGAAATGGCCGCGTTTTTCGATCAATGCTACCAGATTTTCGGCCTTTCGATTATGGACGAA
>OGDF01004067.1_pt1 | contig 17081 bp, 8 predicted proteins | sample 1570141 | NCBI WGS metagenome assembly OGDF01 (sample SAMEA4370581, study PRJEB24528) | human gut metagenome | reverse complement strand
GCAGGTATCTATGCATTCCTGAACCGTCTGTTAATTCCTACAGGATTACACCACGCATTAAACAATGTATTCTGGTTCGATACTATCGGACTTGGAGACCTCAAACATTTCTGGGCAGGCGAGACATCAAAGGATGTTTCATGGAGCCTCGGAATGTACATGTCAGGTTTCTTCCCATGTATGATGTTTGGTATTCCTGGTGCAGCACTTGCTATGGTTAAGTGCGCAAAGCCTGCTAAGAAAAAGGCTGCCATAGGTATCCTTGCTTCTGCAGCTATCTGTGCATTCATCTGTGGTGTTACAGAGCCTTTCGAGTTTGCATTTATGTTCCTTGCTCCTGTTCTCTATGTGATTTATGCTTTACTTTATGGTATTTTCACAATGATTACAGTAGCTCTTGGATTTAGAGCAGGCTTCTCATTCTCAGCCGGCGCGATGGATTTATTATTCTCATCTTCACTTCCGGCTGCAGCAAAGACATGGCTCATCATTCCTCTTGGAATCGCAGCTTTTATCGTATTCTACATTGTATTCTATTTCGCTATCAAGAAATGGGATCTTAAGACCCCTGGTAGAGAGGACGATGATGTCGAGGCAGAGAAGAAGGCAGTGCTTTCTAACAATGACTACACAGCAGTAGCAAAGACTATTCTTGAGGGCTGCGGTGGCAAAGACAATATTGCAAGCATTGATAACTGCATCACAAGACTTAGACTTGAGGTTAAGGATATCACTCAGGTTGATGACAAGAAGATTAAATCTGCAGGTGTTGCAGGCGTTATGAAGCCTGGCAAGAATTCTGTTCAGGTTATTATCGGAACCAAGGTTCAGTTTGTTGCGGATGAGTTTTCTAAGCTTTGCGAGTAGATTTGTTCTGCAATATAGCAGTGTTGATTCACATTAGGTGATTCACATAATTTCATAATACATGATTAAAAGCCACACCGGGTGTTATGCCTGGGGTGGCTTTTTTGAGTTCGGGCCGTAAGCCCCGCCCGGTCGTGGTGCACACGGACTCTCGTTTTCGCTACGCTGCGCTGTTAAGATACTGTACGGATTATGCTTTTGGGTTTTCAATGCTCGACGAAACCGGCTTTTATGCGCCGTCCGTGGCGCATAACGCCTTCCCCAGCCGTCCATGGCTGCGGATTTCTGTGCTTCATGGGCATAATCCTACAGTATCTAAACAGCTTCGCTATGCGCTCTCACGAGAGTCCGTGTGCACCACGCCGGGCGGGGCTTACGGCCCTTACGCTGTGGTGGAATCCACCTAAGAGCGTCGCTGGTCATACTGTTAGGTGTGAACAGTAACTTCAAAAATATTTGTGGAAACTTTAAAAGTGCTATTGCATAAAAGTTTTCATTATGGCATAATATTACAGAATTGCGGCGGACGTCTGCGGACTATGCCTAAGAGAGTTGGATGCGTCTGGCTTCTTTTTTATTTTTTAGAAAATATACATATAGGTTTTGATTGTGTGTATATTTTCTAAAAAGAAGTTCAAGAGTTGTTAGTATCATCGAGCAATCTTAAATGATAGTTTAATAAGCTGGTATTTATAAGGATTCGAGTATTTGCTCGAAACCTTTTTTTAGTTTACGCGACATAGGCGCGTACTATCGGGGAAAGTCGCTAACATACCCCAATAGTGTGAAATGCATAGCTTTACAGCAAGGGTTGAAAAACAAACAAATGTTTGCTATAATAAATAAAGTGAGGAAATAAAAGTATATTAGGTTTAGTAATTTAAGTATTTATTTAATTTATTGTAATTAGGGAAAATCCAATATCAATCGATTGATAGAAAGAGTGATTTTATATGAACATATGGCTAAAGTTAAGGAAAACAGCTGCAATTACACTATGTGAATTACTTGCAATTGCTACAATTTTTACAGGCTGTGCCTCCGCTGATTTATCCGGCACTGAAGGTGCCGGGCATGCCGCAGGAGCTGTAGTGGCAGGTGAGGATTCTTCCGGTGCTTTAGGCAGCAAGGATAACGAGGATGGGCCACAGGAGGATCTTGTAAACAACAATTCCTACGTTTCCATCGATGCGATTCCTGCATATGATGGCAAGGCATACGTGGCTGTCAACAATAATGAGCCTTTTTTTACGGACAGCGATATGACTACCACTGCTTTTGAAAATTACAGTGATTTGGATTCACTTGGCAGATGCGGTGTGGCTTATGCCAATATCTGCAAGGATATCATGCCGACTGAGGAGCGTGGCAAGATAGGCATGATAAAGCCATCAGGCTGGCATACGGTGAAGTATGATGTGATAAAGGACAGGTATTTATATAATCGCTGTCATCTTATTGGCTATCAGCTTGCCGGGGAGAATGCCAATCCAAAGAACCTTATTACCGGCACGAGATACCTGAATGTGGAGGGCATGCTTCCGTTTGAGAATCTGGTAGCGGATTATGTAAACAATACAGGAAATCATGTGCTTTACAGAGTGACTCCGATGTTCTCGGGTAGCAATCTAGTTGCAAACGGCGTTCTCATAGAGGCAAAGTCGGTTGAGGATAACGGTGGCGGCATATTTTTTAATGTCTATTGCTATAATGTGCAGCCCGGAGTCGGAATAAACTATGAGAATGGTGATAGCTGGCTGGATGGTACAACTCCGCAGCAGAGCGCTCAGACGGGTACACCGCAGAATGAAGGCTCGCAGAGCAGCGCTGGAAGCGGGGCAGGAGAATCCGGCTCTTCAGGCAGTACAACAGGAAGTGCATCATCAGGCTCAGACAGCTCAGCAGCAGAAAATAGCGCTACAGATTCCTCAAACAGCGAGACAATGGTTCATATCACTGCAACCGGCAAGAAATATCACCGTGCGGGCTGTCGGACCTTGAAAAAGAGTGACACAGAGGTAACGCTTGATGAAGCAAAATCCATGGGCTTGTCACCGTGCGGAATTTGCAATCCACCACAGTAGATGTGCATTAGCATTTGCAAGCCACGACACCGCCAGGGTATACGCATATGCATTTGATTGAGCGAATAGCGAAGCCGCTTAGATACTGTAGGATTATGCATATGAAGCACAGAAATGACTTGCCATGGAGGGCAAGTCGAGGAGAACCGCGCCACGGAAGGCGCGTTTCGACGGTTTCGTCAAGCATAGAAGAATAAAAAGCATAATCCGTACAGTATCTTAGCGGCAAAGCGTAGCGAAAGCAAAGCATATGCGTATGCCCTAACGGTGCCGTGGCTTGCAGCCCGTATAATTGCCATAAACCCTTGACGATTGCAAAACCGAAAAGTATAATAGAATAGCTAATGAATTCAATATTTTAATATAGATGGAGGAAACCAAATGGCACTGAGCAAAAAGCCGGTCAACGGCATGAAGGATATATTACCTGCAGAGATGGAAATCCGTGATTATGTGACAAGTGTGATCAAGGATACATACAGAAGCTTCGGATTTACACCGATAGAGACACCATGCATGGAGAATATAGCAAATCTCACAAGCAAGCAGGGCGGAGAAAATGAGAAGCTAATCTTCAAGGTAATGAAGAGAGGCGAGAAGCTGAATCTGGAGACAGCAAAGGAAGAATCGGATGTAGTAGACTTTGGAATGCGCTACGACCTTACAGTGCCACTTTCAAGATATTATTCAAACAATGCCAACAACCTGCCATCGCCGTTTAAGGCACTTCAGATGGGCAGTGTGTGGAGAGCAGACAGACCTCAGAGAGGTCGCTACAGACAGTTTACACAGTGTGATATAGATATACTCGGAGAGCCAAGCAATCTGGCAGAGATAGAGCTGATTACAGCAACCACTACCACAATCGGAAGACTCGGTTTCGAGAACTTTGAGATAAGAATCAACGAGAGAAGAATCCTAAAGGCAATGGCTGCTTACAGTGGTTTCGCTGAGGAGGACTACGACAGCGTATTTATCACACTCGATAAGATGGACAAGATAGGAGTGGAAGGTGTTGCAAGTGAGCTTGCACAGGATGGCTACCCACAGGAAAATATTGACAAATATCTTGATTTGTTCAAGCTTTTGGAGCAGACAAGGGATGTCACTGAGGGTGTAAAAATACTTTCAGAAAAGCTCGGTGAATATTTAGACGAAGAAGTGGTTACAAATATGACAGAGATAGCTACGGCTGTTAATGCTACAAAGGGAGCAAAGTTTGAGCTCGTATTTGACCCTACACTTGTTCGTGGAATGAGCTACTACACAGGAACTATTTTTGAGATATCAATGCCTGAGCTTGGCGCAGCTTGTGGCGGTGGCGGACGATATGACAAGATGATTGGAAAGTTCACCGGAAATGATGTACCGGCCTGTGGTTTTTCAATCGGTTTTGAGAGAATTATCCTGCTTCTCATGGAGAGTGGCTTCAAGATTCCTGAGAGTCCAAAGAAGGTGGCTTATCTGGTTGAGAAGAAATATCCGGCAGACAAGCTTGTTGATGTCATGAACCAGGCAAAAGACGCAAGAGCAAACGGACAGCAGGTGCTTGTTGTGCGAATGAACAAGAACAAGAAATTCCAGAAGGAGCAGCTTATGAAAGAGGGCTACGAGGAGTTTGTTGAGTTCTTTAACAGATAGGAATCTGATAAGCAGCAGATTAGCTGTGTAGCAGCGGTATCAAACAGTTATTAGAATAAATATATAGTAGAAATATAAGGAGTATAAAATGGCAGAATCAATGCAGGGCTTACATAGAAGCCATAGATGTACAGAGGTATCAAATGCCAATATCGGTGAGAAGGTCACAGTGATGGGCTGGGTACAGAAGAGAAGAAATTTAGGAAGTCTCATTTTCGTAGATTTAAGAGACAGAAGCGGAATACTTCAGATAGTGTTCGGTGAGGAGAATGTAGGTGCAGAGGGCTTTGAAAAGGCAGGCACCTTAAGAAGTGAGTTCGTTATCGCAGTTGAGGGAACTGTACAGAAGAGAACAGCCGCTGTCAATGAGAACTTAAAGACAGGCGATATCGAGGTTATCGCTACATCAATCAGAGTGCTTTCAGAGGCACAGACACCTCCGTTCCAGATTGAGGAGAATTCAAAGACAAGCGAGGACATCAGGCTTAAATACCGTTATCTGGATCTTCGCCGCCCTGATATCCAGAGGAACCTTATGCTTAGAAGCAATGTGCTTCGCGTGATGCGTGACTTTATGGCAAACGAGGGCTTTTTGGAGATAGAGACACCAATCCTTTGCAAGTCTACACCGGAGGGAGCCAGGGATTATCTCGTGCCAAGCCGTATACACCACGGACATTTTTATGCGCTTCCTCAGTCACCACAGCTCTTTAAGCAGCTTCTGATGGCTTCAGGCTATGACAGATATTTCCAGATTGCACGATGCTTCCGTGATGAGGATCTGCGTGCAGACAGACAGCCTGAGTTTACACAGGCCGATATGGAGCTTTCATTCGTAGATATCGATGATGTAATCGAGGTAAATGAGAGACTGTTAAAGCACCTTTTTAAAGAGGTCATAAATGTGGATGTTGAGATTCCGTTTAAGCGTATGCCTTGGCAGGAGGCTATGGACAGATTTGGTTCTGACAAGCCTGATACACGCTTTGGTATGGAGCTTTGCGATGTTTCGGAAGTGGTAAAGGACTGTGGCTTTGGAGTATTCACAGGAGCTCTTGAAAACGGTGGCTCTGTCCGCGGTATCAATGTAGAGGGACAGGCAAAGATGCCTCGTAAGAAGATTGACAAGCTTGTAGAGCACGCAAAGGGCTGTGGAGCAAAGGGACTTGCTTATCTGTGCATCAATGAGGATGGCACATACAAGTCATCATTTGCCAAGTTTATGACAGAAGCTGAGCTTGATGCACTTGTTGCAAAGATGAACGGAAAGCCGGGAGATTTACTCCTTTTCGCAGCAGACAAGAATAAAATCGTATGGAATGTACTTGGAGCGCTTCGTCTCATGCTCGGAGCTGAGCTTGGCCTGATTGATGAGAACAAGTACAATTTCCTCTGGGTAACAGAGTTCCCACTCCTTGAGTGGTCTGATGAGGAAAACAGATTTATGGCAATGCATCATCCATTCACTATGCCTATGGAGGAGGATTGGGACAAGATAGACTCAGATCCGGGCGCAGTTCGTGCAAAGGCATATGATATCGTACTCAATGGTACAGAGCTCGGTGGAGGTTCAGTGCGTATCCATCAGGATGACATCCAGGAGAAGATGTTTGAGGTGCTTGGTTTCACAAAGGAGCGTGCACATGAGCAGTTTGGATTCCTGCTTGATGCATTCTCATATGGTGTACCGCCACACGCAGGACTTGCCTTCGGTGTTGACCGTATCTGCATGCATATGCTGCATACAGACAATATCAAGGAGGTTATTGCATTCCCTAAGGTAAAGGATGCTTCGGACCTCATGTCAGAGGCACCCGGAACTGTAGATCCAAAGCAGCTTGAGGAGCTTGGAATAGCAGTGGCTGCAGAGGAAGATGAGGAATAACACTATAATATGAATTTGAAAAAAAATATTTTCAATGCGATTACCATAATACTGCTCGCCGCACTTATTGCGGGGGCAGTATTGCTTAATAACAGGATAAAAAAGCTCGAGACACAGATGTCATACACCTCAGACAACACATCGGTGATACTTTCCGATGTGCAGACCATGCAGGATGATATCAAGTCCACCCTTGAGGAGGAGGCCAGCCTCATAACAGACTGGGACATTTCCTTAAAAAGTGCAGACTTTACCGATATGACATACACAGTCTCTGTCTCGGTGGTGCCAAAGGAGTACACAGAGGATACAAAAACCAGTGTATTTTTCGGTACAAACGAGATACCGCTCGAGCTAAACGGCATCAAGTATACGGGCGAGGCCACACTTCCACTGTCTGAGGACTATGCAGGCAATGTGACATTTCTGTTTGTTGACGGAAATAAGAGAAGCACAGAGGTGCTCGATGAGTTTGAAGGTGTGACATCAGTGTTCAAAAATGTAGCATCCGGCATACTTGCCGATAAACCAACCTTTGACAATGGCAGCATAAAGCTTGGCACAGATGTAGATGTAGCGGTTATGGGAAATGATTACTTTGACTTTAACAGTGTGCAGCTCGTAGTTGCAAGCTCAGATACAGAGCTAAAGACCTACGATATCCGACAGCTGTTGGCAGAAAACGGCACGGACAGTGCAGACTCTGCAGACACAGACTCCATCACATCCGCCTTAAGCCGGAAGGATGATGCCAAAAAAGATGGCTCAAAGAATAACACGGAAAATGATACCTCTGATGCCTCAAAAGAGGACGACGGTAAGCTCCATAGCCTCGAAGGCACAGTCAAAATCGAAGACTTAATCCCTGTCACAGCCGCAAGCAATATCAAAATATATGTCAAAGCAGTATCGGCACAGGGCTACACCTTCACATATGACCTGTTCAATGGTACCGTAAATCAGGACATCACAGACTTTGAAACCACAGCCGACATATCCGGCGGCGACTACACAGTAACCGACCCGGCCGGCAGCAAATACGAACCATAAAAATATGATATAAGCGTCATTATTTAAAATCAGTTTTTCTTGTGTTTTCAAGGCGGCTCAGAATATTTATAAACAATATATAACTATTTAATAAGCTCATTTCGCATAAGTGAAATGAGCTTTAAATTTAAAAAGTAAAAAGTGCCGGACAAAATTTCACGCCAGTGAAATAAGTCCGGCACTGCCAAAATGCAAGGTAGCAAAGCGCCTCGCTCGTAAACCTGAATTAGCCGGAGAGCATACAGTGTGTTCCGAAGAAAAATGTGAACTGCCGCGGAGTTCCATAAATTAAAGAAGAAAGAAAACATAAATAAAATCGTAACCTGTCCGGATAAACAACCGCGGCTGACTTCACATTTTTCTGAGGAATATACTGTGTGCTACGGCAACCTCACAACCTAAAAAGCGAGGCGCCCACCACACCTATCATATGATGAGCTGTGCTCACCCTTCTTTTTTGCTGAGCGGCAGCGTAAATATAAACTCAGTTCCCACACCCTCAGTGCTTATCACATTTATATTCTCACCATGCGCCTGCACGATTTCTTTAACTATAGACAGGCCAAGTCCCGTACCGCGCTTATCCTTTCCGCGGGATAAATCACTCTTGTAGAAGCGCTCCCAGATCTTTGAAAGGCTGTCCTTTGGTATACCGATACCATGATCCTTTACTGAGATAAACACCTTTTCATTTCTGATACTCGTCTCAATCTTGATACTCGAATCATTATTTGAAAACTTCACAGCGTTGTCTATCAGGTTGTAAAGAATCTGCTGGATTTTGACCATATCACCGCGCACGAAAAGCTCTTTTCCGGTGAGCAGCAGGTCAAAGCTTAAGCCCTTTTCACTGCATTTACCCTCGAAGGTGAGGATTGTCGTGCGGATCATTGTATTGATGTCAAAATCAGCAATATCCAGGTGTATGCCGTGATGACCGAACTGGTTCAGATCAATAAGACTCTTGGTGAGCTTATTAAGCCTCTCGGTTTCAAAAAGTATGATATTTAAATACTTATCCTGCATCTCAACAGGGATGGTTCCGTCCAGCATGGCCTCCACGTAGCCCTTTATCGAGGTAAGAGGGGAGCGGAAGTCGTGTGACACGTTGGAAACAAACTTGCGCTGATCCTCCTCAAGCGTATCAAGCTCAGTTGCCATGTAGTTTAGTGTGTTTGCCAGATAGCCGATTTCGTCATTGGAATGTACATCAATCTGGGCAGTGAAATCACCCTTTGCATACTTCTTTGCGGTCTTTGTGATTTTGGAGATAGGACGGTAAATGGAGCGGCTCATCATGAAAAGCAGAACAAATGCAAAGGCAAAAATGAGCGCTACAGTGTAAAAGGAGATATTCATAAAACCGTTTACACCTGCCGTGATATGGCTCATTGTCTTGTGAATGACTATGTAGCCGATATTCTGGTACGAGACATTTACCGGGGAAAATACGGACAGCATCTTATGCTTGAAGGAGCCATAAAAATCTCCAATCATATAGTTGTTGCTGCCAAAATCGGTGACATCAAAGCCATTTATCACTACAGGCTTAGAACTGTCATTTTGGATATCAATGCCTATTGACGGATCATCTGAGTCCATGAGCAGCTCACCGTCAGGGCTGACCACCCATACCTTGGCATCCATATAGTCGGCTACGATTTTCATGTGATTCTGGAAATCGCTAAGCGACATGGATGAGTCAAAGTATTCGGCGGCGTAATCACCTGCAATGATGGAGGCTTCCCTGTAGAGATTGGATGCCTCCTGCTTTTCAATATAGTCTGTGGTGAGATGCTGTGTAAATGTGCATATAATGAAAAAAGCGATGACACCGTAAATCAGATAGCTGATTAACATTTTAGTGTAGATGGTATGCTTCATTATTTATTTTACCTCAAACTTGTATCCGATGCCCCAGACAGTTGCGATACGCCAGGTTGGCTTGTCCTTGATTTTCTCGCGGAGACGCTTTACATGCACATCGACAGTGCGGGTGTCGCCGACATATTCATAGCCCCATATGTTGTCCAGAAGCTGCTCCCTTGTAAACACCTGATTTGGAGACGAGGCAAGAAAATATAAAAGCTCAAGCTCCTTCGGCGGCATATCAATCTGCTGTCCGTCATAAGTGACAGAGTAGTTGGACAGATTTACAATAAGCCCCGGGTACTCCACACACTTGATATCTACGGAAGCATAGGCCTCCGGCTTTGCAGGCTGGAAGCGTCTGAGCACGGCCTTGACTCTTGCCACAAGCTCCTTTGAGTCAAAGGGCTTGAGTATATAGTCGTCGGCACCAAGCTCCAGGCCTAAAACCTTGTCAAATACCTCGCCCTTTGCGGAGAGCATGATAATCGGCACATCGGACTTTGCACGTATCTCACGGCATACCTGATAGCCGTCTATGCCCGGAAGCATGAGGTCCAAAAGAAGCATGTTTGGCTTGTAGTGCTCAAACGCGATAAGAGCCTGCTCACCGTCATTTACGATTTTGGTGTCATAGCATTCCTTGGTCAGATATAGAGATATAAGCTCTGCTATATTGTTGTCGTCGTCTACTATCAGTATTTTCTGTTTAACAGCCATTTCTAATCTCCTTCTTAAAAATTATTTATATTCCGTAAAAGTAAATTGTCGTTATTTAAAGGTTGCGATGGTTACTCCGGCATCGCCCTCACCAAACTCACCGAGATGGTATTCCGCAATAGTTTTTGTCCTCTTAAGGAGTCCATGCACAGCCTTTCGCAGTGCACCGGTGCCTTTTCCGTGGACAATGCGCACTGATGAAAGATGAGCGATATATGCGTCGTCTAGGTATTTATCCAAGAGAGCAAGTGCCTCATCCGTAGTCTTTCCAATCAGGTTGATTTCTGATGAAACTGACAGCGATTTGCTCATCTTGATCTTGCTTCCGCTGCCGCCGTACTTCTTGGCAGGAGAAACATCGTCGTTTAAGAGCACGAGGTCATTAATATTAACCAGCGAGCGTAGTATACCCATCTGCACATACAAATCGCCCTTGGCGTTTGGCAGAGTGTGGACAGTTCCCTTCAGATTGAGGGAGAGCACAAGCACAGAATCACCGATGCGCAGCTTCTTAGGCGCCTTGTGATTTGCCTTGGCAGTGTTTTTCTTGATGTCTGACAGCTTCTTTTCCTTGTCATTCATCTTGTCACGAAGGGCAGAGCGCTCCTTTTCCATCTGGCTCATAGGAGCCTGTCCCTGTCCGTATTTGTTGAAATTGCGGATGGTTTTGTCGGCAAGTTCCTTTGCATCCTGCAGTATCTTGTAGGCTTCCTCATTTGCCTCGCGTAAAATCTTGTCTTTGCTCTTGTCTATACGCTCGTTTTTCTCTTCGAGCTGTTTCTTGAGCTTTTCAATCTCGGCCTTGTAGCTGTTGATTTCAAGCTGTTCCTTTTCGATAGTTTGTCGCTGTGACTCGAGGCTTGCAATCAGATCCTCAAAATCAAGGTCGTTATCATTAATTCTGCTTTTTGCATCCTCGATGATGTTTTCGTCCAGACCAAGCTTTGATGAGATTGCAAATGCGTTACTCTTTCCAGGAATACCGATTAACAGGCGGTAGGTAGGGCTTAAAGTCTCAACATTGAACTCACAGCAGGCATTTTCCACACCGTCTGTGGAAAGCGCATATACCTTCAGCTCACTGTAGTGTGTGGTGGCCATGGTGATGGCGCCATACTGGTGCAGCCTGTTTAAAATTGAGATGGCAAGCGCCGCGCCCTCTGTCGGGTCGGTTCCCGAGCAGAGCTCATCGAACAGGCAAAGGCTTCTGTCGTCAGCTTTTTCAAGAATTTTTACGATATTGGTCATGTGAGACGAGAAGGTACTGAGACTTTGCTCAATACTCTGCTCATCGCCTATATCCGCAAAGACATCCTCAAAGATGGCGAGCTTTGACCTGTCAGCCGCAGGAATGTGAAGACCTGCCTGACCCATGAGAGTTAAAAGTCCGACAGTCTTTAGTGAAACCGTCTTACCGCCGGTATTTGGTCCGGTGATGATAAGCTGCTTATATTCCTCGCCGAGCCGTACATCTATAGGGACCACCTTTTTAGCATCCAAAAGCGGATGACGGCCCTTTCTGATATTGATATGCCCATCGGTGTTGAAATCCGGTGCCACACCGTTATATGATTTAGCCAGATTTGCCTTTGCAAAAATGAAGTCAAGCTCTGAAAGAATCTCATAGTCCTGCTCCAAAGCAGCCGCATTCATTGCAACCTTGTCGCTGAGCGCTGCAAGGATTTTTTCAATCTCATCCTGCTCCTTTATGAAAAGCTCCTTGAGCTCATTATTCAAATTGACGACAGCCATCGGCTCGATAAAAAGGGTAGAGCCGGTAGATGACTGGTCGTGCATCATGCCAGGTACATTGCCCTTTGCCTCAGCCTTTACAGGCAGACAATATCTGCCGTCGCGCATGGTCACAACCGCATCCTGCAGATATGTCCTTGTTGTGCTGTTGTTCATGAGCTTGGTGAGCTGCGCATGGATTCTGTCGTTCATGCCGCGTATGCTCTTTCTTATCTTAAAAAGTTCAGGACTCGCATCATCGGCAATCTCTTCCTCAGATAAAATGCACCTCTTAATCTCATCGCAGAGCGCAGAAACCGGTTCAATCCCTGCAAACAGACCGGAGAGTGAATCCTGCTTTTCATTGTCCATGGCGCTTCTGCCATAAGCCTTCACGCGCTTTGCAACCTCCAAAAGACTGCAGATGCGAAGAAGCTCGGTCGTATTCAGTGCACCACCGATATCAAGCCTCTTTAGGGAAGCATGTACATTGTGTATGCCAACGAAGGACACTCCGCTGTCCTTGTACAGGCGGCTTAGTGCATCGGCAGTGGTGGTCTGCAGATGTCTGATTTCGTATAAATCGGTGATAGGCTCAAGCGAAAGACACCGCTTCTTTGTCTCATCACATGCTGCGTAGCTGCTTAGCATGGTGAGGATTTTGTTATATTCCAATGTTTTGTAAACTTTTTTATTCATTTCTATATCCTTATATTTCGGTAGTTGAATATTAAATTCATATTTACTGTATAGCTTATCATATTATAGCTGAAAATCTTCAAAAAAACCATAATAAATATGTATTATAATTACAAGATGATAACATAAAGTTTAATACATAACGAACCAGTTTGTTAAACGAGCCAAAAAGTAAGGGCTTGCGACATGTACCCGCCGGACTGCTGCACTGCTCCCACCGGTGCGAATAGCGCAGTGGCTTAGATACTGTAGGATTATGCTCATAACACAGAAATGCCACGGCATGGATGCCGGGGCAAGGAGCTATCGAGCCATGGAAGGCGAGTAGCGACGGTTTCGTCATGTATAGAAAAAGTAAATGCATAATCCATACAGAATCTTAGTCACGCAGCGTAGCACCGGTGGGAGCAGTGCAGCAGTCCGGCGGGTACATGCCGCAAGCCCGTACTCAAAGCCTATACTCAAAGAAAAAATATGGTTGCAACGCAATATAATTCAGAATATAATGTAAGTTAGTAACTAAAGACATCTAATCAGGGTGACAATATGGAGCAATTTATCAGAGAAAAGATAAAGGATAAACCGCTGAATAAAAAAAGACTTGCAAAAAAAGCAGGCACAGCAGCACTCTGCGGAGTGGTATTTGCAGTGGCTGCAAGCATTGTTTTTGCTATATTTCTGCCGGTTATCAACAGACAATCAAAAAAAGCTTCAGATGGAAAAAATAATAATGATGTGCAGACAGCTACACAGCAGTCAGGCATAGATGACAGCAGTGATGCATATAGTGAAAATGGTACACAAAGCACAGAGTCCGGCACTTCTTCGGAGCCGTCTTCGCAGACCTATCAGCCTACACTCGCAGATTATCAGGCAGTGCAGAACCAGCTCTACAGAGTGGGCACTTCGGCCACGAAATTTGTAGTAGGAGTCACGGGTGTGACAGATGCCACTGATATTTTCAACAATTCCTATGAGACCGAGGGTCAGGGAGTGGGAGTGATACTGAGGGACAATGGAAAGCAGCTAATCATTCTGACAGAGAAAAATGTAGTGGATAAGGCGGATAAGCTTAGTGTAACCTTTGTAAACGACATGATGGCTGATGCTGCGTTGGTAAAGTATGACAGCAATACGGGTATAGCAATCATTTCCGTGGATAAGTCACTTCTGGACGACGCCACAATAAGGGCTATAGCGGTTGCGGAGCTTGGTAATTCAAATATTGTTTCAAGAGGAGCATCTGTCATTGCACTTGAGGCAAACTATGCCATTCTCACAGGTCTTGTAACGTCAACAACCAACGAGCTGTCGGCGCAGGACAACAATTACTCGGTGCTCACCACAGATATCGCAAGCAACAAGTTGCAGAGCGGTATACTGATTAATACAGATGGTCAGGTCATAGGGCTTTCGCTGCAGGATTTCAATCCGGCGGAGGAAAACAATACGCTCACGGCTGTCAGCATAAGCGACCTGTCACCTGCCATTGAAAAGCTCGAGAGCGGCGCGGATGTGCCGTACATAGGCATCACCTGTACTACAGTTACAGAAAAAATAGCAAACAGATATAACATCCCAAAGGGTGTTTATATAAAGCAGGTTACCATGGATTCACCGGCATTTGTCTCGGGGCTTCAAAGCGGAGATGTGATAGTTGCGGTAAACAATACAGAGGTGTCGAATGTGTCCGCGTACAACACACAGCTTATGAAGCAAAAGCCTGAGGATACCTGCAATCTGAAAGTAAAGAGAAAAGGAAGCAACGGCTACACGGAGATTATCTGTCAGGTGAAAATCGGAGTGATGAATTAGCCGAAATTAGGAGGATATATGAAGTATATTTCAACTCTCCGCGAGGGAGAGAGAATCAATGAGATTTTTTTATGCAAGAGCAAGCAGACAGCCATGACCAAAAGCGGAAAGCCTTATGACAATGTTATCCTGCAGGATAAGACAGGCACGCTGGATGCCAAGATATGGGATGTGGGCTCAGTAGGCATTGAGGAATTTGATGCAATGGATTACATAGCCATAACCGGTGATATCACAAGCTTTCAGGGCAATTTGCAGTGTTCCATAAAGCGTGCGAGAAAGGTAAACGAGGGAGAATATGACCCTGCGGATTATCTGCCGGTCAGCGATAAGGATGTCGAGGTCATGTATAAGGAACTCATGGGCTTTATCGGCTCTGTAAAGAATCAGTACCTGTCACAGCTCTTACATAGCTTTTTTGACAATAAGGAGTTTGAGCGCCGTTTCAAGTTCCATTCAGCAGCAAAGAGCGTGCACCACGGCTTTGTAGGAGGTCTTTTGGAGCATACACTCGGTGTGACGAAGAACTGTGATTATTTTGCAAAAATGTATCCGGTTTTAAACCGTGACCTGCTTCTTACAGCAGCTATTTTCCATGATATCGGAAAATTAAAGGAGCTTTCTACTTTCCCGGAAAATGACTATACAGACGCTGGTCAGCTCCTCGGACATATCATGATTGGTGCAGAGTGGGTAGGCGATGCGATTAAGAGCATCGACGGCTTCCCGGTAGTGCTCGCAAACGAGCTGAAGCACTGTATACTTGCCCACCACGGCGAGCTTGAGTTTGGCTCTCCGAAAAAGCCGGCACTTGTCGAGGCACTTGCACTTAGCTTTGCCGACAACATAGATGCCAAGATGGAGACCTTCAGGGAGCTGCTTGTAAATGTGCCTGAAAACGATACAAAGTGGCAGGGATACAACAGATTTATGGAGACAAATTTCCGCAGAACAAGTGTGTAAAAAGCGGACAATATTAATCATAAATGAGGGGCAAAATACCTTTTGACCCTCATATCATTATACATAAAATAAAGAAGAGAAAAGCATGAAAAAAAATGACATATTTGAACTTGAAATAACAGATATGGGAACAGATGGCGAGGGTATCGGACATTATGATGGCATGACCTTTTTCGTAAAGGATGCACTGATTGGTGACGTCATAACAGCCCGCGCAATAAAATTAAAGAAAAACTATGGCTACGCAAGAGTGGAAGAGATTAAGACCCCTTCCACTTTTCGCGTTGAGCCGCAATGTGAGCTGCACAAGAGGTGTGGCGGCTGCCAGATACAGGCGCTCTCCTATGAAAAGCAGCTTGAATTTAAAAATAATAAGGTGCGCAACAATCTCATGCGTATAGGTGGATTTTCCGAGGCAAAGCTGGACAGTAAAATGCAGCCGCCTGTTGGCGCAGACAATCCATACCGCTACCGCAACAAGGCACAGTTTCCGGTGGGATATGACAGGGATGGCAATATAGTGACAGGCTTTTATGCATCGCGAAGCCACAATATCATCCCGGTCGAGGACTGCAGGCTTGGGGTGCCGCAAAACAAAGAGATACTCGACATCATAAAGGAATGGATGAATGAGTGCGGCATCACACCGTATGACGAGAACACACACAAAGGGCTCGTGCGCCATGTGCTTATCAGATATGGATTTACATCAAAGCAGATTATGGTGTGTCTTGTGATAAATGGGGACAGTCTTGAAGCAAAACGCCGAGCCGGGAATGCAGCAGATATACTGTGCGAAAGACTCTCAAAAATCGATGGAATGACTTCGATTTCCTACAATATCAACAAGGAAAACACAAATGTCATCCTCGGCAAAAAGACAGTCTGCATATGGGGAAGACCATATATTGAGGACACCATCCATCTGCTTTCTTACCCTGATTTCACACCACAGGGGACAGGCATCACATATCAGATTTCGCCACAGTCGTTCTATCAGGTAAACCCGAAGCAGACAGAAAAGCTTTACAGCACGGCACTTGCATTTGCAGGGCTCACAGGAAATGAAAATGTCTGGGATCTCTACTGTGGTATCGGTACCATATCGCTCTTTTTGTCACAGAAGGCAAAGCAGGTGTACGGAGTGGAAATAGTGCCTCAGGCAATCGAGGATGCCAAAAACAATGCGAAGCTCAATGGCATCACAAATGCACAGTTTTTCGTAGGAAAGGCTGAGGAGGTGCTGCCACAGTTTTATGAGAATGCAAAGAAAAAAGAGAATATCACTGATGATACAGCATCCACCGGACATACAGATATGCTTCGCCCGGATGTGATAGTCGTTGACCCGCCAAGAAAGGGCTGTGATGAGAAGTGCCTGGACACAATGCTTGCGATGTCACCGGAGAGGATTGTATATGTGAGCTGCGATTCGGCAACATTGGCAAGGGATTTGAAGATACTCTGTGAAGAGAAGTATGAACTCATGAAGTGGCAGGCATTTGATCAGTTTTCTCATACGACGCATGTAGAAAGTATTTGCCTCCTCGAGCGGGTGAGCAACTGAAAAATATTGATATGAACTAAGTAAATTTATAGACATTTTCTTATCGTAAAGCTATAATATTAAAATCATATGGAACAGATAGGCATTGATTTTAGGAAGTGATACAAATGAAAAAGCTAAAAAAGAGATTCATTATTCCGGCAGTGGTATTTATATTGGGCATGTGTGCGTTAATCGGCGCTATATATGT